>Ga0190363_1000120_pt1 | contig 43308 bp, 47 predicted proteins | sample 48721867_MG_FD_161272 | JGI IMG/M metagenome (GOLD analysis project Ga0190363, IMG submission 161272) | Hydrothermal vent microbial mat bacterial communities from Southern Trench, Guaymas Basin, Mexico - 4872-18-6-7_MG | ecosystem: Environmental > Aquatic > Marine > Hydrothermal vents >...
GGAGCGCTATAGTCAAAAACTATAGAGGGCCCGTAGCTCAGCCAGGCAGAGCGACAGGCTCATAACCTGTTGGTCGGGGGTTCGAATCCCTCCGGGCCCACTGAATTTTTTAAGTGAATACATTTAAATAGAAGGAAAGTCTTCCATAATTTCTGGTGGAGGTTTGAGGTTTAAGTATGGTTATCTTTTGGAGGATAAGGATGTTAGGCGTTGGTTCGACAATCTGGCTGCTAAATCCATAATCACGGCTACGGTTTATCTTAGGACGTTGGGGCTTTACTGTGAGCTTAACCAGACTGATCCTAAGGCTCTACTCAGGATAGCTAAGAGCAAGGAGTTTAGGGATAGTTTCATGGACTTCGTCAGGAGGCTTGAAAGAGAAGGTAAAGCAGGTTCGTACATAGCTAGGTTTAAGAAGGTTCTGCGTTCCTGGTTTTCTTTCAACGGTTTAGACGTTAAGCTTAAAGTAAATATTCGTGGAGAGTATGATACTCCAACAATATTCGAAGAGAGGGTTCCGAGTAAAGATGAATTAGAGAGAATTCTAAGGATGGCCACTCCAAGGGCAAGGGTGTCTATAGCGCTTATGGCTTTTTCCGGGTTAAGACCTCAAACCCTAGGAAACTACACTGGAACAGATGGGTTAAAACTCGGAGACTTCGTAGAAGCTCAGATAGAGAGTGACGGTATAGAGTTTACTAAGGTTCCTACGATTGTGGTGGTTAGGAGGAGCTTGAGCAAGGCTAGACACCAGTACTTCACCTTCGCACCCGAGCAGACTCTAACCTACATCAAAGAGTACCTAGAAAGCAGGGTTGAGAAAGGTGAAAAGCTCACTAAAAACACTCCACTCCTAGGTTTCGACCCGCGTGGACCGAAGAAGAACAAGTTCCTCAGGACTACACTGGTCACAAGGGATATTAAAGAAGCTATAAGAAGAGCTGGCTTCTCGTGGAGACCATACGTATTGAGAGCATATTTTGATACCAACATGATCATAGCAGAGTCGAAGGGTAAGATATCCCACCCATACCTACAGTTCATGATGGGCCATAAGGGCGATATCGAGGCTAGGTATTCGACAAACAAGGGCAGGTTACCACCTGACATGATCAAGGATATGCGTAAATGTTACATGGAGTGCGAACCATTCCTAGTTACGACAATCAAACCTTTGGAACAATCAGATGTTATAAAACAGGCTAAGATAGAGGCTCTAAAAAGCATAGCAAGAACCCTCTTCGGGATAGACCTATTGGAGGTTAAGGTGGCTAAGGAGAAGGAGGAGGGTAGAGAGCTCACGGTAGACGAACAGATACAGTTGTTCGAGAACGAGTTGAAAAAGCTTAGAGAGAACCCAGACCCACAAAAGATAATCAACGAGGGGGAACTTGAAGTGTATTTAAAAAAAGGGTGGGAATTTGTATCAGTACTTCCTTCAAAAAGGATATTGATAAGAAAAAATTCACGGCTATTAAGGATCTGAAAAACAAATTTTGACTAAAAACTCAAAAGTTCAGGGAGAAAATTTAAATATACCATGGATGAAAAAATTAATTTGAATTGTTAAAGGTGATTTTTGCCGGGGTAACAGGATTAAAGAAAGTAGACTTTTTAATAAGACCCTTAGCCAAATTATTCGCCGAAAAATTAGGGTTACCGAGAGAATTAGAAAATGTTAAAACTAGAGAAAAAGTTAGGATATTTGACGTAGAAAAGAAAATAGTAGCTCTTTCAAGGTTACAAGACATAATTCATTTTCTTGAGATAACGGATATGGAAAGAAAACAAGAAATATGGGAAAAAGCGTTTTCTGAAATAATTAATGAAATTGAGAACATGGAAGAAAAAGGAGGAAAAGTTGCATTTGTTTCTATGCACTTCATGTACTATAGGGGTGTTCCATTTTCATTAGTTAACATAAGGCTTCTGGAAATTCTTAAACCAGATATTATAATAACCCTTGATGATGATTGTTATCATCGTTGGGAATGGATAAGACGTAGAGAGGTAGAAAGACCTGCTGCAACATATCTTCGACTCAAGGAAGTTCTATTCTGGTCACTAGTAGAAAAAACAATTGTTGATATGATCTCTCGGAAACTTAATATAGATAGTCTTTTAATGGCTATAAAACACCCTATAGAAACATTTTATGAACTTCTTTCCTCTAAAAAACCTATAATTTACTTTAGTCATCCTATGACTAGAATATATGAAGCTCCAGATGACGAAAGGAGGGATATGTTTAATGAAATTAATGATGTTAAAAGAAAAATTGAAGAAAAGGCTGTAATACTTGAACCAGCTACAATTGATGATCGAGCCATCATTAGAGCTTTTGAAAGAAAAGATAAAGGTGAGGTTATAATAAGAAAGTCTGATAGATGGCCTCTTTCGACAGATAAGGGGCCTTATCCGATAAATCTTAGAATAGATGAGGTCGAAGAGCTTCTTGTTCGAGATAAATACAACAAAACATTAATAGACCATTATGTAAGGCTAAGAGATTATAGTTACATAGATAAGTGTGATGCTCTTATAGCTTACAGACCCACTTATAGGGGTGGAAGTCGTGGAATAAGTGAGGAAGTCAGTTATGCCAGAATAAAAGGAAAAGCATGTTGGGGTATTATACCTCCTCAAGACCCTCAATTAGAGGGACATCCTTTAGAAGGAAATATTACACCTGTTTCCATGAATGAGTTAATAAAATGTTTAGATGAGCTCCAAAGAAAAAGCTTGGGAATTTACATAGAATAATGGATCTTTGAATTAGTAAATTTTAATAAATTTTTCAGTTAAAAATAATTAAGTGCAACAAGGTTCTCTCTTTGGAATATAAGATGAGAGAATGGGTTTCACCTTTTCAATATCTTTTCGATCTCATGAGGTATATATACGTCAAAGTACCATTCTATTCTCTCTACTCCTTCACATGGGATAAAGGGTCCAGAAGCATAAAGAACTGGATAATAATCACTAGGTTCGGACATACTTCGTTTAAACACTTTAATATACCCATTTAGACCATACTTACTTTCGAAATTTTTGATTATCTTTAAAGCCTTTCTACTTTCTTCACCGTCATCTATGAGAATATAAGGATTATTGCCAACTATTTTCTTAACTAACTCTTGAATAGCTCTTCGTTCCATGTTGGATAATAGATGAGTGAATTATTTATATTTAATGGTTTTTGTAGGTTATGTGGTAATTCCTTAATATGGGGGACTTTTCTTATACTAGTTTTGGCAACCTTTTAAACAATCTATTATTTGAGTGAATTAACGAAAGAAGGTCTATGTCGCAATCTGGGAGATGAATTAAAGAGTTGCTATTTAAATATAAAAACCAATGTCTAATGAAGGTCTTTTATGCGATGAAAATTTCAGTAGCTCATGCTGACGGATTTTTGATGTAGAATTAGTAAATGTTCATAATACACTTCTTGTCTAAAAAAATTCATTATTCAGATAAATTTACTGAATGTCTCGATTAATCTCTCCTTTTTCCTATAATTTTGTTCGTTTATCAACATAATCAATTTATTCGTCACTTCACGATATGGCTCGATTATCTGAGAGATAATGTAATCTAAAAATTCATGTTTTAAAGCATGTATAGCCTCTTCCTTACTTTCTTCATAAATGTAAATTATCCCCCCTTTAACTTCTCCAGATAGTCCTAAATCATCATCAGGCAACCAGACGACCCTAAGCTCATATCCCATCTTCAGTTTCCTCTTGAGTTTTTCAAGCTCCTCCTCTAAAACCATCTGTATACCCTTTGTTTTCGTCTTCGATATACTTTTCAATAGGTTCCCTCCTCCACAAGCTCTTTAGGCTCCAATTCTACCGGGTTTTCTTCGTAGAGTTCAGCTTCTAGGGTTGAAAGGTCTAAAGCCTCTATTGTTTCCACAGGTTCAGTGTACGTTTCTAGGTCAAACTCTGAAACTTCTATCGGCTCGACGTTTTCGGTGATTGGTTCGGTAGAAATCTCTACGTCTTCTTGAGGTTCGATTTCTGGAGGAGATAACGGCTCAGGTAGATCTTCGTGTTCATCTATTTCTAACGCACTCTCTTTTTCAACCTCATCTTCTACTTCTAAACTGTAGGCCGGATTTTCTAGTTCAACATCGGAGCTTAAAGATTCTACATCTCCTTTGTCCTCCTCTTTTTCGACTTTCAGGTTTTCGTTTATCTCTTTGAGAAGCCTCTTAACTTCTGGGTCGTACACTATCCTCTCTTTCTCGACATAGGTAGGTTCTTTAGGCATCCTAAGATAGCCTGTCTTCTCACTCTTAGGTGGCTTGTAATCTCTTCGACTCTCTCTTTCAGGAGGATAGGGAAGTCTATCCCACCTATATGGACTCCTTCTAGGGTATCCCCCTCCACCTCTCGGAGCCCTATAAGGCCTTCTTACCTTACCCTTAGTCGTATAGTTTTTCAAAGACTTGATGAGTTCTTTCAAAAGCTTCTTTAGCTCGTCGTCTTTCTCGCTCACTTCTACATCACCTCGGGCTTATTTTTACTAATTCCAAATTTTCCGTTTTTATTCCGCTTAGAAAAGGAAAAACTGAGATTATTTTTAGAAATGACTTTGTTTCCATATCTTTTAGATGATAAATTACGGAGTATCCGTAGGAATTCATTTATGGATATAAGCTCTGCCTTAGGAGGTATCGAGACTAACTTGTCTTCGAATACTTTAACTAGATCCTTTCTGGTCACAATATAGAGCTTATCAAGCTTGTCAGCCAGGCCGAGTTTATGTCTTAGGTCGACGTTAGGGTTTAGCTCGACCTCCACTCCTATCCTCTGGTCTTTAACCGCTAGTACGTCTATTCTCCTGTCGTTCAACCTAGCCTCTATATGGGTGTCGTAGCCTAGCTTCTTGAACTCCCACCTGATCAAGACCTGATAGAGCATGTGCTCAAACCCTACGTTACCCACATGCCTCCATAGGCTTGTATCTACCTTCTTGCTCCTCAGAAATTCCAGACCCTTGCCTGTAAGCGTTAGGAATAAGGTAGGTCTTCTGCCTGTCAGTGAGAGCTTAACCTGTTCGATTAATCCTTTAGCTATAAGCTCTTTCTTGGCCTCGTTAAGCCTTCTGCCTGAGAAGTTGAGCATCTTAGCCCTTCCTACTACTCCGCTAAAGGGATTTCTGTTGATGTTTAGAAGAAGCTTCCAAGCATCCTCAGAGACCCGTACATTGACAGTTGATTTAACCCTTCTAACTTCGGTTTTAGGGAGTAACTTGCTGAGTATGGTTTTCATCCTAGCTTCAAGTTCCTCATCGCTCACGTCCTTTCTAACCGGGAAGTCTTCGCTCTTCATCATGAACGGCTCGGTATATCTGCCGGCAAGCTTAACCAACCATTCTCCGCGTTCGAGCTTGGTTATGACCTTTCTCTCCTCTTCGTTCAAGTCCATGGTCTCAGCCATATCGTCGATATCCTTACCATGGCCTAAGAAACCACATATTTTAGCATACGTATTGGCCTTTATACTGTGGGTGAGCTTTGAAGGCTCTTGGTCAGAAGCTATTATAGCCTCACCGAACTCTCTAATCTCATCTGTTATGAGGTCTATAGGTGCGATACCCAGCTCACTAGCAGATTCCCTAATCTCTTTGTTAGCATCAAATACGCGCTTCGCCTCGTCGAATATTAACACGTGTCTTAAAGAGCCTCTATGTCCCTGGGCAAGCCTATAGGCGTATATCCAGAATAGGAACCACTCGACGATCAGGTTCTGCTCATCCCTCGCAAGCTGGTCTAACTCTATGACGCATGGATGTTTAAGCAACTCCTCTATCGGCATACCCTCTCTACAATCGAGCATCTCACCCAGATTAGTTACGGTCGAGAAAAGACGGTTAAGCACGACATCATAATACTCTTGCCGCTTCCTCGTTTGTTCCTGAGAGCCCTTAACAAGCTCATACAGGTCGTGAAGGGTTGCTCGTTCACCCTTCTTCTCGTATAGGGTATGCAGGTATTCCTGCAGCATGTTCCTGGAGCCGTGGAACCATCCGTAGTTGAATGCGTATAAATCGCAGAAGAGTTGCTCCCATCTTCTTAGGCTTACGCCTGGAGGAGGTTGTAGAAGGTTTATCCTTAGGTCATTATATTTGAAGACCCATATCGGGTAGAACCTTATCAGATGTCTCAGGTCTCTCTTGAAGTCAAACGCAAGGAAGGGAATACCGTTCTCTATCAGCTGAGAGATTACATTCATTATCAATACTGTCTTGCCGTGACCGCTTCTAGCGACTATGAGCATATGCTGGTTGAGTTCCTCTTTATCAAGTCCGAACGACCATAAGGTGTTCTCACCCTGACAGACTTTACCTATTACGATCTCTCCTTGAACTTCCACCATACTCGGGCATTCGAGTACAGGTTTCCTAGATAGAAGTAATTGGTCCGAGAAGGGTTCTATAAGGGAGGTTAATTCTTCTCTTATCTCCTCTCTCTTCTCGTCGTCGAGACAATAGACGCGAAGGAGGACTTCCACTAACGATTTATCGACTAGAGGTAGTTTAGCCGCTTTCTCCCGTATCTCTTTTATCCATTCTACTTCTGTTTCGTCCATTTACTCCATCACCTTTTGTAACATTTTAGCGAGAACTATTGATAGAATGATTATGTATAATCCATATACAACCAACTGAAGTTCAAAATCTATTGAATAAATCGACATAAGTTTTCTAGTATATAGTAAAACCCCTATTGTGAAGATTGCTAACCCGATCATTAAAGCCGTTAAAACTATTAATTCAGAAGTTTTCATTCTTTTTCACCATAGAGACTAATCTGAAAAGGCTCATCTTTTGCATAAACTTTAGAATAAGTTTTTAATGCTTCAAAACCGCTATCTAAAACATTAATGTCTGAGAAGAACAAAAATGAAGAAATTTGGATATAACCTTTGTCTGACAAACTTTTTATACATGATAGAACAGTTTCTTTTCTTAAATTAGTAGCGTTGATTATGTCTTCAACATCTTCAAAACCTCTAGAAATATAAAGTAAGACTTTATATTCTTCTTTGTTTATTGGTAGTTTTTCATAGAGGCAATCTTTGCAATATACTTGATTTTCATAAATTATCGAACATTCTTTACATAGTTTCCTTTTACATGAAACACATATGTCGAATTCATCACTTTTTCTACCACAAATGTCACAAACACCGATTCTAATCTCCTTAATGACCCCTCCAGTAGATGTTGAAAAATATGTTCTTCCTTCTAATTCACCTTCCTTTGACGGAATTTTTCTCTCTTCCAAGATGATTTTACCAGATTCGAGTTGTGAAAGTCTCTCTTCTATCTCTGAAATCTTTTCTGTTAACTTTTTAATAACTAAAATTAATTCGTCATCCATCTTAATCTTCCTCAGGTTTATGATTTCTTATGTTTTCGAGTAAGTGTTTAATACTTAAAGGCTCGTTCTTGGTTAAAGCATCCAGTATAGCTTCTTTTATCACTCTTTTTATCTCGGCCGGTGTAAAACCTTTAGTTTTCTTAGCTAGATCTACTATATCCTTTCTAGGTAAATTGAAAGGTTTAAGCCAATAACTAAAAAGCTTAATTCTTTCTTCAAGATTTGGTCTTCTGAATCTTAAGATTAAGTCAAACCTCCTTTTGACAGCTTCATCTAAGTTTCTTTCAAAGTTGGTGCAACAAATTATATAAATAGAGTTAGAATTCGTTTTATCGAGCTCTTTTATTAGCGTGTTAACAGAGTTTTTAATTTCTTCGTGCATCTCGATTGAATTCCTAGTATTAGCAAGACTATCAAATTCGTCGAGTAAGAATATTACCGGTGCTTTCTTGCTGAGTTCTCTCACCTTTTCAAACGCGGTACTTATGTTTTTGCTTGTTTGTCCGACAAATTTGCTTCTTATGAGCCCTAACTCTACTAGATAAACTTCTTTACCTATTCGTCTACTATACTCATCAGCTATTCCTTTAGCTATCGTAGTTTTACCCGTACCAGTCGGACCAATGAGTAAGGCCTTTCCAGAAAACTCAGGTAGTGTGGGGTGTTCAAAGGGATAATGAGTTTTATACCATTTTAAAATAAAAGAGGGGTTTGTACATGCATTGATGTGAGCTAGCAATTCGTTTTTTGGATCGTCAACACCTATAAGTTCGTCATATTTTTTCTTAATTTCGTCGTTTGGCAATATAGTAACTGAAATAAAGTTTGGATATTCTTCCATCTCATCCCTCCTTTATCACAGGTATTGAAAGTTTAATAGAATTATTCTCTGGGTTTAAGAGTTCCATCAAAATTACCAGCATATACTTTTCGTAGAAATTTTGTTCATCAACGACCTTCCATTTTTTATTCTTAATGTATTCTATGGTTTTGTTGAGAAGATTTGTGATAAACTCATCAAGGGATTCTTCTTCACTCTCAACTTCATCGCTATCGATTATGCATACATTCTTTTCAAATTTCTCTATAGGTTTTCTTGACCTAGCATCAATGAACTCTACGATAAATTTAAGGACTTTAGGTTCATTCTCCATACTCCCACTCCTCTATTTCTAGATCGATCAGAGGTGTAGTATGCTTCCTATCTCGTACATGTCTTCTTTTGGGAAACGGTATGCTTTCATCGGAAACCTTAGTCCAACCTCTACGTGCAAATATTTCCTCAGCTTCAGGAGTTCTAGAGTATTCAGTGACTAGAATTACTAGTTTTCTCTTCATTTTCTTCTTACCCCCTTATAATGCAAACGAATTATCAAATCTGCTCTTCTCTTCCCTCTAATTACGTCACCCACTCGAATGTCTCCACCTTCAAGAACAGAAACTCTAAGCTCTCTAAGTCCAACTATTTTCCTTTTGACTAGGAAAATCGCTAAATCTTCCTCGAAGCTTTTCCTGTCAAACTGGTCTTCTACACCATATTTTCTTGCGAAAGTCTCTATCTCCTGTGTTATGATACTAACAATCTCGCTCAGCGACTTGACTTCGGTAGCTGAGACCGCTACCTCAACTGTTTCTGTCTGGGACATGGCTCATTCCTTATCTTCATAGTTTCCTTACATCTTCTTTTTCTTGGAAACCATCTAAGGAAAGCTATGGAAATCATTGGAAACCAAGAAAGATTTTTAAATAATAGTTTCCTTAATTAGAACCCTTGAGAGTGCCATTGAGCAGAAATAGGAGCAAAGAAATACGGATTAGAAACCTTCGAAAGTACGAGTTGTTCAAAATGAATGTGCTACAAAAAGCTATAGAAAAAGATGAGGTGAGATTTAAAGACGTATGGAGAAAAGGTATGGCAAGAAAAACAGCGGTAAAATATTTAAGAAAAATGATTGAAGAGAAACTTATAGAAAAAGGTAAAAGCAAAATTACGCACAAAAATGCGTATTTTATTACAATAAAAGGAATAGAGTGGTATTGGGTCCAAACGACTATAAAATCCTTCGAGATGATTGCGGATATAATTTTTGAGAGTATATATAAAAACATGGAAAACTTGAAAACAGATGATTTATTAAGATTGGTAGCTGATTGCTTTATAGCACCTTTTATTTCTTTTCTTGATCATGTAAGAGTTTTTAGAAAATTTATAGATAAACTTGAAGAAGAAGAAATGAGGGAATTTCTTCGCCTATCTTTTCAAGTTCAATATGAGTTAATTAGAAAAAGCTTATATGAAAAGGCCGAGAAAATAATTATAGAATTAGTAAAAAGAAAAGATTTTGACGAAAAAGTAGAAAAATTGACTAAACCCATCAATATCAACATTTATCTTTTCTGCTCAAATTTGCTGAAACAGCATCCTGAATTACGGGAAAAAATGCCTGAAATAGAAGATTTTTTAAAGTTTCTGAAAGATTTAATTGGAGAAAAGAAATAGTTAATTAATATATGGAATTATTTGAAAGAGATTTTGGGAATATACTACTTTTAAATTTCTTTTCTTAATTTTTTCATAAAAATTCGACGAAGGATTAAAGACTATACACGAACCTGATATTTTCATAACATGTAAATCGTTTTCTCCATCACCTACAAATACACATTCATTTAAACTTATTCCTTCATGCTCGGCAATAGTTATCAATCCCATTGCCTTGTACTTGCCTGAGCCATAAGGTGTTGGTATAAACTTTGATACATAACCTCTTTTATCGAATATAACCTTATTTATTAGGTAATAATCAAACATATTATAGTATTGAAACTTTTTAATGAGAATATCCAAACTGCCCGATATTATTGCTAACTTTTTTCCTTTCTCCTTCAGATATTTTATAGTCTGCAAAGATCCTGGCATCAATTTAGTTAACTTCAATATTTTATAAAAATCATCTTTTGTAGGGTTTTTCTTGAGATATTGTTCAAACGCCTCTCTTGCCCAATCTTTATAACTTATTTCCCCTCTTTTAAACCTATTATACATATTTGCTACTGTTTTATTATCCACCTTAAAGAAAGAATTTAAAATCTGCCACACATTATCATATCCATTTAAATGAATAAGTGTCTTATCTACGTCAAATGCTATCAATTTACTCCTTTTAACCTCCAGTTCCATGCTCCAATAGTTGTATTTCCTTAATCTTCATATATATCTTTCTATCCAACTCTTCTATCTTTAGTATTTGAATGACTATTTCATTAATTAACCTTCCGATTGTTTCAACTTGCTTTTTCGTTAACTTTTTCATTAATTTTATATAAAATCAGATAAATTTATTTCTTAAACTATATCTATAAAATTTTGCTAAAGCTCTTTTTATATGTTTCCAATTTTCTTTGACCTTCCTTATACTAGATTTTATCACAATTTTTCCTGTATCAGATTTCTGATATTCGCACAGGAAAATTTCGGGAAACCTGTAACCGTAAAACTCTAGAACTTGGTAGAGAAACTTGTAGCCTCCACCGCACTCCTCCCTACCCAAGTATTCGCATTCATAGCATGCCTTCAACCCCCTAAACTGGTTAAGCCAGCAAGACTCGTCCAGAGAACCCTGTGGTAGAACGTAGGCTTCGATAGGCTCTAAATCCCTACCAAGCCTTTCATAGAAAACTCCCTCGTCTTCAGAACTTCTTATTCTCTTAGGCCTGACAGTAGTCTCATCTATCCTACCGGCGACTTCACCTCTCTTGATCCTCCGTTCCCAAACTTTCAAAGCCTTTCTGACCCTGGCCTCGAACATTTTATCCTTTCTGCGAACCTCCTCCTTATCCAAAACCTTCATATCCAGGTCGTAGATGTTTCCCTCCGAATCCTCGATCCAAATCTTATTAAGCCTCCTACTATGCCTACACCTAAACCCCTCTAAACCGATCAATTGCAGAGCATAGTTTATGTAGGAGGCATCGGTTCTACTGTAACCCCCATAGCTCAAGATCCTCTTCTCACCAAGATGAACACGAAGAATAGGAGTACGGTAATGAATCATAGTGAAGATATCGTTGTCCACAGAACACACCAAGCCAAACCTCATCAAACGATACTTCCGTCTATTCACTATAGATTTCCTTATGGTTTCGTAGGCCATAGAAAATGGATGTCAACTAGAGTAAATAACTTTAAGAAATGAGAAGAATTTCCGTAATTCCAAACTAATTTATTTCTGAATAGGTTAGATTAATAGTAGTTGTATGACCGGCTCTCTATCCAGACATATAAATAGGCTTTCGAAAATCCTTAGGTCTAATAGTGAGGAAGAGGTTAAGGATTACAAGAGAAGGTTTGAGTTTGCTGCTAAATTCTATGAGAAGTTTCTCAAGGATTTCATAGTTCAAGGAATAGACGTTGAGAAGGTTTGGAAATTAGCTACTGAGTTTTTTGGAGGTTCTAAAGTTAAGTTTGCAGCCATAGATGGTACAGAATACTCCAGAGATATAGCTGACTTGGTATTATTCTTCGGAGGAGCTTACTGTGTTCTGGGAGAGGTGGAGTTTAAGGAAGATTCTTTACCTCTAGTTACCTATTCCCCTAACATTTTCGAATCCGGTAGAGGTGTTTCAGCCTGTGTACCGATTTACGTAAACGAAGTTAGTGATATAGACCAAGTAACATTTGGTGAGGGTGTGGAGGAAGAGGAATTCAGCATTAGTTTGGAGGATACTGAAGTAATAAGCAACGCTCAAATTGCACATTGGATTATGAATTTTGCAGAGTATTTTCTAGCTTATAAAATGGTCGAAGATGAAGGAGTTAAGATTTTATTGTTAGACAGAAACTTGTCAGGAGATCAAGCTGGTTTCATTTCCAAGACTAGTAGGAGGTCCTTATGGAGTAAGTTAGCTATTCATGGATTAGAAGTTGATGGAATAAGAATAAACGAGAACCACCTTGAAATCTTGAGGTATTATCTTTTAAACTGGGACCTGGATACTCCATCAGCTAGAGGAGATTATCTTAAGTTCAAAATAATTTTCCTACTTCAAAGAGATGGAGAACTGAGTTTAGAAGAGATTGATAAGAGGCTAGGTATCGAGGAAGATGAAAGAAAGGAGAGAGTTAAGAGGGCTTTAAGAACATGGCTCGATAGAGAGGTTGTTCTGGAGAAGAATGGAAAGTACAAGCTTAGTGAAGAATACCTAGACTTCTGGGAGAAGATTAAGAAGCTAGTAGTAGAGATAGGGAACAATATTTTCCTAGGGAAGGATTATGCGAACGTTATGAAAGTCAAGAAAGAAGGAAAGTACTATTGGCTAACAACACTAGACTTAGCTTTTCTCTCCTTGATTATGCTTTACATGTTGTTGGAAGAGTGTTGGAAAAAGAAAGTATTGTTGATAGGTTTAACTAAGGATACTAGTGCAAGAGATTTTAAGAATCACTTGATACCGGTTCTCCAGAATATGGGTTTAATAAAAATTAAGATAACTCCTGAGGACTTGACGAGCTTACCTAATACAGATAGAATGTTCCTCCAATCCATCTCGATCCTAAACTACGAGAAGATTAAACCACCATGGTCTTCTATAGAATATGATGCGAGTTTTGCAACCATAGTTCCTGAGGAAAAGAATTTCGTGAGAGGCGCTATAAAGAATAAGATATCTCCAGAGAGGATTTTCCTCAAATCATATATCCAGTTAACTCAAGCCAATAGAGACCCGAAGATAAGGAGTAATGTTTTAGCGATGAACAGATTGGTTTATCCAGATTACGATTTTCAAGAGAATAAGATTCTACACCTTGTTAACAAGTATACTGAAAGAATTCATGAACCAGTTGATGTCATAGTTTATAAAAGTAATGGAATGGAAAACGATTTGCAAAATCTGGTTAACGCGATACTCGTTTCCATGACAGATTCCTCCATACTTGAAGTTTTCGGACATAACAAACCATTGTTCATAGCTGATAAGTTAGCTAAATGGCATGTGGGTTTATTTATTAAAATAATTCAAAGTCTAGAATTATGGATAAGGGGACACCCCGAGCTTAAGGATTTTATATTTTACATGTCGAGCTTTAGAGAGAGGAGGAGGGAGATTGAAGAACTTAGAAGAGGAGATTAAGAAGAAATACTTCACAGACTTTAACGGCCTTTTCAAAGCTAAACTCCTCAGAGTGATTCCTCGCGGAATGGAAGTTACAGAATTTGCAGGCGTTACCTCAGAGTATACTTGTAGAATTATAGCTGAGTATGATCGCAAACTTGTGAGATTGCTTGATGATGGTATGTTGCTAGCTGTCAGAAACTTCAGAACTAGAGGAGATGAGTTACGGTATACATTGATGGAAATAGTAAGGTTTTGGCCTGAGCACTTTGGTCTGAAGGGGTTAAGAGATTATCACTACTATCCAATTCAGTTCGAAGTAGTTGAGCAATCAGTTGGAGATTGGGAAACTAGCGATAAATCTACGATGGTAATAAACATAGTAGCTGTCCCTATAAGCTATGACTTAGTTGTTAATCAAAATGGTGAAATGGATTTCGAGAAAGGTTTCTCCTATCCGGTTGTTGGAGACAATGTCTATATTTTGAACGCTGAAACTATTAAGGAGATGTATAACAAAGGGATTTCAGAAAAATATGGAGAAAGAAAAGAGGCTAGTTTAGGAATCGTTAAAATGTTCGAAAGAGTAGAAGAAAAGAGTAAGATTCCTATATTTGTAGACTTCGATTCTTTAATTAAATATCACTTTGGAATCTTCGCATTTACTGGTGGAGGAAAAAGTAACCTTTTATCTACTATTATAAGAAAAATAATCTACAACACAAAGGACAATAAAATAGTAATTTTTGATATCTCATGTGAATATCCCTTCTTACTCTTAGACGTTTTTTGTGATGATAATGTTGAGAGTAAGATTGTGCTTGAATCAAAAGTGAGCAATTGGGAAGAATTCTACAAAAGTATTGTAAAACCTAAGAAATATGAAAATGATAAAAGAGTTAAGAAAGCATTTGAAAAAATTTTTGGAAAAAGGAGAGTCACTTTCTTAACTGAAGAATTGGTTAGAGTACCAACTTATGGGGACATTCTAAGGGATATACATGCTTATATCAAGTCTAACACTGATAAACGTCTTTATGTTGAAATATTGGAAAAACTCGAAGTTTTTGTTAAAGAGTTCATAGAAAGCAACAATCTTACTGAAGGAGATTCCATATCTGAAGTTTTTGTCCAAGAGTTTTCTCAAAAAGCTTCGGAATTAGCAAATACTAAGGGAATATGGAAACAGAGTGAAGTTTACGGATGGTTAACTACAAGAGAGGGTCTTCTGGAAACGCTCAAGAAAAGTAAGGAACAAAAGGAGAGGGAAGGATTGACTTTTGAGGAAATTATTGATTTAATAGAGAACGAGAAATCATCTGTAAGGTTGGTCTGTATTTCCATTTCTGAGGCCGAAGTTATTAAAAGATTAGCCATGGATGTAACTAATATCATCTTACTTAGAAGAAAACAAACTTTCAGAACTACCCCTCAAATACTCTTTGTGTTTGACGAAGCTCAGGAGTTTGTTCCAGGTAGAGAGGCTAGAGGTTTAGATAGAGAATGTAGTGAGAAGATCGAAAGGTTACTTAGACAGGGTAGAAAGTATGGACTAGGAGGATGCATAGCTACTCAAAGGGTAGCTTATCTCAATACTAACGTACTTCAACAATTACACACAAACTTTGTCTCCACTCTCCCAAGGATCTACGACAGGAATACTGTCAGTCAACACTTTAATCTAGACAGAGAGATGGTGGATAAAACTTTGGAATTCGTTCAAGGTGAATGGTTGTTAGCAAGCTATATAGCCACTGGTATAAGCAATGTTCCAATATTCATAAAGGCTGAGAATAGTGAAGATGTGATTGAAAAGTTTTTGGAAAAGTTAGAGAAGAAAGGAGGGAATTCAGATGGTTAGAGTTCATGAAGAGTACGTAAAGAAGTTAGAGAAGATTGGAAAGAAGCTAGGTTTCAAGATCAAGAAAAGGACTCCCATAGGTCAAGCCGATTGCATATGGGTAATGGAAGTAAAAGAAATACCAAATCTTGGGGAAATTCCTATAGCTGCCTTTGAGGTTATATGCTCAGAAGGACAAAAGGAATTAAAGGGTTCTTTTGCGAATATGCTAGCAATTAGACCTTCACTTGCGATATTTGTGATAATTAGAAAGGAAGTTATGAAACATCCAAGGGGAAATACTCCTCCTGAAAAGTGGTTGAATAGAATCGATAAATTTATTGATAAATTGAATAAAGCGTTTAGCGGTATTTTAAGAATCAAAAAATGGTACGATGAGGATGTTGAGATGATATACAGGAGCCTATTCGAGAATGACGCCGAAATATTGCATTAAACTGAAAAAGAAAAGTGCTAAAGAGATAGCTTCTTTTCTTATCAAAAAATTTAATGAAAATAAAGTGAATCATTTAGTCGAAGAGTTTAAAAAATTTGGATTTTCCTCAAGGAGTTTAATAAACGACCTAGAAAATTTATTTAAGTTTTTGGTCTTATTAAGCTACGATAGAAGACCTTTTTCTCCATATGAAATTGTTTGGGATAGAGAAAATCCAAACTCCGTCTTTTCGATATTAGAAGAAAATGGTTTACTTAATCTAAGTAATATTTTGAAAACGCCAGAGGATGAATTGCATAAATATTTAGATAAGCTTAGAGTGAAAGGCCTAAGATTAAGTTATCTCGATTTAGGAAAAAGAATTAAAGCTTCAAAGACTTTGAAGGAAATAGCTTCAAGAGTTGATAAAATTATGGCTCAATTGAGAAATTTAACGTCTGGTTATGATGTTTTTGTGTTGCATAAGATGCTCGATGACATTTATGGGATAGGGCCTACTATTGCTTCAAAGTTTATTCTGTATGTAGTTAGATGCATGGGTGTTGGAGGGATTAATCCCTCTGAATATGGAGATTTAGCTTTGAATTTGAAGGATGAGTGGAGGATTAGTAAGTGGGTTAAGAGGCTTAAAGATGCTGGAATCTTAGAAGAGGTTAAAAGAGAATTGAGGCAAGACCCCTTTGCTTTTGACTACTTCTGGGACCTAGACAGGAATTTCTGCTCAAAAAGAAGATGCGAAGAATGCGAATTATAGGTTATTCAAGTTCTAACTCATACAAAGACTGGAGAATCTCTTCCTCTATTTCAGCTATTCTCCTTTTCAATTCTTTACATTCTTGGAAGAGCTTAGCCAATCTTTCATCGTTTAAGAGTTTACCTATGATCTCTCTACCTTTGGTGCTTAGACCATACTTGACCTCAACTCTCAGACCCTTGGCCTTTACCTTTCGCTCGATCAGTCCATGTGCTTCGGCTTCTCTCAACCTAGCTAGTATATTGCTCATACTAAGTCTAGTGGCTTCCCTTATCTGGGTGAAGGTCTTATCACCCTCAATGAGTTGGAACAGGATCTCCGACATTCCTTTTCTACTAATAAGTCTTTGAAGAGACAAGGTTTCACCAACTCTCCCGTTTATGTAAGTTTTATAAATTTTTAACCCTGACTTCCTAAGAGTAGTTAGGTGAAAGGTGGATTCGATGGAACTTCCAGAACTTCAGAAACTCGTTGACTCTTGGATAAAAAAGAGTGGAGGATATTGGTCGGAGTTTAAGATTTTAGGAAGATTGATCGAGGAGTTGGGAGAGCTTTCACATGCTCTAAGAATAAAGAATAAGCAGAAGATTAGAGAGGAGATGGGTGATTTATTATTTACTCTAATAGTCTTATCTAATAAATTTGAGATTAACTTAGATGAGAGCCTTAAAGATACTATTGAAAAATACGATAAAAGAATTTTGAGGAGGAATTAATATGCCACAATATTTCATTTCCGAACCTCATCCAAAAACAAAAGAACGTCTTTTCTCGGTTATTCCATTCGGTCCCAAAAATCACATTATTCCTGGTGTAACATTAATTACAGAAAAATTAATTTGGGTTAAATATATCCTGAGTTGTATCTTACATAAAAATTTGGATTTAGAAAAGAGTAATGATGTTAATGAAATGATTCTAAATCCAGAATTTGGTGTATACAATAGGATTCTTACGTGGACATTCGAATATGTAAAAAGAAATGAAGAACCTCCTAGCGGCCTTTTAATTGGCAGAATCTGGGGCTATGGATCTAGTGCTAGAAAAAAGGGTAGAGATTTCTTTAATTTTATTGAATTAGCAAGACTTATTAAATATATTCTTGATGTTGAAAATCCGGAAGAATTTTTGAAAAAAGCAAAAGAATATTGCAAAAATAACTCTAAAGATTATGAAAAAATTAATTTCCTAAAAGAATTTTTTGACAAAAGAGTAAGAGGAGTAAATCTTTCAAAATTTTCAATAGAAGAAGTTTTCAAGAAAATTTTTATGGAAATGAAAATGGAACACTTTAGATCTAAAAGATCACAGTTTGCATCGACCTTTATTAAATATTTTCTTATTCAATTCAGAGAGCAATCTAAAGTGGAAGAGTTATTATATGATCACCCTTTTCACCATTATGTTTCCTTTGTTAAAGGATTGAAAGTATCTAGAAAAGGTGAATTATTAGATAAATTTCAAATAAGTGAAGCAGAGTTAAAAGTAGTTATTCCAGAACCAGAAAAATTAAAGCCTTTATTATCAGATGAAGGATTTGATGCAGCATTATTACTTGAAGTCATGAGAAAAGGTAAACCAGAATTATTTTACTCGTTCATTCTACTTAACTACTTAGAGGATAAGAAAATAAGCTTCGAATTTAATTATATAAATTTATACCGAAAGATTAAAACAAAAGATTTTCGAAGATATCTTAATTTTTTGAAGAAATCTTTATCTCGATTTGGTTTATTCTTCAATTCTTCAGAGTTTAATGAAAAACTTCTTGAACCTTTAGCTATTTGGTGGGAATATTATCAATTTTCTTACATTGGTGAACTGGTTGCAAGGAAGATCTATTATAACTACGATAATAACTACGATAGATATGATAAAGAGGAAATAAAGAATAGAGTGAAAAATGATTTAAAAACTCTGAATCTGTTTCTAAAAAATCTTTCATTGGATGAGTATAAAAAGGTACTTGAAAATGATGAGAATTATCGAGAAATTATTAGGCAATTAGTTGAAATGAAGTTACTTACAGACATTGATTCTGTTTTTGAATATTTATTTGAAAAAGTTGTCTCTCAAAGTTCAAAAGGAGAATTCTCTATTTTTCCATTCTTTGCGAGTTTTGATTCATTTATAAAATTAGTTAGAGAATTGAGGAAGAAATTGAAATTGGGTGAGAAGAATGATAAAGGTTGATGCCATTAAAAATCTGTTAGATATTTCTTCAGAGTCGGATGGAGTAATAATCTTAGCTTATTCTATTGAACCAAATATTCTCAATAGTATTATTTCATGCTTAAAACCCCCACAGAAATTTAGAATTTTATGTTCAGCTAAAACGAGTTTCCAAAGAAAACTTACAATTTATAAAAATCTAACGAAAAAGGTAAAATTAATTGAGATATCAGCCTCTCAAGATAGATTTGAATTAGCTCATGCAAAGTTATATCTATTTTGTAAATCTAATAAAGATCGTGTAGATTTTAAATTAATTTTGGGTTCTTTCAATTTAACCAAGGAAACTTGGAGAAGTATAGAAATTTTTGGAGTTTATGAATTTAGCATTAGTACTAAATTCTTAAGAGAGAACAAGGTAGAACACTTTATTGATATTCTTAGTTTAAATAAACCACCTCATTTTTCATTAAGCTCATTAAAAAAGCATATCCAAGGGGAAGATGAGGAATTAGGATACGAAGTTCTTTCACTTCTATTTCAATTATGGTTTAGTAATTCTCGACTATTAACTCAAGAAACTACTTTGGAATTTGTGGATTACTTTGGAATGGAGAAGGGGAGAAAGTTTGTGAGTACATTCGGAAGAAACAGTCTCCTTAAATGCCTAAAAGATCTTTTAACATCAGCATTTATTTATGCAAATGAAAAGAGAGAAGAGGTTGAATTAACCATAGTTACACCCTTTCATACTCAAGAAGGTATAGAAACTATAATTTCTTTAATTAAGGACATTCAAAGAAAACTTAATTTGAATAATGAACTTACAATACGACTATTGACGAATAGTTTTAAAGTTTCAAGTAATATCGATAAATCAAGTTTCACAAATCCCTCCTATTTAAGAAGGCTTATGTTTAATCCTTCTAACTCCTTTAAATTTAAAGTTAAATTTTGGGGTCATTCTCCTTTAAATGAAGATTTCATCCACGCAAAATTATTTTTAATTAAAGTTGCTGAGAAGAAGATATTTATGATAACCTCAGCAAATCTAACAGTTTCAGGGCTTGGAGTTGGTTTAAGTAAAAACCTTGAAGTAGGGATAGTAGAAACTGATCCTAAATATACTGAAAAAATTTATGAATGGGTTGAGGAATGCTGGAATAGTGAATACACAATAGCATCTGAAGAGGATAGAATATGGGATGAATTTCAAATCTGGTATGATAGATTAGAAATTATAGAAGAGCATATAGAAGAAGAGTTTGAGATTGAAGGGTTAAAAGATTTTTATATCCATGAAGAAAATGTAATAAAAGTTAGGGATAAGAAAAATAGGAAATTTAAATTTATACAATTAATTTTAAGCTTTTCTCAAAAGAAAATTCCAATTAAAAATTTAGAGAAAAAATTTATGAGGAGGAAGGATTATTTTTTCGTTAAATTTAAACTTGAAAAGGAAGAATACATTGGTCGAGCAATATGCGATATTATTGCGAAGCTTGAAGATGGTTCATATATATTCATAATTCAAAAAATGATTAATATCCTAAAAAGATTTCCTAAAATAGAAATGAGAGTAATTCCTAAAATCGATGCCATGGATTTCTTCCGCAATGCCGTACTTCCAGTTGAAGTTAAAATAGAAGTTGGTAAAAAAATTCAAGCTCTCGAATTAGCGAAAATTAGATTTGAATTAAAATGTGGAAACAAAAAACTATTTCCTAAGATTTTACTAATAAGAGAGAAAGTTGAGAAATGTAATCGACTAATCCAGTTTTTGCTTTATATAGAAAAGTTTAATCCTGATTTTGATTCGTCCTTACATTTTATCTATGAAGACGAGAAGAAATGTGAATTTAGAATTTCAAAAGAAATTTTAATTAAAATATTCAAAGAAGTTGTTTCAAGGAAAACTACTCAGTTCTTAGAAGATTGGTATATTAGATTGCTAACAGATCATAGAACACTATGTCCAAGAGTCAAAACGAAAATCAAGGTAAATACAAATGCTAGTATATTTAAATTCCTTTCGGTAAATGAGCTTAGGGTAATTCGTTTCTTCAGCTATACTGAACTCGTAGGTATGGAAAAAATAGAAGAAAAAAGGATTCGTGAATTTCAATTGAAGGATGAGGTAATGTTAGATAACGAGATAGAAGCAGACCCACCTGTTGATGTTGAAGCTTATTTTTATGGAATCAAAAGGGATGAGTGGTTAATCCTTATACCTCTTGGGAAACTTAGTTATCGACTTTTAAAAAATCCACCATTGTTAAGGACTAATGTTAAAACGAAAATAAAAACAAATTTATCACCAATAAATGTGGAATTCAATTTTAATGGATTTGGAGTTATAGATAGAATGGTCTTCAATATACGCATTGGAAAATGGGAAGAAAGATTTACATCAACTATGAGGAATCTTGTTCATAAATTGCCATTAACTCTTAGCTTAGAAGATATAAAAAGTGGAATGGATCTTAACTTTAGATTTAGTTTTAAATATAATGTAGCAGATATCGTAGGAAATGTTCATATAGATTATGATTATTTTATCTCATCACCACATAAGTTTGATCCATCAAAAACTAAAATGCTCATATTTTACCCAAAAAATCCCAAAAATCTCTTAAGAAAAATCGAAGAGGAATTTCCTGAGAATTTTAGACCATTTATTTCAATTATCCCTATTCAGTCAACTAATTGTAGATGTTTTAAACTTCGTCTTAATCAAAAAACTCTTAAGGAATTTAAGAATTATTTTATGGAATATGATAAAGGTATTTTTGTTCTTAAGAAGTTAGACAAAGAAATAATTGATCAATTTTGTATTGAATTTTCAAGAAATTTTGCTGATATGAGTATACATGTGACTTCCTGTGCAAATAAAGAAGTAATAACTTTACATTTCCATGTGTTTTATCTAGAAGGAATTGGGGAATATACTAAAGCCAAGGAGGGACAATATTGTAAGTATATTGTAGTTTACCATCCAAACGTTAATGGAGATAAAGAAGATAGGTTTAAAAAAGAGGTACTTAAAGGATTAAAAGAGGGAATACTTGAAATACTTCGAAAAGTACATTTAAAACATTTAAGAGAGAAAAAGGAGGAAATTCAAACTGGAAAATTCTGGTTTAAGATGCATGATGAATTACGTAAAGAGGTTTGTGAAAAAATTGAGGAGTTTATTCGAAAATTAAAATCTGAAGATTCAATCAACATATACAAATTTAAACAACGTAGACTTGTCCCGGCAGGTGAGACAAGAACTTTTGATGATAGACGGCTAATAGATTTTTGTCTTTTAATTAGAAAAAATCTACCAGAACTGAGAATAGATATAAGTGAGGTCTAATCTCTCTAGTTAAAAGGTGAAGAGGTTGAAGTTTTACTTTGTCTGGACTCCCTGGGGAAAGGAGCCTGAAGATAGGTATCTGTGGGAGGTCTTTCCGTGTTGTGATGGCATTTTAATTTCTAGAGGTTATGTAGACTCAGAACTTGAAGAGAGTATAGTTAAGCATGGTGGGATCGGTAAATTTCTTAGGTGGAATGGTCCGATAATCGGAGATTCAGGAGCTTGGCTTTACAAGAATGAGGACGAACCTCCATACTCTGTAAGGGAACTCCTTGACTATTACGTTAGGTTGAAGATTCCTGTAGGTGCTCACTTAGACCATGCGATTTTCAAGACTGTAAGGGTTAATGGTGTGAAGAGAGAGCTAACGTTAGAGGAGAAAAAGAGGAGGTGGAGAATAAACATCGAGAATGCTAGGGAAACCATAGAGTTGTTGAACAAGGAGAGGTATAATGGACTTAAGATAATAGGGGTTGTTCAAGGTTGGGATTTGGACAGCTATAGAAAGGCTGCTAGAGAATTACTCAAGATGGGATACGATTACCTGGGAATAGGGGGTATAGCTAGAAGACCGACTTCACAACTCATGGAAATAGTAGAGGTTGTTAACAAAGAGATAGATAGACTTCCTGTGGAAAAGAGAAGGAAAATAAAAATTCACTTGTTTGGTTTCGCTAGACTTCATATTATTCCTAAACTAATGAAAATGAGAGTTGTTTCCTTTGATACGGCTGCTCCTCTGAGACAGGCCTGGGAAAGCGGTGAGCATAATTATCACTTTGCAAACCCCTGGAGGTCCTACACCGCTATAAGGATAAGGTTAACGAGAGTAAGGAAAGTTAGAAAACATTTGGCTAAGATGGAGAAGGAGACTTTGGAAACCATGTATCGATACTCTAAAGGAGAAGTTTCTATGGAATATACCCTGAATAAGCTTCTTGAATATGAGAGGAAAATATTAGAAGTTGATGGAGTCCCACCCAAGAAAATAGATAAGATTCTTTCCCTTCTTCGCAAACGGTATGAACGTACTCTGAAAGATAGACCTTGGGAAAAGTGTTCCTGTCCAGTTTGCAGAGAGATGGGAGTTGATGTTATAATATTTAGAGAAGGGTGGAGGAATGGAGCTAGAGCCCATCATAACGTAAGGCAATTTTACTTAGAATTAGATAGGATTAGAAAGGTTTAAATAAGAGGAATTAGATGGAAAGTTTTTAATGAATGGGGAATAAATATGGAACATTCAAACGAATTTTACTTACAGGTAGAACTTTTACTTAACGATAGATATTGGGATTGGAGAAGAACAATAGATGTTATAGAACTAATCATAGCTAAAATCAACAAATTTGTGAAAAAGTGGAACTTTAATAGATATCAAGAGCCGGGTAAACCTTTATATGTTGTACTTAGATTTAATATAGGAATAAAGGATCGAGACAAAATAGAGGAAGTTTTAAAAAATTTTAAACATGATGGAATAATTGTAAATTTTAAACTTTATGATAAACCATGGAAAGAACCGTATTTTGTGATCATAGCCCATGAACTTGCTACACAATCTGCGTTAAGGTTTAAGCATATGGTTGATAAGTCTAAGGATTTATTAAGTATTACAGAGTCTCAAGTGGACCTTCATAGAGTTATATCATTTTTCTATTGCTTAATGCGATATGTTCTGGTTCAACTTAACTTTAGAGCCCCAAGGTTGTGGGAGTATGAAAGACACAGTTTCGTTAGTTCGCAAAAAGTAAGCGAAATAGCTAAGCTTTGTATTCCACCTAGAACGAAGGAGTTACTCAGAAAAATTAAAGTGCAAGATAGAGGAAGTTTTTTAGAACGTTATATTCACTGTTTCTTTAACTGTATAGGCAGGCAGACTATTATAATTAATAATAAAACAATCTATCTAGAAAATATAGTCAAGGGAATGCTTTTAGACTCAATTCTGTGGGAATGGATGGCTTTAAGCAACCATTGAGAAAAAATAATGAATATAACAGAGCATGCACGCATAGACACTCTTGCATAACCTATTTTATTCCTCAGACCAACTTTGGAGGTCACTTCTATGAGAAATCTTCAAGAGTTACTCTCTTTTTCAGGTTTACTTCCTTTGGTGGTCTACAGTTTTCTGGAATCGCTTTAATTATAGCTTCTCTGAACAACTTCATTTGTTTCGTATATTCAATTATATCGAGTTTGCCTCTCTCAGTTAGTTCGGGCTTTGGAAATATCTCTATATCATAACCTGCCTCATCCTTCACTCTTTGAATAACTTGCCTATAGAGACCTAGGCCTATGAAGAAGATTTTATTATATCTCTTGAGTTTCTCCTTTAACTCTTCTACAAACTTTGGTACATCGCTTTTCTGCATCTTGTAATCGTAGTATGGTATCCTACTACTCCAATCTATCAACCCAAACTTTGCGGATAGAATTCCAACTTCAACTGGTAGATCGTAAACACTGTCCCAGAAGACTTTGAAAATCGGTGAGGCTAAGTATCTCTCGAATGCTGGAATAAGCTTAGGGTTTTTATCCTTCTTAGCGGTACAGTTTGTGAATACAAATATTCTAGGACATTGTTTCCTGAATAACTGATAGAACACCCAGGTATTATGGAAACCTCTTCTTCTATTTCTGTTATTTCCTCTGAAAATTATAACCTCAACACCTATATCTTTGCATATCGCACATGGACATTTCTTCCAAGGCATCTCTCTTAAAGTTTCAACATAGAATTTTTCTATCCTAGGTATCTGACCTATAAGCCTGTTATATTCTCTTAATACTTTCATCACCTCATCCAAGGAAACTTCTCCTTTATCGTAACGCCTTAACATTTCAAGAGACTTCTTTTCAAGAGCAATGAGTCTTTCCTTATCCTTTACATTTTTAACTCTCTGACTTCTACCAGTCTGAGGAATTCTGATAGCGCTATAACTCTTCCCTTTAAGAGTGTGATAATTGTTTTGAGCACTTAACCAGGCTCTTCTTAGGAAAGAGGCTGAGTCAAAGCTCGTAACACCATATCTCATTAGTTGAGGTAACACGTTTAATCTAGCAACACCAAAGACATGAATATCCACTTTTCGCTTAGTCTCTTCCATCCACTTCTTAACTTCTAACCATACACCTCTAACAACGTTCAAAAGAGTTTTAGACTCTACGTCTCCGCTTTCAACTCCGGTAGGAGATCTAGCTAAGCCTCCTAGACCGATGTAGTCGTAACCTATTTTCAGAAGTTCCTTCACCGCTCTTCTGTAGGAGCTAACATCCCATCCTTGAGCAACACCAATAATTCTGATGGAATTCATGTACAGGTCTTTAGACTCCCAAAGTTCAAACATTTCACGAGCATTTTCCAACGTTAACTTCCATCGTCTCTCTTTTTCCTGAGGTTTATCCTTGAATATAGCTGGAACTATTAGATGATCAACCGAGACGCCATAGTTAAATCCACATTTGACATAGTATTCTAAAGTTTCTGATGGTTTAAAGGGTGGTTCATCTTCATTTATATAACCCCAAGCACCGCAATCGCCCATAATTTCAAAAGAATTAGGCAATCTTAAAAAGCTATGAATACCTTTTTTAAGAATTTGTTCATATTTGGTTTTATTTTCAATTATTTTCATCCGGGAGACTAAAACGCCGTCAATAGGAACTTTATCTATACCAAAAATATTCCAGATGTAAACATCATTTCTCAGAGGATCTTCTTGGTGAAGCTCTGAGTGCTTATCACTAATAAAATTATAATTTGGATCTACTCGATCATCCCATTCAGGTATAAAGTATTTCATGGTAATCCGCCTATAATTATTGATCCACCATTACATCTTCTCTTTTTTCCTGAAATATTCGGCTAGAATGGACCTTATTGTTTCTTGAATTGTATCAAGTTTTCTCTTTCTCCTCTCTTCTTCTAACGCTCTATACATTTCTTTTGGTAATGACATTGTGAATTTTCTACTCATAAGAATTACCACCCGAGTTATTACTTCTGATGAATTCTATAGGTGGAGAAAGACTTATAAATATGTGTACTTCTAAAGAATTCTTTAGAAGTAATAAGGTGTAAAATTATGTCTATCGGAATGTTTCCAGTGATCTACTTTCATAGAAAGAATGTAATTTTAACCTCATTAACTCTCGATAAAATAATGGTATCTTTAGGATATCTTAATAATTCGCAGAAAAATAAAGACATTCACGATGTAATGGAATTTAAAGGAAAAATTTTTGTTGATTGTGGAATTTTTCAAAGAGGATTTTATAAGCATTTTGTAAACGAAAGAAAAGTTACTGAATACTTATTTAAGATCATTGAATGGTATAAACATCTCAAACCGGATATAGCAAGCGCTTTGGATATACCTTCAGAAAAATCTATAAATAAAGAAGTTAAAGTTAGTAAGTTAAGATGGTCTATTGAAAATTACAAAGTAATGAGCGAAGTTATTGATACACCGCTATATTTAGGTGTTAGTGTTTTCTCTCTAAACGAAATAAAATTAGCACGTAAATTAATTCAAAATATAGTTGGGAATATTCCAAAATATATCGCTTTAGGAGGGCTTGTTCCCCTGATGAGACAATTTGAAAAGAATGTTAAACTAGGAAAAATTATTCTGAGAACTATTTTCGAATTTTGTAAAGTCTTTCCACACTCTTATTTACATATCTATGGACTTGGCAATCATATATGGTATCCGTTAATTAGACTAGTAGGAGCAACAAGTAGCGACTATGCAAGCTATGTATTAATATCAGCAAAAGGGAAAGTAATTCTTCCAGGAACCCCTCCAAAATATATTTTTAATATTACGCGAATTAAGAAGGGAAATAAATTAGTTTATTACAGGAGGCCAAAAGATCAAATATTTTCAAAAGAAGAAATAAAAATATTAAATAACTGTCAATGTCCTATTTGTAGAAAATTTTCAGTCAAGGAGCTAGAAAATAATTTAGAGAATAGATTAATTCATAATTTATTTGTAATTCTTCAAGAAAGTAGAATTGTTGATAAATTTTGTTCCGAAAATAACAAAGAAGGACTTTTAAGGCACATCCGTGAGCGTTTTAAAAATCAAAGAAAAATATTACCATTAATTGAATATGCACAAAAATTAATTAAGATAAGGTGAATAAAGTGATACATAAGTTTAGCAAAAGAGAGGCTGTGATATTGGGTAGATTTTATGAAATATTAACTATGTATCTTCTTAACGGACTTTTCTCTTTTAAAGAGCTAATTAATGGATATCAAAAATCATTTAAATCCCTTCTATATAAACCAGACTTTGTCTTAAAGTATGATTCTTTTACTATAGTGGTATTTATAACACACTGGTCATTATCCACTAATTCTCAAAACAAATTCTTTGAAACGTTTAATGAGTTAGTAGAGTTCAAACTTCAAGAGAAAAATTCTAGATCTTTTTTATTTCTTTTCGGATATCCACAACCTTGGAAATGGTGCATAAATGGGTTCAAAAGAATTTTTGACAAGTGCGTCTTTCTTTGGGATTTAGAAAGTAAATATAACTCAACATTATTTTCTTTGTTTAAGAAAAGTCTGTCAAATAACTTAGAAATTACTATTAAGAAATTTTTTAAATTAGTCTCTTCAGATTCCATAAAATATGCATTAGAAAAATACAAAATTAGAGATTTACCGAACGAATCAAAAATTTCAAAAACTGTTATTAATAAAGAGAAGTTAAGAAAAAGAGAACCTCCGAAGGTAGTAAGACCTATAAGTACGACATGTTATAAAAGTTTACTTAATTCTATTCTAAATCCTTCAAATTCTGGAGAATTTGCCTCAGAAAAAGAGTTAAATATTCTTAGAAATATGCTAAACTTAAGATATCCTAAACTTAAGGAATATGTTAGACCTATAGAAAACCCTAAAGATTTATTAGTAAGGATTAAATTTCTTAGGAATGCTACTAATAATTTTACAAATATAGAAAAAATGAGAAAATATTTATTTTTATGCTCTAATGGCTATACGATAAAAGGATTCAAGTCGAATTATAATTGGGTACTTGATATATTCTCTGGATTTTGTAAGTTAAAGTCTAATAGACTTATGGAAGAAGTTAATAGAATAATGCTAAAAAAAGGTAAAGATAGGCTGTTTAAGACTTATTCACCAATTAATCTAACATATAAGCAATGTTATTATTTAACTAAGATAATATCAAAAGAGATAAATAGGTCTTTTTCTAATGAGGACTGTTTAAATAATATTCTTGAGATAAAAAGAGATCATCTACGAAGACACTCAGACATAAATCCTCTAGCCTTAGCTATTGCGTATAAACTAGAACAAGCGGGAATTATTTACAAGGGTTATCCTAAACAAAAATTTGTTCCTATTAATAACTTATTTTCTGATCTAGGAAAAGGTTTATCTGCTAAGATTGGTGTATATTTCCTTATTCCTACCGTCGATGGTAAATTTATGGTAATTCATGGAAAATCTTCAACTAAAGATAACTATCATAGAAGTGGAGAATTAGCAGGAAGAGTCAGAGCCAGTCGTTACCTATTCAAAAATAATCAAGTAATTGAGAATGAAAAAATAAAAGAATGGATCTTGGTATTAGATGGTAATTGGAAAGAAAAGTATATTCAAAGATTGTATAACTCTGGTATTAAAGCTATTTTTGAACCGAAGAAACTACAAGAAGAATGGCCACTAATCCGATATTTAAAGAAAAAGGGTGCATTGACGAAGAAGTAGAAGCTAAATTAATAGTTTAAGCAAATCTTTGAATTTCGGATTTAGTTTAATTTTCTCTTCCTTTTGGTTAAAAAGAATTATTAACATTTCCACAGGTTTAGGATCTTTCTTTCCCGGATTAGTTATTTCTTTTAAGATTTCTGTTTTTGATATTTTCAAAGCTTGAGATACTTCTCTTAAGGAAATCCACCTATCATTTTGAAGAAGATATTTTATGATTTCAGTTCTTTTCTTAGATTTTAAAATTCCACATTTAGCTTCCTTTAAACACCAATTAAGATATCTGTCGATATATATCTCCTTAAGAGAATAGATTCCCGGCCGATAACTCTGACATCTCTTACATAATAACTGGCCGGGTGGTACACGATTGTTCTGAATATGCCAAGTATTTATGTTAACAACATCTCGCGGGGATGCATCACCTTTTATATTTCCAGTTCCAGTTAATAACACATGAACAGTTTCATATTTTATAGGTTTACCAAGAACGTCTTTAGCTTTATATGCCAAAGCCTTTTTGATGAGTTTGCTTATATCCTTTCGTTGGATATAACAAAAAGGACATTCGCCTGGTTTCCTAAGAATTTCATAATATTCATAAAATTTTCTCCAAATGAAGTCTACAAACTCCTTAGCTTTTAATGTACCAAATGTCGGCTTATATGCAAAATTTCTCGAAGGATGGTGAACAACATTAGGAATATTAGCTAGTTGAGTATTTAACCACTTTTTAAATTCTTCTAGAAATTTTTTACCCCTAAACAATAAGGCTTTTTGACAAAATCCTCCTAGTTTCCTTGCGTCAAAAGATGATGATTTAAATGCATTAGGATTTATCTCATCAAAGTACTTTACAAGAAGTTGTAGAATTAATTGCTTTGGATATCCTCTACCAATAGTTACAGTCAAACGAGGAGATTTGCAAACATTTTGTAAGAAAATTCCTTTTACGCTTTCTCTACGAAGAATTCTAGGATCAGTATACTCATATCTTCTTTTTTGTTGCGTGACTTCATGTCGATAAGAACTATGTTGTCCAAAAAAGTCCATACACATCTCCTCAAATAAAAACTGTGAATTTCTGTACCTATCATGGATAGCACATACTTCTAATAATGGATGACCAAAATGTACAGTTACATGGCCTTCAAGAGAAGATACGATACGAAAGTACCATCTTTCAAAAATTTGTTTCTCAGGATTTAAGTCTTTTAATATAAAATAATTTTCGAAATGTTTTTTTGCATCAATAGTCATTCTTTTTTTAGAAAAAGCATCCTTAAAAATTAGTTCATATCTATAATCCTCTTTATTAATTTGATATTGAATATTCGTCCCAAGTTGCCTTAAATTTTCAATTAAATATATAATGAAATTTAAAAGAGCATTATCAGTTGTTGACCATACATTCCCTCCCGCATCCAAAAAAATTGTATCAAAAACAAGGACTTCTAGAATTTTCTTTTTATCTGATTCACTAATCATTTTAAGATCTTTTTCAAACTGTTGAATATTATCGTCAATGATAATTTTAAACTTTATGTTTTCTTTTCTAAGTTGTTTTCTATAATCATCATATCTTCGTGCAGAAGAAATTAAGTCCTGTATAATTAATTTGCGTTTTGATAAACGATTCACAAGTAATTACTCTTAACTTCAGCTATTTTAAAGAGAGTAATTCTTAAGAAGTCTATTGGTTTCTTTTTACTTCTTCAGCCTCCTAAATGTTAAATGCTTACAATCCATAGTAATTAATTCAATAAGAACTAAGGAGTGTATACAAACTCAAGTGAACTTGGTAAATATAATATATACCGATTGTCATTTAGGTTTTTCATACCATCTTATACCCCTTTCTCTTTTGACTAACTCTACTAACTCCTTAACGAACAACCTATTATCCCATTCTGGTTGGAAGACAATATATGAAGCTCCAAGTAGAATAGATAGGACTATTTTTCTCGCATATTCATAATCCTGTCTATCGGATATAACAAATTTGAACTGAACTTTAGAATTAAAGGATTCTTTGGTTCTTCTTAAAGCATTCAAGTCACTCTTCATTCCTGACGACGGACACTTACAATCCATAGTAACATTTGTGTATTGTTAAATTTATTGGATCATAAGTTTAACAATATTTTTTAAATCATGTCTATATTAATATTCTTTATATTTGAAAGATATCTTTAATTTCCTTTACACAAAAATTTGTTGAAAAATGTTTTTTAATTCATTCTTTTAAAATTCTTTTATACCAAACGAACCACGGGTTGTCTATAAATCCAACAATATTTTTTGAGATTATTTGTCCGATTATTAAAGGAATTACTGGTAATACTCCATAAAATGCAAGTGTAACAAAAATTATAGAATCTAAAGTAAGATCTATCACATCTGAGACAGATGATCTCAACCAAACATATGGATTCAAAGAAGTATCAAGTTTAAACTTTCTCTCTTTTTTCAAAAATTTCTGTTTCAATTTGGCAAATACAAAAGCATCGAGATTTGAACATATCAAGAAAGATATCCAACTAGCAATAGTAATTCTAATACTTAGCCCAAAAATGTTTTGCCAAGCTTCCTCGAATTTAAAGAAAGGCGCTGGATCAAGAGAGTTAACCATAGCGATAAAAGTTACGAGTAAAACTTGGGTTACAAAAGCAATAAAAATTGCTAAATGTGCTTTTTTCCTCCCATAAACCTCATTTATCATATCTATTGCTTGTGCTATAAATGGGTAGATAAATACCGCAGCAGGAGCGTAGAATTGATAGAACCCTAAGTCGAATTTTATAGCCCTGCTTGCGAGAATTTGTGAAGCACCAAGATAAATCGTGTAGAATGACGTTAAAGCTGTTAATCCCAATTCCTTATACTTTTTAACTATGTAAGCACTGACATAAGTTACTATCGTTAAACTTATGATCCAATAAATCCAAACGAATGGAAATACCATATCTACACCTCTCACAACAGATTTAACTCGTTCAAAGTTTCCTCAAACTTTCTCCAAACATAAGTATCGCAATAGATTTCAGATGTGTTGTTATCGTATGAAACTTCAATGTTGGGATCTTCGTCTAAAACAAAATAATCAACATATTTTCTTATTAACTTTAATTCATCGGAACTTGGCACAAAAAATGCGATAATCCTTTCATAGTATACTTCATTTCTTCTGAAAAATTTGTTAATTACCTCTTTTAATCTTAAGAAAACTTTCTCAGCTATTTCCTCACTCCATTCATACCCAAACCTCTCGATCCACGGGAAGAAGGGACAATCGTATATCAAGTTATAACCTCTCCATTGGAAATCCCAATATTCTTCAGGTTCCAACGCTAAGGGAACAGAAACGGTGATAAACTTCGAATCCCTGACTCTTTTTCTTAATTTCTTTATCCTTCTGTAGAACTCATCGTGAGGAGGGTCGTAGGGCTTGTAGAACGAGCATGGAATCAGGATCAGGTTTTCAACCTCTTCCATTTTGTACTCGTTCGAAATAAAATCTAACCAATCTTTTATTGGGCTTACTTCCATCTTCTCAAGAACTTGTTTTGGGTCAGGCATGAAGAGGTCTGGGTTTAACATAGGATTCAATCTTAACGAATACTCGAGTGTGATCTTTTCTCTCACTTACTTCACCCTCCCAGCTAACAAATCCTCGTAAACCCTACGCATATGGAAGACAGCTATAGCTGTTTCCTCATTCAACCCACACCTACAGACTCCACATTTAGGACAAATCATCCAACCACATTTGGGACAAAGCTCGGCCTCTTTGACCTCAAACCTTTCACCACACTTAAAACAGTAAACATATGGTTCTGAGAAAAACTTCAAGAAATTCTCAACTACCCTTGAAACAGGAATTCTCTTCTCCTCCGCGACTTTCTTAGTTCTTCTTAACACATCCTTGTCAATTGTCACTGTGAGCCTGGTCTTTGGGTCATATTTCTTCATACTCATATGTGTAAGTATGTATTTATACATATAAATTTTTATAACATCCTTAGTACTAATCCACTAGCCAAGAAGAACTTTCAATGAACCTTTCTATGTCTTACAAAAAATGGTTCGGGATACCAGTAGGGTGAGAAAATAAAACTATAAGCCCTAGGTAACCTTGTTATAAGCTTACTTGAAGGGTGCAAGGTCACTTCTTTGAATCTTTTTATCTCTGTCTCGCTCATGGCTGCCATTATGAAGTAGGTCCCTACGTTCCTAATCTCGGGGGGTATGCTAGTAGAATACTGGGTTATCAGAATGAACCCTACTCCACGTTTACCTAATTCGTTTATGCAATACACAAGGTTCTTAGCTTTCAACAGCCTAGTTTCATCGAGTACTACGAGTAGCTTCAGCTCGTTCGTCTCAGGCCACTTCGACGCCTTCTCGTATATCTGCTTAAGCTCATCTGTTATATCCGCTCTTCCTTTCGTGAAGTTCACTTCCAATAATGGATTAGGCTTCAGCTTGTTCGCTAACGTTCCGTGTGGGTCGAAGACTACAATTTTAATCCCGTTTCTCAGAGCCTCTTTAACTATGATCAACGCTAGGAAACTTTTACCTATCCGCGTCTTCCCATAGATTATCGCATGACTCGTGAGGATATCGAGCGGAAAGTATACTCTCTGCCTCTTAATTTTCCTCTTAACTACTGATTTAACCACGTATCCTATGAACGCGGTCCTAGGCTTGAGTATGCTAACCTCCTCGCTCGGTATGTGTATGTTCTCCTCTATCGGCTCCTCCGTAGGTAATTCGAGGGCTAGCGTGAACATTTTCTTCAAAACCTGAGCTACATCTTTATTTGAACTGAAGCCTGCACAGTCTTCGGCTAGGGCTAACCCATAGTGCTTGTCTACCTCGCTCCAGTACGGATAGAACTCAGGGTTGAAGACTATAAGCGGATCCTTAACCTCGGAACACTTTACGAAGTAAGTCAGGTTGGCCTCTATCTTAGCGGCTCTTCTCCTAGCAAGTACCTCTTCTACAGCCTGTTCAAACTCGTCGTAAGGGTTTGTGTATAGGTAGAAGAATAGGGCTACTGCAAACAGCCTATCCTTGATCAGAAAATACTGTTTTAAACGCTCGTTCACCTGCTTCTCCAAGCTCTTAGTCAACTCTAGAAAATACCTTGCATGGTCCTGCTCCTCCTTCATCTGCTTGGGCAGATACTTAGGATAAGGGCCTCCAAACAAGCCGCTCTGCTGCTCAAGCTGTCGTTTAAGGGTTTCGGCTTTATCCCTATGGTACTCGTAGTTTCTCCTAGCCCAGTTAAGCCTACCCTTTAAATCCTCGGGTATATCGGGCTCGAGTCTGAAGGGTATCCTATTTGAAGTTATGAGGACGGCTTTGAACAAGGGGGCTCTTGAGAGATGGTCTAGTAGGCTTGAAGCGGCCTTCCACTGGATATCCTTCTCGAAGCTCAAACCAAACCTTCTGACGAAACTCTCTTTATCGGTAACCTCCTTAGCCACCAGACAAGCGACGCCGACATATTTACCATCCCTCTCGATTATCCCCACGGAAAGCTCGTCGCTCCAGTATAGCCTGAAAGGCTTTCTATACTCTTTAAAACTTTCTCGTAGCTTTTCACCCTCATCCCAGCTGTGACCATAGGGTTCACGATGATTATCGGCCATAATCTAAATCTACATTCGTCCGAATAGAATCTCTGTCGATGAACAGATTTCCGTAAATTCTTACACTAAAAACTTCCTGAGGAACTCAGTTATCTCTCTACTCTTAGCTGGATTTAACGAGACAGTCTTTCCTTTCTTATGAAGAATAAGATATCCCTCGTTAACTAGCTGTCTGACGGCCCTCTGTACCTTCCTTCCATCCCTCTTAATCCTGCTACCGATCCATCGTACAAGGGTTTCAAGAGGAAGATACCTAGAACCCCAACAACGCCTCCTAAAGAGCCTGTGCATCAAGTCGGCTTTGATCTGTTTATCGCTGAGCTCTCTAGACATAAGTTCACATTTGATACCTTTAGAAGGTAAACTTTAAATACTTTTCTATCGAAAAGTTATTTAGAAAAATATGCCCGAGGAACTTTACACTAAGAAGGAGTACCAATCCATACTTCTGAAAACGCTGGGTGACTCCCCTAAGCTTAGGATACTCGACTTCTTCCTAGATAACCCACACTTCGACTTCACGAAGAAGGAGGTAATAGAGGCTTTGGGTATGAGCAAACAGACGTTTTACAAGTACTTCCCGGAATTAGAGGAACTCGGTATAGTCAAGGTCTCCAGAAAGATAGGCAGGGCAAAGCTTTACAGGATAAACCTCAAACACCCGCTCGTCCAGATGCTTAGGGAGTACGAGACGAAAATGTCGCTCAAAATAGCAGAGCAAGAAGCAGAAAAGATGGAGAAAGCGGTAACGATAACGGAAAGCTAGACGGTCAACTTCTACTTAGCTCAAGTGGTTAACCGTCGATTTGAAGTTAAAGATGGCGAACTACCTTTACCTTATAGGCTCTCTCGATGTAGTCGAAGCATTCTTCTAATGAATCAAAAAACCTCCAGCTTGCGTAGGTTTCTCTAAAGCCGTTTCGCCTCGTCTTCGTCTCAGAGACCTCCACATAATACTTTCTTTCGACATAATGGTAGGATATCTCAAAAACCACTTCCCTATCCCTGTCGAGTTTTAAAACGTCACTAACATACCTAGGATGCTCAGCCATCTCCCAGGCCCTATTCTCAAACTTAAGCGTTTTCCTCATAGAAACGTATTTCCAGGTTCGTTAGATAAAGCTCATAGATGTATGCGATTCCATATAGACCGTTCGGGCGCATTTTCACCTATATACCTCCACACGTCTACCCACGTTAACATATACCATAAAATAAAAGGCGATATAGAGTAATTTGAATCCCCTATTCTCCCAGAACGAGAACGTTTCGAGTGAGAGGGATCAACTAAAGCCTTAAGCCTGACATCCTTTTCCCGCGCATACTTATGCATATCTTTCTACACCTCTTTTTCTCCATTTTTCTCCCTCATCTATCCTAAGCTAAATTTCGAGGGACAATACGTCTTCGAACATTCGCCATATCACGGTGGCTGTAGGCTAATCATCCCACAGTTCGACTAGGGAGCCGCATTTCTCGCATACCGGAAAACCATTTTTCCATACTATACTCCAGGCATCTGTTCCATCGTCACTTCTATATTCCCTACATTTAGGACAGTAACCTCTCATGGTTATTGAAAGTGATAGAAAAGTAGATTACAATTATGGACACAAAGTATTCCGTTAATATCTATTTACAATTTTTAAGAGCCTTTAATAACATTTTCAAAACTAAATATTACGTCTTCTTAAAATTCCTCTTAACGTAATTGTATGAGATTTCGAAAAACTCTCTTCAGTCTAACTAATCTTTAAAACATCGCTTACGTGTTTTGGATGTTCTGATCTTACGTATCTAGAATTTTCTCAAAAACTAGCTCTTTAATCTCTCTTCAGCTTTTTATATTCGATGAATATATCGAACACTCCCATACTTCCAGTTGGGTAAAGGTCTAAGGAAACCTTATCGTTTTCATAGATATCTTCCCTGAAGCTTACGGGGATAACCTCAAGTTTGCCGTAGGCTTCTCGATAGGCTTCTAGAATCCCGTGGGCGAACGATGAGAAACTTATAATCTTGTCATACCGAAACTCCTCTTCTAAACCCTCTCCTACGATCTTTATGGAAGAGCCCTTAACATTCCAATCCAGTTTAAGGGTTATCCTCTTAGGCTTCTTAGGTATGTAGGTCGATACAAACTTTTTAACGAGATTCTCGGAAGCTTCATTCATGAAATAATGGAGAAGAGTTGTATAGATAACATTTAGGGAAAAATGGTCTTCTGTTACCGTTATTAATGAAATGTCCAAAAGCAAAGTTTAAAGGAATTATTGGAAATCTATCAATGCGTAAAAGTCTTGTAGATATTTCGGAAACAAGGATTTATGGGCCAGATTATAACGAACCTACAATACTTATCAGAGAAATACATACCCGATAAGCTCCTACACAGAGAGAAGGAGAAGGTTCGATTAGTAAACAATCTTAAGAATGAGGTTTCTACACTCATCTACGGCTCTCCTGGGTCTGGTAAGACAAGCTTAGTTAAGCACGTTTTGAAACGTTTAAACAAGAGTATTTTTGCGACATACGTGGATTGTTCAATCTACCAGACAACTTATAGTGTTCTCAAAGAGATAGTCCCTAGAGGCCCCCTGATACTCGCTAGAAGCAATTATGAACTTATTAAAGAACTTAAACGCGAGGTCAAGAAGAGAAAATTCATCGTATGTTTAGACGGTTTTGAGAAGCTTAGGGATAAGGACCTAGTCAGGAAATTTCTACTCCTAGGCTTAACCCTCATCCTTATAACGGATAACGAGGATAACCTCACCGTCCTAACTGAGGACGTTAGGTCCAGACTTGCCATCATGAAGATAGAACCCTATACATCCGAGCAGACTTTTCAGATACTTAAAAACAGGGCTGAGAAAGGCTTGGTCAAGTGGAGTTTTACAGATTCTCTACTCCGGAAGATAGTTGAGAAGTCTAAAGGAAATATGACGCTCGCACTAAATCTGCTTAAGCTTTCAGCCGTGAAAGCTGAAAGCGAAGGTAAAAGGAATATAGGGGTGGAGGATATACCAGAAGTCGAAGATTGTCCCTTAAAGTTAAGTGAAGACGAGAAGGTTCTGTTGAACATATTAAGGATTGAGAAAAGCTTACCCGCGGGTAAACTGTACGAACTATATCTGAGGAATGTGAGATATCCTAAGAGCGAGAGGAGCTTCAGGAACTACATGGCTAGACTATGCTCTAAAGGGCTTGTCAGATGTTATGGAGAGAAAAGGGGTAGAGTTTATGAAATCCAATCTTGTTGAAATCCTGTTAGAAGAACTCGACCAAGAAGTCCTGGAGAAGATGCCTGAATGGTTTAAAATCTTACGTGAAGCATATCTTAAAGGTAGAGCTAAAAGTCTCTAGACTTTTGGTTCAACTTCTCTATTCCTTTAACTAATGCCTCCAATACTTCCGGATTCCTCACGAGTTCGTTCATCAGTTTATCCAATTTAGTCCTCAACTCATCAACCTGTAACGCTGTCTTAGGGTCCAAGCATAGGCCACAGTAAGAACAGAACTTCGCATCTGGCGAATTGTTCGCCTTACACCTGGGACATACGAGAGGCTTAATCTGCTCATCTTTCCTTTCGTCTTTAACCTTGATACCGTTAAGCCTGAGCAACGCGTTATCTAAATCTCTACCGCTTAGATGAACGTAAACCGAGGCCATATCCGAACCCTGAACCCATCCAAAATACTGTTTCATCTGAGCCTCTGTCAAATAATTGGCTAAGTGAGTAGCCCTAGAATGCCTAAACAAGTGGGGATAAACCCTCTTTTTGATCCCAGCTTTTTTCACCACTCTTTTAAGAAGACATCTGACCGTTTGATAGGTTAATTGTTTAAACCGACTATTGGTTCCTAGTGTAACCCATAAAGGAGCATTAGGGTCGTCTTTAAGCGGATGGTTCTCGACCCACTGGTTGAGCTTAGGAGTTGAGAAGATTAGTCTAACCCTCCTCATCCCGGTCTTGCCGTTAACGATCAAAATCGCACCATACTCGTCAAACCGAACATGCTTAAGCCTTAAAGTGAGAAGCTCACCTATTCTGCAACCTGATTCGTAAAGGACTAGTATGAAGGCTTTATCCCTGAGGTTATCAGCAACGTCAACAAGCCTTCTAACCTCTTCTACCGTGAGGAGTTCTTCAGGAAGTTTAATCCTTCCCTTTGTGGTTGTTTTAACCCATGCAACGCATTCAGGATATACGCCATTATTAAGCCACTTGTAGAAAGCCTTCAGAATAGCTCTGTAGTCGTGTTTCGTCCATTCAGAATAGTTTTTCTCTTCCAACCATCTTAAAAACTCAACAATATCCTCCCTGGTAGCTTCTTCGAAAGGTTTCCCTAAGACCTTAGCCACCACGAATAGAGTTCTTAGATAATTGAAGCTTCTAGCTTTGCTTAATCCCCTAACCCTGCAATCTCTATAAAACTCCAATAGCTTTCTCTTATTCTCTTCACATAATTCAGAATGTTCGATCTTTTCCAGAATTCTTTTAATCTGCTTATCGAGCCCGTATATTTCATCTTTCACACAACCACTTTCCCTCAAGTCTTCTTATAGATGAGGGATATGTGGTTGTGCCATAATCCCCCGGGTGAATAAAAGGACACAACCACTATCCCTTTGTGAATATATATTGTTTCCGAAAATTTAAAAAATTAACAGGTTCAAAATAATATTAATCTAATGTTTCCTGTGATTTTAGCCATTTACAGTATTCTTTTGAAAGAAGGTCACAACCCTTCAATAAATGACTTAGATATGCTTTACTTGGTCTTAAACCATTTTTGACCTTTTGAGGATTTGCAACGTAAGTGAAAGCCTCCACTATCTTTCCGTCCTTTAATCGAACTTTCACTACTATTCTTTTATAGTGAGTAGGTACACCTTCCCATCTATCAAGTTTTAACAGGTCTGATTTCTCGATCTCATATAGTATTCCTTCTACAGTACTTTCTTTATCTACAACTATGTTGGCGTAGCCTTCTTTTGGATTTAATGAGGAAACCTTGTTAAACTCTAATTTATAACCTCTAAGCAACGCCCACTTCCTACTTGAAAATTTAACACCTCTCTTATTCATCCTATCTGGGTCCATATTGGAACCGTATGCAAAATATTTTACAACATCTTTATTTCTCATAGAAGATCAAAACAATTTTCTCTCAGGTACTAATAAAATTTGTATTCTTGAAAGAAGCTCAAGTTAACAATAAAAATTGTTTTTATCTTTAAGCAAAGTATGATTATCGCTGATGAAGAAGCTCTAGATGAAAACTATATCCCATTAACTATTCCATGTAGAGAATTTCAGAAGAAAGAGTTGGCTTATTGGGTTAGTAGATTGGAAAAAGGAGTGACGTTTGACTGCTTATGCTACGGTAAACCTGGAACTGGTAAGACTCTTCTGGTCAAGTATGTTCTCGATAGGTTGCTCGAGGAGATTGGAGTTTCAAAATTCTATGTCAACTGTTGGGAAAAGAGGACCTTAGCCGAGATACTGGATGACTTACTCGTTCAAGCTGAAATACCTGTGGTAAGTTCAAGTTGCGCAATCAAATACTCTCGGTTGAAGAAACTGATTAAACCACCCATCATCATAGCCTTAGACGAGGTGGATAAATTAAAGTTTAGAGAACTGAACGACACTTTGTACCTACTCAAGACTCTGAACAAGGTAGGATTGATTTTAATTTCAAACTCTAGGCGATGCATTCTAAACCTAGATCCCAGAGTAGAGTCTAGGCTAAACCTTCACCTTATTCATTTCCCACCATATTCGCAAGAGGAATTAATGTTTATCCTGAAACATAGAGTCGTTGATTGTAAAGCACTTTACCCTGGAACTTGGAGTATCAAGGTATTAGAGCTTATATCGAAACTAGCGAACGGAGACGCGCGAGCAGCTATACAAACTCTTAGAAACGCGGCTCAGATAGCCGAAGATTTGGGGAGAAGTAAGATAACAACAGAGGATGTGGTAAGAGCTAGGAAAAAAGTCGAAGAGGTAAAGAGAAGATATAGGCTTAAGGCCCTAGGAGAACACTACGAGTTAATCTACAAGATAATAGAAGAGAATGATGAGATAACTTCAAGGGAACTCTTCTTGAAATATAAAGAAAAGTGTCTCGAGAACGGTTTAAACCCTAAGTCCTATCGAAGTTTAAACAATTACATCCAAGAACTGATAAGGATGGGCTACATAAGAGTAGAGCGAGTTAACAGGAGAGGAAACATAAGAAGGTTTGTTGTTAAGTAAATAGTTTACGGATATTTTTATAGGAGTGAACGACATTATTAAGTGAATCATGGAAGGTCGTTCGTGGAAAAAAGTCGAAAGAGCTATCGCTGATGAAATAAAGAAATATTTATTGGATAATGGTGGGATTGAGAAAGAGGTTAAAAACACCAATGAAGTATGGAGAGTCAGATTCTCTGATTCAACCTTTACTTATTACAAAAACGGTACTCTCTTTTCCACTCCTTCTAGGTCTTTAAATGGAGCTGTGTTCCAGGCTTGGGAATACATAGACTCTCTTCTTGGTTCCATGTATGTTCTTCCCTCAAAAGACTTTCTGATAGGTTTAGATGAGACTGGAAAAGGAGAACTCATAGGTCATACAGTTCTTACTGGAGTGATCTTTCCTAAGGAACTCTTTAAGAGATTAGATTGGCTAATTGGACCAGCCGATACTAAAAAGAGACATAAGTTTGAATACTGGGACAACTTATTCGGAAAACTTGATGTGTTCAGAAAATTAGGACTTAATTTTATTACAGAGAAAATTCCTCCTTGGCATGTAGATCTTTATAACTTAAACAAAATCATGGACATAACATACCAAAGAATCTTATCGATCTTTTTGAGAGAAATCGAAACAGACCGTTGTAGGATCGTCCTAGACAATTATGGCATAGGTCCGACGTTAAAACGCTTTTTAAGATTCTTGGAGAAACGTGGTGCAGAAATAGTAGTCACTAATAATGCGGAGGAGAAGTATCTTGAAGCTAAGATAGCGTCTTTAATTTCAAAAAGAACTCGTGAAGAAGTCATTAAACGAATAAACGAAGACCCTAAATTTCAAATAAATGGTCTTTCTATAGGCTCAGGGAATGCTTCAGATAAGCAAACTAAAGCATGGTTAGAAAAATGGTATGAGTTACATAAAGATTGGCCTTGGTTTATTAAACGCTCTTTTAAAACTATTAGAAAAATAGAAGGTAAAACTGGAAAAGTAAAGAAAATAGTTCCACCTATTAAGGAAGAACTTTTGTCAAAAGAGTTTTTAGATAAATTTAATCAAGGAAAACTCTCCATTCTTTCCCTTTCCGTAATCTGCCCATACTGTGGAACAGAATGTAAATCCGTGACGTTTGCCATCTATAAAGGAAAAAATGGGAGAAAAATTTCAGGAATGAAATGCGTTTCATGTAAAAGAATAATTGAGCATGCGGGGATTACTCTTAGATACTATTGTGGGTATATTGTACCAGACAGTAGTGCTATTAGGAGAGGAGTCATAGGAAAAGACCTTCAAAGCTCTAGAACATTTGAAAACTACACTGTAATACTTACACCCGTAGTTAGGAGGGAGTGTGGTGAAACCTATGGTGGAAAAGAAGAATTCGACAGGTTAGCGAAATTTTCAGCTATGGGAAGGATAAAACTGGAAACTGTGGGTAGTTTAAAGGAGATAACTGAAGACATGCCAAAAGAAGAAAAAGACGAAAGGATAGTAGATACAGCTTTACAGTATAATGCTATAATTTTAACAGCTGACGGAGCTATGAGAGCCTACGCTATGGGTAAAAAAGTTTTCACGATCTTCATTTAATTCGTTAAATCGACTGACCCTGGAAAAAATTTAAAATAATAATAACTCTTTTTCCTTATAACAGGTGAAAATACGGAAGCCATAGGTATTGACTTGGATGGCACATTGATAGATTCAGTATCCAGTAATCACCCCATGTGTTTCATGCTACTTAAAGACGCCTTCAAACATATTGGTGTCCCGTCTCCTTCAATTGAGGTTATAAAAAAGGCTATGGAAGAAGGGGGTGGTATGAGATCTATAATTAATAAAGTTTTGGGAAGAACTGAGGAATCTTATTCTTTTAAAATTGAAAAGTTTATTTATGAAAATTATGAGGATTATCTCTTGAAATATGCACGACTAATACCAGGAGCTAGAGATGTTTTAAGATCATGCATAGATAATGGCTATAAGCTTGCAATAATTACTAATTTACCAACCCCCCTCGTAAATATCGTGCTCAAAACCTTTGACTTAAGACGATATTTTTCTGTTATAGTATGTGTCAAACATGGTTTAAGGCCGAAGCCAAGCCCAGATTTAATAAGAAAGACAGTAGAAGAATTATACATCTCACCTCAACAACTACTGGTAATCGGAGACTCACCTTGTGATATTAAGGCTGCGTCTCAAACTAGAGCTATACCAATAGGTGTGTTAACGGGAATAGGAACAAGGTTGCAACTCTACAAGTTAGGAGCTATGATGATAATACCTTCTATAGCTTACTTGAATGAAATTATAGAATTCCTAGGAAAATTACGTCCATCAGAAGTTAAGAATAGAAACTTGATTGAAAATCTTATAAAGTAGATAGGATTCACTTAATTTTTTAATTGCATACCTCCGGGCCCACGATTTTCTCTGAAATAAACCCTCAGCGAGGCTGAGAGGGGGTTTAGGGAAAAACCACGGATATTTAATTTTCTCCCCTATCAACTTAGGTATATTACTTTTAGCCCCATATTCT
>Ga0190363_1000121_pt1 | contig 43218 bp, 49 predicted proteins | sample 48721867_MG_FD_161272 | JGI IMG/M metagenome (GOLD analysis project Ga0190363, IMG submission 161272) | Hydrothermal vent microbial mat bacterial communities from Southern Trench, Guaymas Basin, Mexico - 4872-18-6-7_MG | ecosystem: Environmental > Aquatic > Marine > Hydrothermal vents >...
GAACCACCTGTGCGGCCTGAGCCAAGGTTCCAGGAGCATGAGGGCGTTGGGGTTGAAGGCGGCCGTGACGTAGCCTGCGTCCTTTAGGGCGGACACTACGGACGGAAGACCTGGACGTAGCATGTTCGGGAGCCTGGACGTGAACATAGACGGTACGGAGCTGAACGTGTCGGAGCCGTTCGACACGACGTTCTCGAAGAGCACACCCTCCTCTGCGAGCCTGTCGATGCTGGGTGTCGGTACGTCCCTGTTTCCGTAGCAGCCGAGGTAGTCGGGCCTGAGGCAGTCCACGGTTATCAGCAGCAGGTTCCTGACGTTCAAGCCGTCTCAATAAGGCACAAACCAGCAGAGGCTTTATGCGTTACCCCCCGGCCCCTTTACGCCTCCAGAAGTGCACGGCCCTCTGGACGACCGTGGCGTGCGTTATGACTGCCAGAACGACGACGGCCGCGTTTAAGGCTCCCCTCACGAGGGGCTCGATGAGCGTGGCAGCCGTCAGGATGATGAGTCTCTCAGCCCTCTCCCCCAAGCCCACCGACGCCATCTGCACACCGAGAGACTCTCCACGGGCCCTGGCGTAGCTCACGAGTAGGGAGCCGACGAGGGCTGCCACGCCCCACACGGGGTTGCAGAGGCCTGACACTATCACAGAGCAGATCACCACGGCGTCCCCGTACCTGTCGAGGAGGGAGTCGAGGAACCCTCCCATGGGCGTCTCCTCCCCGAACATCCTGGCCATGGTTCCGTCGAGGGCGTCGCAGAGGCCTGAGAGGATGATCAGGGCGGCTGACGGGTAGAGGAGCTCCGGCATCGACTTGTGCATGTATATCAGGACGGCGGCGGAGGCTGAAAACGCCAGCCCGACGGCCGTGAGGGTGTTCGGCCTAACCCCGACGCTGTGTAGGGGGGCTGCCAGCCCGCCCAGCAGACCCTCGAACAGCTTCTTGAACCTGGATAGAACCATCCGATACCAGATAGCCGTCTAGGTTGCTTATATGTTGAGCTCTGTCGTCTCCTTAATCGTCTCGAAGACCATGCATGTCAGCGTCTTCTCGACCCCCCGGACCTTCCTGAGCTTGTCCACGACGAACTTCCCTATCTCATCCACGCTGCAGGCCCTGACCTTGATGAGTATGTCCCAGTCTCCGGTTATTATGTGCACCTCCTGCACCTCGGGGAACTTCGCTATCTCCTCAGCCACCTCCCTCTGAGACAGGGGTTCACCCCTCCCCGGCAGCCTGTAGGCGAACGAGGCGAGGACGAAGGCGGTCGTCCCTATCCCCACCTTGTTTCCGTCGAGGATGGCCCTGTAGGCCTTGATGACTCCCTTCTTCTCGAGCTTCTTTATCCTGGCGTGTATCGTCGTCACCGGTATGCCTAGCCTCCTGCTGATCTCCTTTATGGAAAGGCTGCTGTCGGACTGGAGGACCCTCAGTATCTTCAAGTCTTTTTCATCCAACTTGGCCATTTCATGAAAAATGTGCAACATACCTTAAAAAAATTAACGTATTGTTGGGTACAATTCAGCCTGACACAGAATAATTTTTATTTACCTTACAGACGTATCCTATAACCGATGCTAGGACACCTGACTGAGGAGAGGTTTAGGGAGGTCGTCGAGAGATACAAAGTGTTTAAGAAACCCAAGATGCGGGCTGTTCTGAGGGTTCAGGACGAGGCCCTCTCAGCCCTCAGGGACTACCTAAGGTCCAACGGCTTCGTAGAGATACTCGCTCCGATAATAGGGCCCGTGACGGACCCCGGAATAAGGGGGGCTAAGCAGGCGGTCATAGACTACTACGGACACAGGTACAAGATCATGAGCAGCATGATACTGTACAAGCAGATGGCCATACTCGCCCACCCGAAGGTGTTCGCCCTCTCCCCGAACGTCAGGCTCGAGCCCGTGGAGGCCCTCCACACCGGTAGACACCTGACCGAGTTCAGGCAGGTGGATGTCGAGATGGCAGACGTATCCTACGACGACGCCATGAAAGTGGCTGAGGGCCTCCTGGCATACGTGTGCGCCAGGGTTAGGGAGAGCTGTTCCGACGAGCTCGCCTCCTTGGGAAGGGAGCTTCTGGTTCCCAAGACGCCGTTCAAGAGGCTGACGTACGACGAGGTCCACGACATCCTCACGGACATGGGATACAAGTTCAGGTACGGCGAGGAGATTCCATGGGACGCTGAGGAGGCCATATCCAGAGAGTTCGGGGAGCCGTTCTTCGTCATCGACTACCCCATATCCGCCAGGGGATTCTACGACAGGGAGGACCCGGCCAGGCCTGGGATACTCAGGGACTTCGACATGATGTACCCGGAGGGCTACGGGGAGGCAGTCTCCGGAGGGGAGAGGGAGTACACGTACGAGAAGGTGTTGGCGAGGATGAGGATGACGGGCGAAAACCCATCCGACTACGGGTGGTACCTGGACATGCTGAAGGAGGGGATTCCACCGTCGGCCGGTTTCGGCATAGGCGTCGAGAGGCTCACCAGGTTCCTCTGTGGACTGAAGTACATCTGGGAGGCTGTGCCGTTCCCGAAGTTGCCTAACCTTCTTTCACCCTAAGCAGCCACAGCCTCCACAGCGACCTCGAGGCTCTCTGATGCCCTCCAGCCCTCCTCGAACAGCATCCTGACCGCTCCTATGAGCCCAGCTCCGTCCGTCCATAGGCTCACGTCCTTCCTCGTCTTCAGGACCATCGAGTCGTCCATCAGTATCGACACCACAGCCTCCCTGGAGTCCGACGTGGACATCCTCAATGGCGTCGGGAGGACGGTGGCCTTGACTTCGGAGAACTTTGTGTAGGCCTTCACGACGGCTTCGTCCTCCCTGCTCGGGTTCGTCAGTATCCTCACGGCCACACCCCTCTTGGACACCTTCCTCAGGACGTCGTCCAGGTCCACCAGCGTCATCCTGTAGAGGTCGTTCACGGTCGTTATCAGGCATATCTCCTCCTCAGCCGAGGTGTACATCTTCTCCAGCGTCCTGTAGACGTTCACCCTCCCTTCGATGACCCTTATCCTCGGCCCGTACCGTACCTCAGGCAGCGTGAGCTTCGAGAACTCCGCCACTATCTGCTTCCTACGCTCCTCCATCTCCCTAACCTTCCTCCTCGCCTCCTCGATCAGCATGTTGAGAGCCTTCTTGACCGGAACCGGCTCGAACCTAGCCGGCCTCCCCGCCACGGCGTTCACGAGACCAGCAGTCTGGAGCTTCTTGAGGGCTCTGTACACGTCCATCCTGTTCAATTCGAGGGCCTTAGCCACTTCGTTTGCCTTCGACGGACCTGCGGAGATGAGCCACGCGTAGATCTTGGCTTCCTTCTCCCCGAGCCCGTATATCAGGAGCTTTTTTGCTATCCTATCGACGCCCTCCATCGGGTATACTGTCTTCATCAGGCTCCTATGATGATTTTGTAACCGGCCCCCCGTCTGACCGGTTAATGCCTCGGCACTCGTAAGCTTAAATATCGGCTGGGTGAATAATCGGTTGAAAAGGTCTCGGAGGAATCGCTGTTGAGTGTGTGGATGCCACGGGCTTATGATAGGGCCATAACGATATTCTCGCCCGAGGGTAGGCTGTACCAAGTCGAATACGCGCTGGAACTCGTCAAGAGGGGAGCTCCGATACTCGGAATAGCCTGCTCGGGGGGAGTCGTCCTCGCGGCCAAGGAGGTCCCGGAGAGCAAGCTCCAGGACTCCTCCCACTCGTGGAAGATTTTCCAGATAGACGAGCACATAGGCGCCGCCGTGGCTGGCCTCAGCTCGGACGCGAGGGTTCTGATAAACCAGGCGAGGCTTTACGCCCAGAGCAACAGGCTTACGTACGACGAGCTGATAGATGTCGAGGTCCTGACGAGGCGTATAGGAGACCTCGTCCAGCTCTACACCCAGCATGCGGGCGTCAGGCCTTTCGGAGTCTCCATAATATTCGGAGGCGTCGACAAGAGTGGGAGCCGTGTGTTCGTCACGGACCCGAGCGGCTCCTACAGGGGTTACAAGGCCACGGCGATAGGTAAGGGGAGCGACGAGCTGAACAAGATTCTGGAGGAGAAGTACAGGTACGAGATGACGCTGGAGGAGGGCATAGCCCTGGCCGTCGAGTGCATAGCCAAGACGATGGAGGGTGAGCCGGACCCGAGGGTCATCAGGGTGGCCGTCGTACCGGCGGATACGAAGAAGTTTAGGATGCTCAGGGAGGATGAGGTCGCTAAATACCTTAAGAAGTAGAAGACCCTAAACCTCTGGGTGGAGCATGTCGTCGAAGTACACGATCGTCAGGCTCAGCAGGGGAGGGGAGGACTTCGAGATACTCGTCGACCCAGACAAGGCCTTAGAGTACAAGATGGGCTCGAAGCTGGACGTGGCCTCCATCGTCGTGGTGGACGAGGTGTTCACCGACGCAAACAAGGGTATAAGGGCGTCCAGGGAGAAGCTGATGAAGGCCTTCGGTACGACGGACTTCTACAAGATAGCCTCCACGATCCTGGAGAAGGGTAGGCTTCTCATAACGGCTGAGCAGAGGAGGAGGCTAACTGAGATGAAGAAGAGGCAGGTGATCGAGCTGATAAGGAGGAGCTACGTGGACCCGAGGACCAAGCTCCCCCACACGGCGGTTAGGATAGAGCAGGCCATGAAGGAGGCCCACGTTTCCATAGATCCGTTCAAACCGGCTGAGGAACAGGTTCAGCCCATAATAAAGGCGATTTCAAGAATACTGCCACTGAAGGCTGAGAAGTCAGCCCTCAAGGTCAGGATACCTGCCAGGTACTCGGCCAAGGCGTACGGCCTCGTGAGGAGGATGTGCAAGATAGTCAAGGAGGAATGGAGGCCCGACGGCTCCTGGTTCGGGGTTGTGGAACTCCCAGCCGGAATGAGGGGCGAGTTCATGGAGAAGCTTGCTAAGCTGACTAAGGGTGAGGCCTCTGTGGAGGCTTCGGGTGGTTAGTGTTGCCCGGGGAGAGGATGTTCGAAGAGAGGGACCTCGTGCTTCCAGGGGACCTCCTTGCCCGGGGGGATTTTAAGGTAGGGGACAACACATATAAGGTTGGGGACGAAATACGGGCGTCGAGGGTTGGCCTCGTCGAGTACGGGGAGGACGAGGTCTCAGTCATAGCCCTTAAATCGTGCTACGACCCAAAGGTTGGGGACGTGGTTGTGGGTAAGGTGGTGGACGTGAACATAAACGGATGGGACGTGGACATCGGAGGCCCGTTAGAGGCCTTCCTGAACGTCAAGGATGTGATAGGGAGCCAGCCCAGCCCAGAGATACCCCTGACGAGGATATATGACATAGGCGACGTGATCGTGGCCAAGATAGTGGATTTCCACAAGACGAGCATGAGGCCCCTCCTCACGACCCAGGGTCCGGGTCTGGGGAAGGTGGGTAGGGGTCTTATAATCAGGATAACCCCGACGAAGATTCCGAGGGTCATAGGGAAGAAGGGTTCGATGATATCCATGCTGCTCAAGGAGACGAGGTGTAAGATCATACTCGGCCAGAACGGATACATAATCGCCATAGGGAGCAAGAGGGGTGAGGAGATGGTCGCTGCCGCTCTGGATAAGATCGAGAGGGAGTGCCACGTCCCGGGTCTGACAGACAGGGTCCAAGAGTTCATGAAGAGCCTTAAGGGGGGAGGTGAGAAGGTTGCCGCTGGTGGTTGAAGGCAAGAGGGTTGACGGAAGAGGTCTTGAAGAGCTTCGGCCCATAAAGATAGAGAGCGGAATACTGGAGAACGCAGACGGGTCTGCCTACGTGGAGCAGGGCATGACGAAGATACTCGCAGCCGTGTATGGTCCTAAAGAGCTCCACCCAAGACACCTCGCGGACCCGCAGAGGGCCTTGCTCAGATGCCGGTACCACATGGCCCCCTTCTCCACGGAGGAGCGTAGGAGCCCAGCTCCTTCGAGGAGGGACATAGAGCTCTCCAAGGTCATCAGGAACGCCCTGGAGCCGGCCATATTCCTGGAGGAGTACCCCCGCTCGACGATAGACCTGTTCATAGAGGTCCTCCAATCCGACGGTGGAACCAGGTGCGCTGGCATAGTGGCCGCATCCGTGGCCCTGGCGGACGCTGGGATTCCGATGAGGGACCTCGTGTCGGCGTGCGCGGCTGGGAAGGTGGACGGCCACATCGTTCTGGATCTGTGCTACGTGGAGGACCAGGAGGGTGAGGCGGACATGCCGGTGGCCTACATGCCGAAGCTCGGTCAGATAACGCTCCTACAGATGGATGGGTTGATGACGAGGGAGGAGTTTGACAGGGCGCTCAAGCTCGCCATAAAGGGATGCGAGCAGATATACGAGGTTCAGAGGGAGGCCCTCAAGAAGAGGTACGAGGCCATAGAGCGCCTCGTCGGAGGTGAGGGAACGTGATATCGACGAGGAGACACCAGGTCATAGCGAAGATAAAGAAGAACAGGATCTTGAACACGCTTTCCAAGGGTAAGCGGCTGGACGGTAGGGACCTAGACGAGTACAGGGAGATAAAGTTCAAGGTTGGCGTCATAGAGCGCGCCGAGGGCTCAGCCGAGGTCCTGGTAGGAGCCACCCGAGTCCTGACGGGAGTGAAGATAGAAGTCGGGAAGCCGTACCCAGACGTGCCGGACAAAGGGGTCCTGATAGTCAACGCGGAACTCCTCCCACTTGCGTCTCCGACGTTCGAGCCGGGACCGCCCGACGAGAACGCCATAGAGCTTGCGAGGGTCGTCGACAGGGCTCTCAGGTCCGCTGAGGTGGTCGACCTAGGAAAGCTCTGCCTCATCCCAGGGGAGAAGGTTCTCTTGTTGTACGTGGACGTGTACGTCCTGAACCACGCCGGAAACCTGATAGACGCCTCAGCCCTCTCGGCGCTCCTGGCTCTGATGACTGCGAAGGTCCCGGTCTACGAGGTCTCTGAGACCGGTGTCGAGAAGACGGGGGAGTACAAGCCCCTGGAACTCCTCAACAAGCCGATAACTGTGACGATGGCGAAGATAGGGAACGCTATAGTCGTGGACCCAAGCCTAGACGAGGAGGAGGTCATGGACGCGAGGCTGAGCATATCCGTGGACTCCCAGGGACGCGTATGCGCGGTCCAGAAGGGAGGCTCCGGGTACTTCATCCCCGAGGAGGTCGAGAAGTGCGTCGACCTGGCCTTCGAGAAGTCTGAGGAGATTAGGCGTACGGTGGTTGAGAAGGTTGGGGAAGCGTAGGCGTCCCAAGCTCACGGCGATAATAAGGACGAGGGGAGGCCTCTCCGTCAGGAGGAGATGGATAAGCATAGTCGCCAAGATGAGGGAGAGACACACCTGTCCGAGGTGCGGTATGAAGGCCGTGAAGAGGGTCAGCGTCGGAGTCTGGGAGTGCAGGAAGTGCGGTTTCAAGTTCTCGGGAGGGGCCTACACACCGTCCACGAAGGTTGGCGAGGCGATGGCCAAGAAGGTGAAGGGCTGAAATGCCCATCCGATGCCTGGTCAGGGTTGAGTTCACCTGCCCGAGCGTGGAGCTCGCCGAAGCCCTGGAGAGGTCGATAAGACCCGAGTTGATTAACCCCCCAACCTCCAGGTCGAGGGTCTCGATGGCGAGGAGGGACGAGACTGTCGAGATGACGTTCGAAGCTAAGGAAATCTCAGCCCTCAGGGCCGCCCTCAACAGCTACCTCAGGTGGGTTTCAGCAGTCGAGTCGGTCCTCAGGACGCTCGGCTTGGACGCCGCCGTGTCTTAGGCTGGTTAAACCCTTTTTTATTCCCTCGGTTCAATAATTCTTTGAACCGTCATGTCCGTCATAGACTTTGAGAGCCTACCGGAGAAGGTTAAGGAGCAGGTTATGAGACTCCAGCAGCTTCAGAACACCCTGCAGGCCCTGGTTCTCCAGAGGCAGAGCGCAGAGCTGGAGCTGAGAAACGTGGAGAGGGCCATAGAGGAGCTCGAGAAGACTTCCGACGATGCTGTGGTGTACAAGTCCGCAGGCCCGTTGCTCGTCAAGAGGGACAAGGAGTCGCTCGTGAAGGAGCTCAACGAGAGGAAGGAGATACTCAACGCCAGGCTTAAGGTCTTGGAACGGCAGGAGGAGAGGACGAGGGAACGCATAAGGGAGCTCCAGTCATCCGTACAGAGGGAGCTCAGCTCCAGGATAGCCGGCTGAAAGGGTATGGAACCGAGTGTCTTCTTACGCCGCCTCAGGGAGCTCCTCAAGGGACGGGTCGTAGTAACCTGCCACCACAACGCAGACCCAGACGCCACCGCCTCAGCCGTGGCCATGCTCACCCTGCTGAGACACCTGAACCCCTCCGTCGAGGCCGTGTTCACGGCGCCGGGCCTGAGCAGGGTCTCGGCACGCATGCTGGAGCACTTCGGCATAACGGCTCCCCAAGAAGTACCGGTCGAGGAGGCCTCCCTCACGGTGGTCGTGGACGCCTGCACACTTCAGCAGCTCGACGAACTCGGCTCGAGGATACGGTCAGCCAGCGTGCCTGTCGTGTTCGTGGACCACCACACGCCGCACCCCGACACGGAGAGGCTCTCTGTGTTGTCCCTGGTGGATGAATCGTCGTCGTCGACGGCTGAGATCGTCTACAGACTTCTCAGAGAAGCAGGTGTCTCCTTGTCCAGGGAGGTTGCGACGCTCCTGATGGCCGGGATAGCCTACGACACAGGACACTACGCACTCGCCGGGGCAGACACGTTCAGAGTCCTCGCGGAACTCGTGGACTCTGGGGCTGACCCCAGGCTGGTTTCGGAGCTCCTCGCACAGCCGATGGACAGGTCTGAGCGGATAGCCAGGCTCAAGGCGTGTCAGAGGATGAGGTTCCACGACGTGGGTGGGTGGCTCGTGGCTCTGTCGGACGTTTCCTCCCACCAAGCGTCCGTGGCCAGGGCGCTCCTGTCCCTGGGGGCCCACGTGGCCGTCGTGGCCGGGTTCAAGGAGGGTGTCCTGAGGATCAGCATGAGGGCTTGCAGGGAGTTCTACGAGAAGACAGGGGTACACCTGGGCAGGGACGTTGCCATACCGCTGGGGGAGATTGTGAAAGGCGCCGGGGGAGGACACCCGACGTCTGCGGGTGTGAACGGCTCGGTGGAGGACGTGGAGTGGGCTCTGGAGAGGGCGCTGGAGCTCCTTAAGAGGCTTATCGGAAGCGGCTGACTGCATACTTATTTGGATACTGAAAGAATGTTTGGTGGTTCATCTTGCCCCTAATCGAGGTCGAAGGCCTGAGCTACAAGTACCCGAAGGCTAAGGATTGGGCGCTGAGGTCCGTGGACCTGAGCGTGGATAGGGGTGAGTTCGTCGTCCTGACCGGGCCGACGGGATGCGGTAAGACGACGCTCTGCAGATGCCTGAACGGTCTGATACCCCACTTCTACGGAGGCGAGATGCGTGGTGAGGTCAGGGTTGCAGGCCTATCCGTCAAGGAGAACCCCATAAGCACCATGGCCAGACACGTCGGCATGATATTCCAGAACCCAGACAACCAGATATTCGCCCTGACCGTCGAGAAGGACGTGGCCTTCGGCCTCGAAAACCTCGGGCTGCCGAGGGAGGAGATAAGAAGACGCGTGGACTGGGCACTGAGGGTCACGGGCATAGAGGCGATTAGGAGCAGGGGGACCCACGAGCTCTCTGGGGGACAGAAGCAGAGGCTGGCCATAGCGTCCGTGCTCGCCATGAAGCCCGAGGTAGTCGTACTCGACGAGCCCACAGCCTACCTCGACCCCAAGGGGGCAGAGGAGATTATGGCCGTGGTAGACGGTCTCAGGAGAGAGTTCGGCATGACTATCATACTCGTCGAGCACAGGATGGACATAGCCGCCAGGTACGCGGACAGGGTCGTCGTGATGGAGGGTGGCCGGGTGGTCCTGGACGGAGAACCAGCCGAGGTCCTGTCGAGCCAGGAGGCCGTTAGGCTGGGCGTAGACGTGCCGAAGGTGGTGAGGCTCCACAGATGTCTCTCGGAGCTCGGGGTGGATCTGGGAGCCCCAACGGTGATGTTGGAGGAGCTGGCTGAGAGGGTTAGGGAGGCGATGCGGGGTTGATAGAGGTCAGGGACGTCCACTTCACGTACCCGAACGGCGTCCAAGCCCTGAGAGGCGTCTCACTGAGCGTGGATAGGGGTGAGTTCGTGGCCATAATGGGCGAAAACGGAGCTGGTAAGACGACGCTCATAAAACACTTCAACGGCCTCCTCAAGCCCACGAAGGGCACCGTCCTCGTAGACGGAGTGGACACGAGGAAGTCCACGGTCGCCCAGCTCTCCAGGAAGGTGGGCATAGTCTTCCAGAACCCCGAGAACCAGTTCTTCTGCGAGTCCGTCTACGACGAGGTGGCCTTCGCACTGAAGAACTTCGGGTTCCCCGAGGACGAGGTGGAGGAAAGAGTGACTGAGACGCTCAGAAGGTTCGGGCTGGAAAAATATGCTAAGCGTTCTCCGTTCCTGCTGAGCGGGGGTGAGAAGAAGAGGGTTGCCATAGCGTCCGTGTTGGCCTGGGACCCGGAGTACGTCGTGATGGACGAACCCACGGTCGGCCAGGACTACAAGGCCAAGACGGAGCTGCTCAACCTGATATACACGCTGCTGGACGAGGGTCGGGCGGTCGTAGTGGTCACGCACGACGTGGAGTTCGTGGCTGAATGCGAGCCGAGGGTCGTCCTGATTTCGCAGGGCAGAATCCTGGCCGACGGGGAGGCCCACGAAGTGTTCTCGGACTTCGGGTTGCTCAGTAAGGCCTCGGTCGTCCCACCTCAGTCGGCCAGGTTCACGCAGATGGTGTTCGGCCAGCCTAGGGCCCTCAACGTCGAGGAAGCCGTTAGGCTTTTGTCGTCCATGCTGGGGGTGGGAAGATGAGCATGCTCGACGGCTTCAAGACGACGGTCCTGGAGACGCCCATCCACGAGCTCGACCCGAGGGTTAAGATGTTTATGCTCGCCTCAGTGACCGCCATGGCCATAATGTTCAACAAAGTCGTCCCGCTCCTCGTCATATCCCTGGCCCAGGTACCCCTCGTGCTCCTGGCGAGGGTGTCCAGGGAGTGGAGCAGGTCCATGAGGGGCGGGATGATCTTCGCGTTGATGATATTCGGCATGAACCTCGTGTCGAGGGCCGCCTACGCAGGCTGGACCGTAGACGCCGAGATGGTCAAGGTGTCTGTGGCCATGGCGCTCAGGTTCGTGGCGCTCCTCACAACGTTCTCGCTTTTCTTTCTGACCACCTCTCCGGACAAGCTGAGCCTGGCCTTAGAGTCTATGCGGATACCGTACGAGTACTGCTTCGCCTTCACCACGGCCATAAGGTTCATCCCGATAATCGCCTTCGAAGCCCAGGCCATAGCCGACGCTCAGAGGTCGAGGGGCCTCGAGCTGGACAGGGGTAACCTGATAGAGCGGTTGAAGAAGTACGTACCCATACTGACGCCGCTGATAGTCTCAGCCATAAGGAGGAGCATGGAGCTCGCGGAGGCCATGGAGTCCAGGGCCTTCGGAGCCTCGAAGAGGAGGACGAACCTGTACACTCTGAAGCTCAAGCCCAGAGACTACGTGGCAGCCGCCGCGTTGACGGCGGCCTTGTGCATATCGGTGTTGGTTAGGGGCGTAGTTTAGACGGTCATGATAGAAAGAAAGAAATAGGGGGGAGACCACCCATCTCTGAGGGGTCTTGAAATACTTTGAAATGGCGGTCAAGGAGCTTCTATCAGGAGCTGAAAGAGTCATAAAATCCATCGACCGAGAGAGCATCGAGGAGTTCATAAGGACGCTTGTGGAAGCGAGGGAGAAGAGGCGTAAGGTATTCATCGTCGGCTCAGGCAGGAGCGGACTCGTCGGCAAGGCGTTCGCGCTGAGGCTCATGCACCTCGGGTTCAACACGTACGTGGCAGGCGAGACGATAATACCCGCCCTAAGGAAAGGAGACATAGTCGTGGCCATATCGGGCTCTGGAATGACGAAGACCGTCGTAGCCCTCGCCGAGACCGCCAAGGAGATAGGCGTCAAAGTGATCGCCGTGACTTCGCACCCGGATTCAAAGCTTGGGAGGATAGCCGACCAGGTTGTCGTGATAAAGGGCAGGACGAAGGTGGCCGAGGAGAGGAACTACGAGATCAGGCAGCTCATGGGGGAGCACGAGTCCCTAGCGCCGCTCGGGACGATGTTCGAGGTCTCTGCGATGATATTCTTGGATTCCGTCATAGCGGAGCTGATGCGCAGGCTCGGCGTCACGGAGGAGGAAATGAGGAGGAGGCACGCGGTCGTCGAGTAGGCTCCGTCCCGTTTAACGGAGCACTATTCTCCTTAGCCTTACGTTGGGCCCTCCATGCCACACGGGCACACCTTGAACGGGGTCTCCCTTCCCACACGTGGCCGCCTCGAACTTCAGGTTCCTGTCCACGGCGTCTATGCTCCTGTACAGGGCGGGCGTCGTTATCTCCAAGGTGGGTCTCCTGACCATCTCGGCGAGCTCCCCGTTCCTTATCAGGTAGCACTCCCGTCCGACGAACCTCATGTTGAACCTTCTGTCGTCTATGTTCCACTCCCCGAAGGTCTTCATGTACACGCCGAGCTTGACATCCTCCAGCAGCTCCTCGAACGTCATGTCCCCTGGGAGCATGAACGTGTTCGCCATCCTTATCAGAGGCTCCACGTCGTACCTGCACGCCCTTGCGGACGCGTTGCTCCTGAAACCCATCTCAGCCGCCGTCTCCCGGTTGTGTAGGAACTCGTTTATGACCCCGTTCTTCATCAGGTACCTCCTCCTAGCCCTGACTCCCTCGTCGTCGTACAGGTAGTACCCGTAGCTGCCCTCTATCGTAGGGTCGTCCACCACCGTCGCCACGTCGCTCCCGATCTTCTGGCCCAGCATGTCGGGCTTCACGAACGACTCCCCGGCCTGAGCGGCCTCCCTCCCGAGTATCCTGTCCGCCTCGTACGGGTGGCCGACGGACTCGTGGACTACGAGGCCTACCACCTGGCTTCCGAGCACGAGGTCCAGCCTACCCTTCGGCGCGGGCTTCGCCTCCCTGAGTATCCTCCCCAGAGTCTCGGTCCTCCTGGAAACCTTGTCCACGAGGTTCCACCCCTCGACGACCTCCCATCCCCCGGAGCCTCCGACCTCGATTATGTCCTGCTCGGTCGCGCCTGCCTCGAAGGCCGTCAGGAACCCTGCGAACAGTATCCTCGTGGCGAGGCCCTCGACCCTGGCTCCGTCGCTGTTGACGAAGTGTTTCACGGTCCTCATCTCCGTGAGCTCGAACAGTCTGTAGGGGACCTTCACGCCGACGCTCGTGGAAGCCCTGTCCAGGTCCATAAGGAGCTCCATCTTGTCCTCGTCCGAGATGTCTTCGAGGGGCTTCCTCGACTCTACCTCCCACCTGTCCACGTTCACCTCCTCCTCGGACATCCTCACAGGGCTTTTAAGCGTCCTGACCGATGCCCTGGCCATGTCCACGGCGGCCTTCACAGCCTCCTCCACGACCCTCTTCTCAGGCCTGTTCGCGGAGGCGAACCCGAGGGCTCCGTCCACTATGACCCTTATGCCTATCCCCCGGCTCATGTCCACCCCGACGATCTCTGGAACTCCGTTCTTGACGACGTATTCTGTGGTTCTGTCCTCCTGGAACCTCGCCTCAGCGTAGTCTGCCCCGAGTTTGAGGGCGTGTTCGACGGAATATTCCGCTAGGTCCCTGAACACCATCAAACTATCCGAGGTACCCAAGCCTCCTAAGTCTTTCGATTATCTCCGCCTCCTCCTCTTCGGAAAGCCCCCCAGAGACTCCACCCTCACGCTCCTCCGCACCTTCCCCGGCCTCGGAGCCTTCAGCCTCCAAGACCTCGGTCAGAACCCGTCCGTCCATGTCGCCCGGAACGGGCTGGCCGAACAGCCTCAGGACGGTGGGCGTCACGTCGTATATGCTGGCCTCAACCCTGACACCCCTCCTCACATGGGGTCCCGAGGCCATGAAGATGCCGTAGAGCTTGTGGGTTCCACTCCACCTCGAGTCGAGCGACCCTTTCATGAAGATTCGGCCCGTCAGCCTCGAGTCGACTTCACACTCGAAGTCGTCTATGCAGAAGATTATCTCGGGGGCCTTCTCCACGTAGGGTCCGTTGTACAGCTCCTCCCTCCTGAAGAACCTTACGTTCACACCCTCCGAAGAGAGCTTCTTAAACTCCTCCAGCACCCTCCCGTACTCCCCTTTCTTGTTCAGGTAGACGTGTCCGAAATGCGGTGAGTGGGGGCAGCTGAACGCCACAGTCTCGGACCAGTCCACCCTCTTGGCCAGGTCCTCGGAGAATATGTGGCCGAACGTGGTCTTCCATATCCAGGTGAAGCCCATGTACTTCTCCAAGGCTGACATGGCCGCCTGGATGGGCCTCGTGGAGCCCAGGTGGTAGTATATGTACTCCAGGAGTCCTCCGGCCGCCGCCTTCAAACCCCTTCGGGTTTTGGCCATCCTCAGAAGCCTCCTCCTCTTGAGCCACTCGTTCGTGAAGAATGTCCTCCTCAGCGGACCGAACCCGTGGTCGGACACGATGAACACGTCTCCCTCGCCGTGCTTCTTCACAAGCCTTCCGACGGCTTCGTCCACGTGTTCCCAGAACTCCTCGACGACCTCCCTCCTGTGCCAGAGGAAGTGCTGAACCCTGTCTGTGCAGGTGAACACGAACATGTAGAAGTCGCAGCTGAACCTCTCCATCAGCCACTCGGCCGCCCTGCGTCTCTTGTCCAGAACCCTGTAAGCGTCCTCAAGGAACCTCCTCCAGTCGAAGTACTTCCACTGCGTCACGTCCAGCTCGTACCCGTCCACAGCCCTGTCGAGCTCCTCCTTTAGGCCTGGGGGATACGTACACCTCGCCCTTGAGGGCGTCAGCATGCCCGTCACGATGAACCCGTTCACCCTGTAGGGTGGGTACGTTCCCGGCACGTTCATCACTCCGACCCTGTACCCGGCCCTGCCCAGGTAGTCCCACACGTACATTCCGTGAAGCTTCGAGGTGTTGGCTACGTGGAGCTTCATCTCATCCCTGTCGAGGTACAGGAAGTCGTAGACTCCGAGCTTCCCAGGGTTCCTGCCGGAGGCCATGCTTATCCAGGCTGGCAGGGTTGCTGGGGGTATCGTGGACCTCATCCTCCCGGCCGAGCCCTGGTCCGCTATCTCCGACAGGTTCGGTAGCCTTCCTTCCTTCATCATCGGCTCAAGCAGGTCGAACGTGGCTCCGTCGAGGCCGATGACGAGGACTTTAGGCGTTCTCAACCGGTTTTACCACCTGATGATACGCCCCCTGCCGTATCCCTGCCTTTCGGACGTGTACGCGTGTGGAATAGTGTAGAGGTATATCGTGTGTCCGTAAAGGGCCTCCCTGCTCCTGTAGTTCTCCTTAAGCGTGGCCCTCCAACCCTCCACAGGGAAGTCGTGGCTGACGATCCTGGTTCCGGGTAGGGCCTCCCTCTCTATCTTTGGCCTGATCTTCCTGTTCGCCGACGTGGTCAAGTACAGGAATATGACAGTCGCCTCGGACAGGTCGGCCTGGAACATGTCCTTGTTGAATATCCTTATCCTCTCGGTGAGGCCGTACTTCTCGACCTCCCTCATGGCCGTCTCGTACAGCCTCTTGTTTATCTCGTACCCCACGGCCTTCCTGGCCTTGAAGTCCCTCACGGCCGTTATGAGAACCCTCCCGTCTCCGCACCCCAGGTCGTACACCACGTCGTTCGGCCCAACCCTGGCGAGCGTGAGCATCCTCCTTACGACTTCCGGGGGGGACGGCACGTAGGGGGCGAGTGTGACCATGTTCGGTTTCCTCCGTGACGCCGGTAAACTTTCCACCTACCCGTTTATTACATTTATGTATGACACGGCGCTATAGCTTATACCCTATCTTCCTCAGGACCTCCTTACGCTTAGCTATGTCCTCCGGCCCCTCTATCCCCTTCGACCTGTAGCCGTCCACGACGCCTACTATCCCCCTGCCCTGCTCAGTCTCGGCGACTATTACCTGAACAGGGTTGGCCGTGGCGCAGAATATCGTGCAGACCTCTGGAACGGACTTCAGGTACGCCATCACGTTTATCGGATACGCCCCTCGGAGGAACAGTATGAACGTGTGTCCGGCGCCTATCTCGAAAGCCTTCTCCGCCGCCAGCTTCCTGAGTTCCTCGTCGTTTCCGTCGTGTCTGACGAGGCATGGGCCGGAAGACTCGCAGAAGGCGAGTCCGAACTTGACGTTCGGGACGCTGTTCACTACGGCCTCGTATATGTCCTCGACGGTCTTTATGAAGTGCGATTGGCCTATTATGACGTTACACCCCTCAGGCACGGACACCTCGACGAGTTTGAACTCGATTTTCAAGTCCACCACCACAGGATAGGTTCACAAGTCCATCTGAAAAGCCTTAGCCCAAACCCTTTATACGCGGAGCGACAACACAACTTGGCAGGCATGGAGGCTCTGAGGCTGGTCATATTCGGGCCGCCCGGCTCGGGTAAGGGGACCCAGGCCAAGCTTGTCTCGGAGTTCTACGGGATACCGCACCTATCCACGGGGGACATACTGAGGGAGGAGGTCGAGAGGGACTCCGACCTCGGCAGGATGGCTGAGGGGTACATGAGCAGGGGGCTCCTCGTCCCAGATGACGTCGTGATAGGGATCGTCAGGCAGAGGTTGATGAGGGAGGACTGTAGGCCGGGGTTCATACTCGACGGGTTCCCGAGGACTCTGAGGCAGGCTGAGGAGCTCGACAGGATTCTCGGAGAGCTCGGCTGGAGGCTGGATGTCGTGATAAACCTCGTTGTGGACGAGGAGGAGGTGGTGAGGCGAATAACGCTCAGGAGGGTTTGCAGCGTATGCGGGGCGATATACCACCTGGAGTTCAACCCTCCGAAGAGGCCTGGGGTCTGCGACAGGTGTGGTGGGAAGCTCTACCAGAGGGAGGACGACACGGAGGAGGTTGTCAGGAAGCGTCTGGAGGTGTACAGGACACAGACCGAGCCTATACTCAGGTACTACAGGGAGAAGGGTCTCGTCAGGGACGTGGACGGAAACCCGTCGATAGAGGAAGTCTTCGAGCAGGTTAAGGCGGTTCTGGAGGAGGTTAGGTCGAGAGGAGACGGCTGATCTTCAGCAACCCCTCAACGCTGTTCGTGTGCAGCTCCAGGCATATCCTCTTGAACCTCCACCTGTAGAAGTCCTCGACGGCGACGCCCATCTCGGTCAGCATCCTCCTGAACTCCGTGAACAGCCTCTCCCCCTCCTCGTCCATGTCCGTCAGTATGGCCACCCTCGAACACTCCTGGGCAACGGCTGAGCAGAGCTCCCCGCGGGTCATGAACGTCCCTGAGCACGTGTATATAGGCTTGCTGAAACCCAGCACCCTCAAGGCCTCCACGTCGCGTCGTCCCTCGACTATCACGGCGTCCACGGAGCACGCCATCTCCGACAGCAGGTTCCTGAGTTCCTGGAGGAGCTCCAGAGTCCTCCTCAGGTCCCGCATAGCTACTCCCTGACTATGAACTGCTCAGCCCTCGGAGGCTCAGGCTTCAAGCCCTTACGCATCCTGATCTTCCTTATCAGGTCTGGGAGCATGCTGTCAGGCACGGGGGCCCAGTGGCTGAACGTACACTGCCAGAACGCCGTGCCCGAGGTGGCGGACCTCATCTCAGAGGCCAACCCAATCGTCTCTGAGACGGGTATGTAGCCCTCCACGAACACGATAGGTCCCCTCTGCTCAACCTTGAACACGCTGCCCCTCTTCCTCGTTATAAGGCTCGTCACCCCTCCGAGATGCTGGGGCGGAACCCTGATCTGAATCTTGTATATCGGCTCCAGGAGGGTTGGTCTGGCGGACAGGAACGCGGCGAATATGGCCTGACGTGTGGCGGGCATTATCTGGGCTGGGCCCCTGTGTACGGGGTCCTCGTGCAGCTGTGCGTCTACGAGCTTCACCTTTATGCCCCTTATCGGCTCCTCAGCCAGCGGTCCAGCCTCGCATGCCCACCTGAACCCGGCTCCGATCATCTCCCTTACCTCCCTGAGGTACTGGACTCCGGTCGTGCAGTCGACGAGTATGTTCATGTTCGGGTCTATCGTTATGACGTCCCTGGCCTCCCTGGAGCTCCAGCCCGCCTTCTTCACCAGGACCTCACGTCTGGCTTTGGCTGACAGCACGTCGGAGAGGGAGCCCTCGGATATTAGCTTCATGACCTCCTCCTCCAGGGGCTCCACCGTGAACCAGAGCTTGTTGTGCTTGTTCGGGCTCTTGCCCATGAAAGGCCCTGCGGAGGCCCTCACGGTCTCCCTGTACACGACAGTCGGCTCCGAGGTGGTTATCTCGACGTTGAACTCCCTCTGGATCGTCTTGCAGGCTATCTCCAGGTGTAGCTCACCCATCCCGGACAGCAGGTACTCACCCGTCTCCTGGTTCACGGTGGCCACGAGGTTCGGGTCCTCTATCGAAAGCCTCTTCATAGCCTCTATCAGCCTCGGCAGGTCTCTCGGATGCTTAGGCTCCACGGCTATCGTCAGGACTGGCTCAGAGATGTACTTCATCGGCTCGAACGGGACCATCTGGTCGCTGTAGGCTGCATCCACGATCGTCTCACCGGCCCTACACTTATCCAGCCCCAAGAGGGCTACGAAGTTCCCGGCTGGGACCTCGTCGACGACCTCCCTGAATGGTCCCATGTAGATGCTGACCTGCGGTATCTTGTACTTCGTCGCCGCGTTCACGAGGTACACTTCGTCCCCCTTCTTTATCGTCCCTGAGAATATCCTTCCAGCGCTGACGACGCCCGCGTGTGGGTCGAAGGTTATCTTGCTTACGCATATGACCGTAGGCCCGTCATCATCCACCTTCATCATCGCCTGCCCTATCGGGCTGTCCAAGTCCCCCTTCCATATCTTCGGGATCCTGAACGGCTGGGCTTCAAGAGGGTTGGGAAGGTGCTTTACGACGACGTCGAGGACCGCCTCGTGGAGCGGCAGTAGCTCCCTGAGTTCGTCGAGATTTCCGTCCTTGTAGTACTTGACTATGTCCGAGAACTTGAGGCCCTTCTTCTGCATCATCGGTATCGTGAATCCCCACCTGTGTAGGGCTGAGCCGAATATGACGGTTCCCTCGGCCGGACGGGCCTTCCACTCATCCTTATATTCGGGCTCCCCGTAGGTCTCGATTAGGTTGTTGAACTGGTTTATTATCCTGATGAACTTCTCCTGAACCTTCTCGGGTGTGAGCTTGAGTTCCTTGATGAGCCTGTCCACCTTGTTTATGAACAGGATTGGCTTGACACGCTCCTCCAACGCCTTCCTCAGCCTCACCTCGCTCATCACCATGAACTCCTCGACAGCGTCCACCAGGAGAAGGCAGCCGTCTATGGCCCTCAGGGCCCTCGTAACCTTCCCCGAGAAGTCCACGTGTCCTGGCGTGTCTATTAGGTTGATTACGTACGGCTCGCCCTCGTATACGTGTAGGAGACTTATGTTCGCTGTCTTGATGGTTATACCCCTCTTCTGCTCCTCCTCCAAGTAGTCCAGAGCCCTCGCCTCACCGGCTACGGTGGGGCTTAGCAGACCAGCCTCGGCGAGCAGGCTGTCGCTCATCGTCGTCTTCCCGTGGTCTATGTGGGCGATTATCCCTATGTTCCTCACATGCGTCTTGTCCTTCATCATCCTCAGGATCTCGCTTATCTTCCTGAACCTCGGCATACAGCTCCCCCTGGTCCGATACATTTGGGTCTGGCTGGCTTAAAAACGTTCACGGCAACCGTTAAATCAACGTCACGCGTAGCCTATCATGGTCAGCATGGAGTTCGAAACGCTCCCCGAGAAGGCCGTCGAGAAGCTCCTCGAAACGGGGGCTGAGGAGGCTGCCGCAATAGCGTCTCTAAGCCGGTCTGGACAGGTGAGGTTCTCCAACAACCAGGTCACGGTGGTCGGCTTCTGGGACAGGGTGACGCTCTCCGTCCTGGTGAGGAGGGACAGGCGGGTTGTGGCCGCCTCCACGACCGACCTCTCCGAGGAGGGCCTCGAAAGGCTGTTCAGGCAGATGGTCTCAGCCTCGCGGATAATAAAGCCGAGGGAACACTACGCACCGCTCCCCAAAGGACCCTTCGAGTACCCCGAGGTGACGGATACATTCGACCCATCGCTGGAGACGCTCAGGGACGAGGCAGTCGGCATGGTGGAGGAGGCCGTGTCCTCCGCCCTGGATGAGGGGGCCATGAGGGCCGCCGGGACGTTCAGCTACGACTCCTCCGAGACGCGTCTCTACACCTCAGCCGGGGCCTCAGGCTCCTTCAGGAGCTCCGGAGCCATACTGTTTGTGAGGGCCTTCTCCGACGGAGAGGCGTCCGGCATGGGGGTAACATGCGGGACCTCACTGAGCGACTTGAGGCCGTCGGACGCCGGTGGGGAAGCGGGGAGGATCGCCGGGTTGTGCAGGGAATCCGAGCCGGGTAGGGCTGGGGAGTACGACGTCGTCTTCGGCAGGCCCGCCGTGGCGGTCTTGCTGGACATACTCGCCGGCATGTCCTCAGCGTTCTACGTGGACTCCGGGCTTTCATGCCTCGACGGGAAGGTTGGCTCCCAGGTTGCGTCCGAGGTGTTGACCGTGCACGACGACGGGACTCTTCCGTCGGCCATGGGGAGCAGGCCGTTCGACGACGAGGGGTTCCCGACCTACAGGAAGCCCATACTCGAACAGGGAGTCCTGAAGGGGTACCTACACAACACGCTGACGGCCGCCAAGTTCGGCGTCGAGACCACGGGGAACGCAGGGTGGATAGTTCCGCATCCCTGGAACGTGGTCGTCGAGGCCGGGGACGTCGGAGACGAGGAGCTTATGTCCGAGGTTGGGGACGGCCTCTACATACACAACCTAACCTACGTCAGGTTCCAGGACTACAGGGCTGGAGACTTCTCAGGAATCGTCAGGGACGGAGTCCTCCACGTCAAAGACGGCGAACCCGTCGCGGCCGTCAGGGGGCTGAGGCTGAGCGAGAACCTGCTGGGGCTTCTGAAGAAGGTCAAGGCGGTCTCCAAAGAAGTCCGACAGGTGTCCCACTGGTGGATGGAGTGGGGCTCGCCAGCCGTGTTCGCGCCGACCATCCTGGCGTCCAAGGTCAGGTTCACGACTCCGACGGCCTGATTGGGTACCTGCCGTACCTCAAGGCTGTCTCGTAAACTGCCCTTATGTTTTCTGGAGGCACATCTGGATGTATGTCCTGGGAGGGAGGCGAGTATGTAGCCCCCCAGGAGCCAGTGCCTCGATGACCGACTTGACGTGCCTCTTGACATCTTCGACCGAGCCTAGGGGAAGCGTTCTCTGAACGTCTATCCCACCGTGGAAGCAGAGGCGGTCCCCGAACTCGCGTTTGATTCTGCGGTGGTCCATGTTCTTGGCGTTGGGTTGGAGTGGGTTCAGGACGTCTATTCCGCATTCCATGAACTCCGGTATCAGCTCGTAGACCGAGCCGCACGTGTGGTATATCAGCTTGACCCTCGGAAACCTCTTCTTTATCTCCTGTACGTACCGGCTGAACCATGGCTTAACGTACCTCCTGTAGTCCTCGACCGACAGGAACGGACCAGTCTGGTGTCCCATGTCGTCCCCGAAGAAGGCGAGGTCCACGTACTCGCCGACCCTGTCAAGGAAGTTCAGCGAAATCTCCAGAAGTGTCTCGGTTATCGTGTCCGCCAACGCCCTGTAGAGTTCCGGCTCCATGCGCATGTCGAGGAACCACCTGGAGAACCCCCTGAGGAAGGCGTACCTGTGGAATATCCCGCCTGGTATCTCCGCCACCACGGCGTACCCCTCCTCCCTGTGCGCCTCAGCCTCCCTCTCCAGGCCCTCGAAGAGCCTCGGGTCGTCCGTCCTGGGCCATGGGTAGGCCTCCACGTCCTCTGGGCTCCGTGCGTTCTTCAAAGGCGGGTCCACTGGATAGTAGTGGCTCCTCATCCTCAGCCACTTCACACCGAACATATCCACGTAGACCCTGTCCGAAACTCTCCTGCCGAGGTCCCTTACCCTTACGTGCCTCAGGTCTACACCAAGCCTCCTCAATATCCTTTCATCCACCTTGGAGACGCTGAAAGAGGCTGGCCTGACCTCAACCCTCACGTCCTTGAGGCCGAGAAGCCTACAGAGGGCCGTGTAGCCATACGGCTCCCCGACGGCGATGCGGCAAGTTGAGCCTCCGAGGTCTAGGGGAACCCTGTCCGGCTCCTTGTGCCTGAGGGCCGTCAGAACCCTCTCCCTCGGGGTCAAACCCACCAGATGATGTGTAGGCCTTTCCTTAGTCTTTAGCGTTACACCACACTCACCCTGTTAAGCTAAGGTTTAACTGCGTGTTTTTCGATTCCATGTTAGGGGGTGTTGATTATTGTGTTTCCGTTTGCGTTTAAGAGACTGATTCATAGGCTATCCAGAGAACCTACACTGCTTCTAAAGCACGCTGGAATTGGGAGGTTCGTCATTGCGTTAGTGGCCGTCCTTGTTATCGATTCTCTGATAGGCGCCATCGGATACCACATCGCCCTCTGGGGTTTGCCTCCTCCCCCCCTCGGACATGAGTTGTGGTTGCTTTTTAACCCGTTTTTCTATCCCTTGATGTCCTTAAAGGCCGTTAGAAGATGGTACGTGAATACATTAAGAGCTTTGTACCCCTCTTATTCCGTCACCGTCGAGGTATCGATCATCCCTCAGTACATACTTATAGGGATACCGGAGCATAAGTACATTCCGTTGACCATCTTTCATATACCGTTGCTCATACCTACTCTGATACACGCACCATACTTTTTTGCGCTGTCAGATATCCTAGCGTTAATCGTATCCTGGTTTGAGGGGCGAATTAAACCTCCCACGTCAGGGAAAGAGCCTAAACCGCGGGAGAGAATGCCGCTCAAAGTATACACTTTTGGCATAATTCTGCTGATTCTGGGGGGCTCCTTGGTCGCTGCCTCGTTCATCCCGCTGAGTACCACCGAACAGCTCGTTGAGGACACCTTTGAGTTGGAAGCGGGCTCTTACCGCCTGATGACAGTCTCGATCGTCCCTAAGGGCTGGGAGGAGAGGATGGTCATCAGAGGGGTGTTCAGGGTGGTCAAGGATGGAGGGATAAAGTTCTGGAAGGATATGGGCTTCGTAGGTGAGGCCGATGAATGGGTTGACTTCTACTTCGAGAACATAGAGTGGCAGAGGACGGAGATGGCGTACCAATGCTTTAAGCTGAAACTGGGTGGAAACTTCACGGGCCCCATATACTTTATGTTTGATAACACGCATTCGCAAACCGCGAAGACAGTTTACTTCAGGGTGAACATAACCAGAATCCGTTCATGCAGATACCTGGAGGGACCCGGATTCATGCTCTGGATGGCTGGGATCATAGGAATTGCGGTCAGTCACACCGTGTCGTCTAAGGCGTTAGAGCAAGCATCCTTTTAGTAGAGGATACTAACCTCGCTTGTCTCATAGTCTCTAAAAGTTAAAATGACTCACTTAATTTGGTGATCCCCCATGGTCTACACAGAGTCCATATCTGTAAAGACGGAAAGAAGACTACAGGTCATCGACATAACCCACCGGGTCCTCGATGTGCTCTCCCGCAGCGGCGTCTCCGACGGTGTGCTAAACGTCTGGACGCCCCACACGACCGCGTGCGTCACGGTGAACGAAGCCGACCCAGACCTGTGGGAGGATATGCTTGAGGCTTTCACGAGGCTTGTCCCGGTCGAGGGCAGGTACAGGCACAACGAGAAGTACCGTTGGATGCCGAGGGAGCAGAACGCCCACGCCCACATACTTACGAGCATGGTGAAGCCATGCGTATCGATACCAGTCCAGAACGGCAGGCCTTTGCTGGGTACCTGGCAGAGGATACTGTTCGTAGAGCTCGACGGTCCGAGGAGCCGGAGCGTCCAGGTGTCCGTGCTCGGTGGATGAGATGTCCGACAGGGAGCTGGAGGCCGAGCTCAGGGGGAGGACTTTCAGGGTCTACGCCTACATGCTGATGAAGGGCAAGCCCTCCTACGGGGTCAGGGAGATACAGAGGGCTCTAGGCCTCTCCAGCCCGAGCGTGGCCGCGTATCACCTGACTAAGCTCGAGAGGATGGGGTTGGTGGGAAAGAGGCTTGGCGAGTACTACGTGGCCAGGGAGGTGGACGTGGGCGTCCTTAGGCAGTTCATGAGGCTTGGGAGGCTGAGGCTTCCCAGATGTGCGTTCTACGCCACGCTCATGACGAGCATGCTCGTAACCTACGTCCTCGTCGTGCCTCAAACCTTGTCGATACACAACGTGGTGGCCCTGATCATAGGAGGCCTCTCCTCAGCCTTCCTCTGGTTCGAGGCCTTCAAGGCTTGGAGGGAGCTCCTTGCCTAAGCCCGATTGCTGTTCTAAACTGTAGCATTATAATGAGCGGTTGCGGATGGTGATACGGTTGGAGGTGTCCCGTAAGACCCTGGCCCTCATCGCCGTAGCAGCCCTGCTGGGGGCATCCACGATGCTCGTCGTAGCCTCCCTCATGAGACCCGGCCCGTCGGAGTTCATCTACACAGAGACGGCTCCGAGGAAGCCATCAGAGGCCGAGCTCCCGGGGAAGGGGTACTGCCTGTTCAAGCCCTTGGGAACCCTGTGGGCCGTGTGCGCTGTGGCTTCCCTGCTCGTCTACTTTGCGTTGAGGAGGTGGCTGACTCTCCGAGGCCCTGTGGGGTGAGAGGCTTGAGGCGGTGGATTCTGAAGCTCCTACCTCTCTTGGCCTTGGCGGTCCTCCTCGTCCAGCAGTCCTCAGCCGTGTGTGACAAGTGCGTCGTGCCCGTGGAGCCCGGTGTGGACGTGTACGAGCCCGGTCAGAAGGCGATAATCGCTTGGAACGGGACGAGGGAGGATCTGATACTGTGGACGGACGTCAAGGCTCCGGGTGGGGAGACGAAGGTCCTGGAGTTCATGCCCCTTCCATCCGAGCCCGTCGTCGAGGAGGCGAGTGTGGACTCCTTCATGAGGGCGGCGGAGCTCCTCTCATCCTCGTTTGGCGTGAGGTGGTACTCCGTGGTTGGGGCCCGAAAGCTGGGTGAGTTCAAGGTCGAGATAGTTGTGCATGAGGTGATAGGACCCCACAACATCACGGTCGTCAGGGCCGAGGACGTCGATGAGCTCGTCGGGTGGGTGGAGGCCTTCCTCAACGTCTCTGGAGTCGAGTTCGAGCCCGGGTTCCTAGAATCCGTCTCCGGGGTTGTGGACCACTACCTCCGTATGGGCATGAACTACTTCGTCCTCGACATCCTAACCGTCGAGCCCGGAGACCGAAGCGTTAAGCCAGTCCTGTACAGCTTCGAGACGGACAGGCTGTACTACCCGCTCGTAGTCTCCACCGTGGTGGAGGGGTGGACGGACGTAACCCTGTTCATCATAACAGAGGGGAAGATACCCGTGTATGAGCCCTTCCAGACCCTTGCCTCGAAGGCCATCACCGTGGAGGAGTTGAAGTTCATAGACGACAGGCTCGCCGAACTCTTCAACTCAGATCACATCTGGCTAACAGGCCTGACGTGGAGAGGGCCTACGTCAGAGTTCGACAGAGACCTGGTCTTGGAGTCTTGGAGGCTCAACGAGGCGAGAAGGGACACGTTGAGCCTGTGCTCGGCGTACCTCTCCGCCGCTGCTCTCATCGCTCTCTCCTCAGCGCTTCTTCTCAGGGCTTCGAGAGGTCAGCCTAGACCGTCCTAACCTCCTCGTATATTTTCGAGGCCCTTTCTAGAACCTCCCCCCTAGACCCGAACCTTGATGGGCCCCTACCCTCAGCCACGAAGGAGGCCGCAGCCGAAGCCACAGCTCCACACCATTTCGGGTCCTCGCCCCTGACGTACTCCGACAGGAACGCGGCGATGAAGGAGTCTCCAGCCCCCGTCGGGTCAGCCTCCTTCCCAAGCTTGTAGGCCGGGATCAGTATCCTCCTCCCACCCGCGAGTATGGCCGCCCCCTCCTCCCCCATCGTGGCCACTGCCACCTCCACACCTCTGCTTGTGAGGAACTCCAGAGCCTCCCACACCCCCTCGGCCCCTAGGGCTTTCAGGAGCTCGTCGAGCGAGGCTGAGGCTACGTCGAGGTTTCCGAGAATCTCCGGGTCCATCCACCTGGAGACGGTTACGGACCCATCCCTCCCGAACCTCCTGACGAAGCCTTGGAGGGTCCCAGCGACCATGTCGGCCCTCTCCCTGAGCTCCGAGACCACCTCCCTCGGCACCTCGTTGGCCACGGGGCCTGCCACGGCCACGTCGAATCCCCCGTCGGGCAGGTCTTCAGGTTGGATGTCCGTGCACCTGGACAGGAGCCTAAGCCTCCTGGGCTTGTGCCTGTAGTCGAGTAGGAACATCGTCGTGGGGCTTTCCTCAACCCTCCTCACGGAGTCCACCTCCAGCCCAGACCACGCAAGCCAGACGGCGTACTCGTCCGGGAAGTCCCAGCCAACTCTGGAGCACACTTGGACGTCCAAGCCCATCCTGAGTGCGGTCACGGAGGCGTAGGTTGGAACCCCGCCGACGTAGGTTCCAGACCACCCTGGGTGGATTATGGTGTCCACGACGAGGTGTCCGACGACGAGCATCTTAGGTCTTTTCACCATGCTTATATTTCCTCAATTCCGAATACTCTCGGATGGGTATTAAGGAATACGGGTTTACGACGCTCACACCGGTGGACGAGGCCCTAAAAACGTTCCTAGAGACCCTAAAACCGAAGCCCTTGGCCGTAGAGGAGGTCCCGTCTGAGCACGCCTTCGGAAGGGTTCTGGCCGAGGACGTCTCGGCACCCGTGGACGCACCGGGATTCGACAGGTCGGCGATGGACGGCTACGCTGTAAGGGCCGAGGACACCTTCAACGCCTCCCCGACCAGCCCAGCCCTCCTCAGGGTCGTTGGAAGGGTCGAGACGACGCTACCGCCTGAGCTTAAGGTCGGCCCAGGCGAGGCTGTCGAGGTCTCCACAGGCTCACCCGTGCCTCCCGGGGCGGACGCGGTCGTCATGCTCGAATACACGCGCAGAGTCGGGGACAGGCTGGAGGTGTACAGGCCCGTAGCCGCCTGGGAGAACGTGGACAGGGCTGGGATGGACTACAGGAGGGGCTCCGTCGTCCTCAGGCGTGGACGCGTACTGAGAGCGCAGGACGTGGCGGCCCTACTCATGCTCGGCGTAGCTTCCGTCAGGGTCTACAGGAAGCCTAGGGTGGCGGTGCTCTCTACGGGGGACGAGCTTGTCGAGTCCTTCTCAGAGCTCGCTCCGGGCAGAGTTGTGGACGTTAACAGGCCGATGCTCAAGCTCCTCCTGTCGTCCCTCGGATGCGTACCCGTAGACCTGGGGATGTCGCGTGACGACGTTCGGGAGGTTTCGAGGCGCATCTCCGAGGGCTTGGAGAAGGCCGACGCCCTACTCGTCTCCGGAGGAACATCCGTGGGGAGGAGGGACGTGGTCCCGGAGACCCTGGAAATCCTCGGAGCCGACGTGGTGGTCCACGGGGTCGCCATGTCCCCCAGCAGACCCACCCTCCTGGCCGTGGCGTCCGGAAAGCCCGTAATCGGGATGTCAGGACCCCCGGCTGCGGCCCTGATGTGCTTCGAGGTGTTCGCCAAGCCCGTCCTCCTCAGGCTCATGGGAGTCGAATCCCACGTCAGGCCGTACGTCAGGGCCAGGCTCTCCAGGAGGGCCCCATCAAGGCTCGGGGTCAGGAGCTACGTCAGGGTTAGGCTCATCCCACACCCCGAAGGACTCACGGCCGAGCCGGTGGCGGCCAGGGGTTCAGGACTTCTTTCCACGGTGACGGAAGCCAACGGGTTCATCGTCGTCCCGGAGAACCGGGATGGCTTGGAGGCTGGGGAGGAGGTGGATGTGTACCTCTTCGAGTGGGGGTGCCGCACGTTTGGGTAAACTCTACAAACCCCTCATGAGCCTGGAGGAGGCCCTGGAAGCCCTGCGGAACGCGGTCGACGCGTCTCCAAGGGGGACGGAGTCGATCCCCGTCTCGGAGGCCCTCGGGAGGGTTCTGGCGGAGGACGTGGTGGCCCGGATGGACGTCCCGCCGTTCGACAAGTCCATCGTGGACGGCTACGCTGTAAGGGCTGAGGACACCTTCGGGGCCTTCGAGACGAACCCCTTGAGGCTCAGGTTTGTGGGGGAGGTTCGCGTCGGGGAGAAGCCGAGGGTCTCCGTGGGTCCCGGGGAGGCTGCGTACGTGTCTACGGGAGCCCCCCTCCCCGACGGGGCTGACGCCGTGGTGATGCTCGAATGGACTGAGAGGGGGGACGGGGAGGTCGTCGTGTACCGCTCCGTCTCGCCCTGGGAGAACGTGATGCGGAAGGGCTCAGACATAAGGGCCGGCTCGAAGCCCCTTAAAGCCGGAACAGTCCTCGGACCGAGGCAGCTCGGAGTCCTTTCCGCCCTCGGGTTTACGGAGGTCGAGGTTTTCAGGAGGCCTCGGGTGGCCGTACTCTCCACGGGAGACGAGCTGGCGGAACCGGGCAAACCCCTAAGCTACGGCATGGTGTACGACGTGAACAGCACGACCCTCTCCACGTACGCAGAGAAATGCGGGGCCGAATCCCTCGTCCTAGGTGTAGCCGGAGACAGGCCCGACGAGATAAGGCGAATGCTCCTGAGAGGCCTCGAGACGGCGGACGTGGTCGTCGTGTCGGGCGGAGCGTCTGTGGGCGTCAGGGACTACATGAAGGATGTCGTGAAGTCGCTCGGAGCACCCGGCATGGTCGTAGACGGGGTTAGGATAAAGCCCGGAAAGCCGACTATGGTCGCAGTCGTGGACGGAAAACCCGTCTTCTGCCTCCCGGGACACCCGACGTCCGCCCTCATGACGTTCCACGTTTTCGTGGCGCCCATCCTGAGGGCCATGGCAGGCCTACCCAACACAGCTGGGAAAACGGTTCAGGCCAGGCTCTCCAGGAGGGTCATCTCAGAGACGGGTAGGAGGCTGTTCCAGCCAGTCAAGCTTCTAGAGGACGGAGCTGCGGAGCCCATCTTCAAAGGCTCGGGGGCTGTGACAAGCCTTTCCGAAGCCGACGGCTTCGTAATCGTCCCTGAGGATGTCAGGATGCTGCCGGAGGGCTCCGAGGTGAAGGTACACCTGTTCGAGGGGTGGTAGCGTTGGTCGTGGACAGATTCGGCAGGCCTGTGACGAGCGTCAGGATATCCGTGACGCAGAGGTGCAACCTCGCCTGCATCTACTGCCACAGGGAGGGTGAACAGGCGGCCCACGAGGAGATGACGGTCGAGGAGATGTCGAGGATAGTTGAGGCGGCGGCTTCGCTCGGCATATCCAAAGTGAAGCTGACGGGAGGCGAGCCCCTGCTGAGGGAAGACATACTCGACATCGTGTCGGCTATATCCTCCACACCGGGCGTGGAGGAGGTTTCGATGACCACGAACGGAGTCCTCCTGAGAGACATGGCGTGGAAGCTGAGGGAGGCCGGCCTGAAGAGGGTGAACGTCGGCCTGTGCTCCCTGAGGGAAGACACGTACAAGCGTATCTGCGGACGGGGGAGCCCTGACGTGGTTTTGGAGGGGGTGAAGGCTGCTGTGGAGGCCGGGTTGAGCCCGGTCAAGGTGAACATGGTCGTCCTGAAGGGCTTGAACGAGGACGAGGTTTGGGAGATGTTCAGGTTCACGTCGTCGCTTGGCGCGATACTCCAGATCATAGAGCTCGAGTACGTCCCGGGAAGCGTGGACAGGGACGTGTACGAGAGGCTACACGCCGACCTGACGCCCGTGGAGAAGCTGCTGAGCGACAGGGCCCTCAGGGTGTTCGTTAGGGGAGACATGCACAACAGGAGGAGGTATGTCCTCCCGGATGGGAAGGTGGAGGTGGTCAAGCCCATGCACAACAGGGAGTTCTGCATGCACTGCAGGAGGATAAGGGTTACGAGCGACGGCAAGCTCAAGCCCTGCCTGATGAGGAACGACAACCTCGTAGACCTCCTCGGACCGCTGAGGTCCGGGGCAGGCCTCGAGGAGCTCAGAAGGCTGTTCAAAAAAGCCATATTGTTGAGGGAGCCATACTTCAGGTAGGTGTCCCTCTTGGAGTACGACGCGATAGTCGTAGGAGCAGGTCCAGCCGGCCTGACATCCGCCATGTACCTCGCCAGGGCGGGACTTCGGACACTCGTGCTCGAGAAGGGTGTTCCAGGAGGCCTTCTCACCGAGGCCCCCATGGTGGAGAACTACCCAGGCTTCCCCGACGGCATAGAGGGACCCGAGCTCGCACTCAGGATGCTCAGGCAGTGCGAGGCCTCCGGAGCGGACGTGAAGAACTTCGAGGAGGTCATCGGCTTCTCCAAGGTCGAGGACGGCATCGAGGTGAGGACGGCTAAGGCATCCTACCGGTGTAGGGCCCTGATAATCGCCACGGGCTCGAGGCACAGAACCCTAGGCGTTCCAGGGGAGGAGAAGCTTAAGGGTCGTGGGGTCAGCTACTGCCCCGTGTGCGACGGGAGGTTCTTCACGGACGGCGTGGTCGCCGTGGTGGGGGGCGGAAACTCGGCCGTCGAATCTGCCCTGTACCTCTCCAGGATCGCGTCGAAGGTCTACCTCATACACAGGAGAGACACCCTAAGAGCCGAGAAGTGCCTCGTGGAGAAGCTGGGTGAGAGGGATGTGAACCTCCTCCTGGACACGGAGGTGAGGGAGATAAGGGGCAGGGACGGGGTTGAGTCCCTCCTCCTCTACGACAAGGTGAAGGACGAGGTCTACGAGCTGGAGGTGGATGCCGTGTTCCCGCAGGTGGGCGTGGAGCCCAACAGCGAGTTCGCCTCAAAATCAGGGGTCAAAGTGGACGAAAGGGGATACATAATCGTAGATTCCAGGCAGAGGACGAACGTCAGAGGGGTCTACGCAGCCGGGGACGTGACAAACTGCCCCGTCAAGCAGATCGCCTCAGCCGTGGGCCAAGCTGTCGTGGCCGCCCTCGACGCGTACGGCTTCGTGGAGAGGCCTTACTACTACGCTGGAGGTGAGTGGTGACGGCCTCGATGGTGGACATAACGGGCAAGCCTGACGTCTACAGGGAGGCCACAGCCTCAGGTGTGATAAGGCTCAAGCCTGAGACGGTGAGGAGAGTCCTTGAGGGCAGGGTCGAGAAGGGGGACGTCCTGACGTGCGCCAGGCTGGCGGCCATAATGGCTGTTAAGAGGACGCCTGAGATCCTCTTCCTCACCCACCCAATACCCATAACGGGCGTGGACGTGTCCTTCGAGTTCGGTGAGGACTGGGTCAGAGCCCGGGTCACGGTCAGGAGCCACGGTAAGACCGGAGTTGAGATGGAGGCTCTGACGGGCGTCTTGGCGGCCCTCCTGACGGTCTTCGACATGTGTAAGGCCTACGAGAAGGATGAGAGGGGTCAGTACTCCGTGGCCGAGATAACGGACATACGCGTCGAGAGGAAGGTTAAGGGGGAGGCGTAGCAGGATGGGGGACAGGTTCACCATCGTGAAGGTGTGGGCGAGGGAGGTCCTCGACTCCAGGGGGAACCCCACGGTCGAGGCCGAGGTATGGACGGAGGGCGGGAGCGTGGGGAGGGCCATCGTCCCCAGCGGCGCCTCCAAGGGTCGCCACGAGGCTGTGGAGCTCAGGGACGGAGGACGGAGGTTCATGGGGATGGGCGTCTCCAAGGCCGTCGGGAACGTCAGGGAGGTCATAGGGCCCAAGCTCGTCGGGATGGACGTCCGACGCCAGGACGAGATAGACCGGATGATGGTGGAACTCGACGGGACGCCCAACAAGTCGAACCTCGGAGCCAACGCCATACTCGCAGTGTCCATGGCGGTGGCCAGGGCGGCCTCCATGGAGCTCCGTAAGCCCCTCTACGCCTACCTGGCCGAGCGGGATAGGTACCTGATGCCCGTTCCGTTCATGAACCTGATAAACGGGGGCCTACACGCGGGAAACATGCTCGACTTCCAGGAGCACCACGTCGTCCCCCTCGGAGCCGAGTCGTTCTCGGATGCCTTGAGAATAGGAGTTGAGATCTTCAAGCAGGTTGGCAAGGTGCTCGTCGAGAGGTACGGAAGGTCTGCTGTAAACGTCGGTGACGAGGGCGGATACAGCCCACCCATGTCGAGCCTCGAAGAGCCCTTGGAGGTCTTGGTGGAAGCCATAGAGGAGCTTGGATACGGTGGCTCCGTCATGCTGGCCTTAGACGTGGCCGCTTCACACCTTTACGACGAGTCGAGGGACGTCTACAGGGTCTACGGCCGCGAGCTCTCCGGTGGGGAGCTGATAGACCTCTACCTCGACCTCGTCTCCAGGTACCCCATCGTCTCGATAGAGGACCCCCTCCACGAGGAGGACTTCGAGGGTTTCGCGGAGCTGACCAGGAGGTCTGGGATACAGGTGGTCGGGGACGACCTGTTCACGACTAACCCCGAGAGATTGAGGAGGGGTATGAAGATAGGCTCCTGCAACGCCGTACTTCTCAAGCCCAACCAGATAGGGGCGGTCTCAGAGACCATGCAGGTCGCCGAGATGGCCTTGGAGGGCGGGTACGCAGTCCAGGTTTCCCACAGGTCCGGCGAGACCGAGGACGCTTTCATATCGGATCTGGCCGTGGCCCTGTCGTGCGGTCAGATAAAGGCTGGGGCTCCCTGCAGGGGTGAGAGGACTGCCAAGTACAACAGGCTTCTGAGGATAGAGGAGGAGTTGGGGGATAGGGCCTCGTATCCCGGTCCATCGGCCGTTAAACGTCTATCCTGAAAAGCTGTAGGGCCCCCACTTTTTCGAGCTTCTTGTATATCCTCGTCTCCCTCATCAACCTACACGTCTGCGTTCCAGCTCCCTTCTCCAACACGAACCTCAGGTCTGGTGGGTCGTCCACGTCCACGGACAGCCTCCAGGAGTTGTACACGTAGAGTGGGATGCGCTTCTTCCTGGCGGCCTTTATGTGGGTGTTTACGCTTCTCATCCCGAACATCGTCGAGATGACGTTCGGAGGCCTCCTCAGAAGGGCGTTTGTCCCCATGTCGTGCGAAGGGGACACGACGACGCACCTATCATCCACGCCCATCGACACTATTCCATCCACGTCCTCAGGGGTTATCAGCGGCAGGTCGGACGGTATTATCAGCACGCCGTCAGCACCCTGTTGGATACACCAATCCGTCCCGTAGGTTAGGGTTTCGTTCAAACCTCCTCCAGGGTCCTCCAAGAAGACGGCTCCAAACGCCTCGGCCATCCTCTTGACAGGCTTGTCTGAGCCCACAACGGCTATGTTGTCCACGGAGTCGCTCTCGGCCACGGCTCTGAGGACGTCCCAGAGCATGGCGACCACTATCCGTCTCCTCTCCCTGTCCGTCAGGACTTTGGAGAGCCTCTTCTTCGCCTCAGACAGCCTCTTCACCGGTATCAGGACGAACGTGTTCATCTGCATCCCTCCAAGACTCTAACGACCTCCCTCGCCAGCCTGACCCTGCCCTCCAGACCCCTCATTATCGTGTCGGTCAGGTGGACCCTGATGCCCAGCCCCTCCACGCGCTCCTTCAGCTCTCGGTCTACCTTGTCCATGACGAGGACATCTAGGAAGTCCCTGTAAAGCCATGCCACTCCGTAGGCGGTGGCCTCCACGCCCAAAGCCCTCATCATCACGTCCGCGGGTCCCTTGACGGTCTTCCCGCCTATTATGGGGCTTATGGCAAGCCTGACGGCCTCGGAGTTCCTCAGGGTCTCTCTGACGCCTTTCACGGAGAGTATCGTCCCTATGCTGACTATGGGGTTGCTCGGGCAGACTATTATCCAGTCTGCCTCCTCCAGTGCCTCGAGGACGCCCGGGGCTGGCCTGGCCTTCTCGGCGCCCCTGAACTCTATCCCGAGTATCCTGTCCCTTCCACCCCTCTTCACAAGCCACTCTTGGAAGTGGAGCTCCCCCGCCTCCGTGCGGATGACCGTCGTGAACGGGTCGTCCGTCATCGGGATTATGTTCACCCTGAGGCCGAGCATCCTCGTGATCTCCCTGGTGGCCTGGCTGAGGGTCATACCCTCCCTCAGCATCCTCGTCCTCAGGACGTGAGTTGCCAGGTCTCTGTCCCCGATCTTGAACCAGGCCTCCTGACCCAGCCTGGCCATCTGGTCTAGGAAGTTGAAAGTGTCGCCCTCGATTCCCCAGCCCTTCGACTCGTCCACGATTCCGGCCAGCGTGTAGGATACGATGTCTACGTCGGGCGATACGTGTAGGCCGTAGAGCTCTACGTCGTCCCCAGTGTTCACTACCACGGTGACAGACTCCTCCGGGACGACCCTGACCAAACCTTGGAGGAACCTGGCGGCTCCGACTCCACCCGCAAGGCAGGTTATCCTCCTCAAACCCACACAGTCACCTCCGAAAGGGGCTTCCTCTTAGGGGGCTCGGGCTCCTCGGCTGGGTACCCGAGGAGTATCAGGGCCTGGGGCTCCACGTCTTCAGGCATCCCGAGAACCCTTCGAACTACGTCTGGACAGAACAGGGGTGCACACATCCAGCAAGCCCCCAACCCAAGCCCGTGGGCCGCGAGCAGCATGTTCTGCACGGCCGCGGTCACGCTCTGGACGGCCATAGTCCTCTCCGCCATCATGCGCCTCTCATCCGGGTACCTGTCCATGTCCCTCATCGTCATGCAGGCCACGACGGCCACGGGAGCTTCGGTAATCCTCTCCACAGACTCGGAGGTCAGGCTCCTACGCTCCTCTAAGGGCACACCGTCTCTCTCAAGGTCTCTCCCCCAAGCCTCGGCCATCTCCTCAGCCAGCCTCTTCTTCACGTCAGGGTCTGTGAGGACGTAGAACCTCCAGGGTTGGGCGTTATGGGCTGAAGGAGCCCACGTGGCGGCCTCCAATATACGCTCCAAGAGCTCCTTCTCGACGGGACGCCTTAGAAACCTCCGTACAGTTCTCCTCCCTCTAATCGCTTGGGACAGCTCCATCAGGACTTTTAACACCTAATAACGATTTAAGTCGTTGATACTACCTGAAGTTACCGACCTTCCGATGTCCAGACATCCCGAAGAAGACAATCTTCTCATGTTCGGACTCCTCATGTACGGCAAGTCTCTTGGTATTCCCTGTAGCAGGTTGCAGGGATTTAAGCCAAAGACGAATAATGATGATATAAGAGAAGGCTCTTAAGGTCTTAGCTTTTTCCTAATTAGCAAAGGTAAGTATATTTGTAGTAAGCATTTCTTTTCCTAAAACTTCCCGTCTGTAATGTCTAAGACCGTAGGGGACTCAATAGGTTTTAGGATGATGAGCCAGAATGTCAACGCCTTGTTTACTGTGTCTAAAATTGAGTTGTCTCTCCTTAGGGGGAGGGGGGGTCCCCGAAAGGGGGCGGGAGGAGGCTTCTTTTCTGGGATGGGCTGAGGAAGTCAGGCGGCTTGGTGCACAAACTGCATGGAAACCTACCGGAAAACGTGCTTAAACAGCTCGTGTGCCACGCTTATTCGGGGGAGTCTTTTGCTCGGGCTGTTGGGCTGGGCTCTACCTGTGGGCGTAGTACGCCTTCACGCCGTGGTTTACGCTGTCAACCCTGACGAACCCGAACCTCTCAAACTGTACGACCTCCCCCACCCTGGCCTTCAGGCATTCCGGCTCGACGAGCCCCACAGCCTCGCTGGCGTCCGGCATGACAACCGTGCACGGAGCTCCGACGCCCTCCGGCAGCCAGTGTATCAGCCTCGCACCGGCCTTCCTCGCCTCCTGGAGTGTGAGGCTGTGGAGCTCCGCCTCGACGAGGCTTTCTGAGGGCTCGAGGACCCTGACGTTGTACAGTCCCATCAACCTTACGATTGCTCCTTCCCTGAGCAGGTTTAGGTCGTCCCGGGAGACCACGAGCACGGCCCTTTCCTCAGACGCCTCAGCCCTGAGCTCCCTGTACCCCCACTCCAGGTGGTCTGGATGCAGCGGCAGCCTGGCTGTGCGTGTGGGTGCTCCCGACACTACGAGCCTTGTGGGGTCCTTGACGAAGAAGTACCGTCTGGCCTTCGGGTCGACTATCTTCCTGTTCAGGGCTGCCAGGTTTTCCCAGCTTATCCTCGCCTCCTGCGGTTTGACGCCCACTTCGAGCATTATGCGTCTTATCGTCTCAGGCTGTATCCCACGCCTCCTCAGGGCCATGAGCGTCAGCAGCCTCGGGTCGTCCCACCCCCTGTAGAGCCCCGCCTCAACGCCTGCCCTGATCTTGGACTTGCTGAGTATCCCACCCTCGACTCCGAGCCTTCCGACGTGGATAACCTCTGGGTACTCCCACCCCATGTGTGCGTAGAGGAACCTCTGCCTCACCGTGTTAACGATGTGCTCCTTACCCCTGATTATGTGCGAAACCTCCATCTCGTGGTCGTCTATGCCGCAGCTGAAGTTGTACAGCGGCCACACACGGTACCTGCCGCCCACACGGGGGTGGGGCGTCTCCTTGATCCTCAAGGCCGGCCAATCCCTGACCGCCGGGTTGGGGTGGTTCAGGTCCGTCTTAACCCTGACGACCGCCTCACCCTCCCGGTACGTTCCGTCGAGCATCCGCTCCCACCTTTCCATGTGTTCCTCGACCGTCAGAGACCTACACGGACACGGCCTGGAGGCTCTCACGAGCTCCCTGAACCTCTCGGGGCTGCATGTACACACGTACGCCCCACCCGTCTCTATGAGCCTTTCGGCGTACCCGTAGTACAGCTCAAGCCTGTCGGACTGTATGTACACTTCATCCGGCTCGGCGTCCAGCCACCTGAGGTCCTCAAGAATCCAGTCGTACGCCTCTGGTATGGGGGGCTTGACGTCCGGGGAGGTGTCCTCGAACCTGAGTATGAACTTTCCACGGTACATCCTGGCGTACTCCTTACACAACACAACCGGTCTCGCAGCTCCCAGGTGCAGCGGCGCGTCCGGGTTGGGAGCGAACCTCGTCCTGACCTCCGGGAACCTCTCCACGTTCGGGAGGGGTGGAAGCCCCCTCTCCTCCTCTCTCCTCTCGGCGGCGAGGAGTTCAGGCCACCTCTCCTCCAGCGTGGACCTTACCTCTGAAGGCTTCATCGAGTTCACGCGTTCCACCACCCTTGAGACCGTCTCCAGGAGCTCCCTGGCCCTCGGCCTAAGGTCTGGACGCTCCGCGAGTACCTTACCCATGACTGCCTTGACGTTCGCCTTCCCGTACCTGTGGGCGTTGGCCAGTGCGTGTTTGAACGCTATCTCCTCGACGCTCTCCATCCGTCTCAAACACCTTTATCGAGACGGTACGTTATATCCATTAGGTTTATCAGCCGCCGGGTGGAGCTAAGGTCAGAATGAATGGGAAAGTGAAAACAGGGATTCTAGGCCTGGATGAGATGTTGGGAGGAGGCATCCCCGAGGGCTCGGTCGTCCTCGTGATGGGAGAGCCCGGGTCGGGTAAGACAGTCCTATGTTCGCAGTTCCTGTATTACGGGATTTCCGAGCTCGGTGAACGTGGTGTTTACGTCTCGTTAGACCATCCCAAAGAGGTTTTTATGAAAAAGATGTCGACGTTTGGATGGGACTTCGAGTCTTTTGAAAAGGAGGGGGTGTTCAAATTTATAGATGCATCACCGTTCAGCTCTGGTAAGGTGAGGTTAGGAAGTAAGGGCTTCTCCATAGAGGCGCTTCTTAAGTGGGTGTCCTCGGAGATAAAGCGCTTAAATGCCAAGAGGATTGCGATAGACTCCATAGCGTCGCTTCTTTACCAATATCCGGACATAGCGAAGAGACGTATGGCAATCCTGTACTTGATAGAGTCACTCGTAAAGTCTGAGGTAACCTCCATGATGACTTCGGTGTTTAGGACGGGCTGGCGTGACACTACCGTACTAGTTGAGGAACATCTAGCTCACGGTGTGATAATACTGCAGTTGATGAGGACAGGTGGAGAGCTTAAGAGGGTCATCCAGATCGAGAAGATGTTCGGAACTCTGGTGGACATACAGCCGAGGCCGTATGACATAACTAGCAAAGGCATAGTCGTACACGTGGACGAGACCGTTCTGTAGCTCTCCCTCCTCCCTATTCTTCCAGCCTGACAACCCTGTAGAACAGGTAAGCTGAAGGATACACGAACAGGTGTAGGCAGGCGGTCCACCAGAAAGGTGGGTTAACGAAGGGTAGAGCCGTCGCCACGTAGAGACACGCGCATGAGAGGACTATGAAGATGAAGAGCTTCGTCGAAATGGAGTGCCAGAACTCGGCTCTGTGCCTGAACATCATCCCTACCGAAAACAGGCCGGTCCCACGCACGCTCGTGGGCTCGAAGGCGTTCACCTCCATCGAAGACGGCGTCATGCGGCCGCCACTCACGCCGAACCTCGTCGTCCCGACACTCCTGGTGAACATGGTCGTGGATACGGCCAACAGCAGTACCAGGCAGGAATAGACCATGAGGATGAGGGCCCACCAGGCGGCCCCGTCGTGGACTGACGCTGGAGGAAACGGCGTCATGTAGACCGCCAGGAGGCCATAATATATTCGGCTCCATGCCGTAAATCTGTTTTGAGTTGCGGGTGAAGGCTCTCTTCAAAGAGGGCAGGGTCCTAATCCCCTCGAGGGAGGGGGCCAACAAGATATACGGGATGGGCTTCGGCTCCATGCTCGAATCGGATGAGGGTCTGACGCTCTCGCCGTGCGACGCCCTGTACCTCGTGGAGAAGGGCAAGATAGACGTCGTGGACGCCTCAGACGGGTCGAAGCTGAGCTTCAACGACCTGCTTTCGAGGTTCATGGAGGTGGATGAGCGTGTTTGGACGAAGTACTTGATATACAGGGACCTCAGGTTGAAGGGATACGTCGTCAGGGATGGTGTAGGGCTTGGCATAGACTTCCAGGTGTACGGGAAAGGTGAGTTCGGTAAGAGTCTGCCCAGGTACATCGTGGTAGGCCTGTGCGAAGGCGAATCCAGACCAATCTCCGAGATAGTCAGGGCCGTGGAGGAGGCTGAGACCCTCGGCAAGGAGCTCAAGCTGGCCGTCCTGGACAGGAGGGGCGAGGTAGTGTACTACACAGTCAGGAGGATAGACCCCTCCTCCGAGGAGGCTGAACGATAGACGAAACCTCCTCCACCAACCTCTCCAACCCGGCCTCCCTCTGGGCCTCGAGCTCCATGTCCCTCAGGGCCACGACACCCCTCTGAGCTTCCCTCGGCCCCACTATCACGACCACCCTCACTCCCAGCTTGGAGGCATGTTCGAGCTGCTTGGAAAGCCTCCTACCCATCACGTCCACGTAGACCCTGAACCCTGCTTCCCTGAGAATCCCGGAAACCTCGAGGGCCTTCCCCACACCCGCTCCGACGGGGGCCACGTACACGTCTATCCCAGGCCCCAAGTCGCTGAACAGGCCTTTCCGCTCCATGACGAGAACCACCCTCTCCACCCCCAGCGATATTCCGGTGGCCGGCGTCGGCCTTCCTCCGCAGAGCTGTATGAGGGTGTCGTACCTCCCCCCTCCTGCCACGCTCCCCACGTCCTCCTCACCGCGTACGTGCACCTCGAATATGGGCCCTGTGTAGTAGTCCAACCCCCTGGCCAGGCTCGCATCCACGTTCAGTAGGTCCCCTATGCCCATGTGCTCAGAGTACTCCAGCAGGTCCCTCAGTGCACGGCATCCCTCCAACCCCACCTCAACGCCACGGAGGGTCTGCTCCAGCTCGGATAAGACTCGGTCTGGGTCTCCCCTCGCCGAGATGAGCTCCATCAGCCTCTCCACCTGCCCGTCCTCGAGACCCAGCTTCCGGAGTTCCTCGGCCACACCGTCCTCCCCTATCTTGTCGAGCTTGTCTATAGCCCTGAAAACGTCCAGGGAGACCTCCCTAGGAGCCCCGGAGACCTCGACGAAACCCTCCAGGATGCGTCTGTCGTTCACCCTGACCGTCAGGTCCCTGAGGCCCAGCCTCCTCAGGCAGTCAACGGCGACGGCTATGACCTCCGCATCGCTCAGGGGGCTAGAGCTTCCGACCACGTCCACGTCCGCTTGGTAGAACTCCCTGAGCCTCCTGCCGGCTGAGGGTCTCTCGTACCTCCAGACCTTGCCTATCGAGTACCGTTTGAACGGGAGTGGGAGGTCCCTCCTGGACGCTACGTACCTGGCCAGGCCTATAGTCAGGTCGAACCTTAGGCCCACGTCCCTCCCGGCCTTGTCCTTGAAGAAGTATATCTGCCTCGCGATGTCCTCGCCGCTCTTCAACGTCAAGAGTTCCCAGCTCTCCATAGACGGAGCCTCGAAAGGCTGGTACCCGTACGACTCGGCCACCTCCCTGAACACCTCGAAGACTCTGAGCCTCTTAGCCATCTCCTCAGGAGGCAGGTCCTGCGTTCCCCTAAGAGGCTTGAACAAAACGCATCACCGTCAGGCTCCCAACACCTTGGCCAAGGTCGGGTACATCTCGCTGATCTGCTCCCCGACGAGTATCTGGTAGTACTGGTACAGTATGTCCACCATCAGCAGGATGCCTATACCCGTCCCGAACACGCCGAGGAAGTCGGACACCACGGCTATCAAACCGACTATCACACCTCCTATTATCGTGAGTGTCGGGATGTACCTCTTGAAGAGCATCTCGAGCGGCCTACGAGCCCTCCTGAACCCTGGAACCTGCATACCCGCATCTATCAGCTGATCGGCCACGTCGGATGGAGCCATCCCGCCCACCTCGATCCATATGATAGAGAAGGCTACGCACAGGAGCACCATGAGGACGGCGTAGACGGCCGCCCTGACTGGATCCTGGACGACGTTCTGGAGGCCTATCGGAGCCGTAATGTACTTTACCAAGCCCCCTATCGGCCTTCCCTCATCCGGGTCGAACTGGGCTAGCAGGTTGAGCCAGAAGTTGGAGTTGTCTCTGTTAAATTTGGACCAGATGAGGTTGGACACCCAGTATATGTCTGCGAAGAGGGCTGAGGCCAGTATGACGGGTATGTTCGACACGTACAGGAGCTTTATCGGCATCCTGGTCCTGAAACCCCTGAACCTGGCGTAGGATATCGGTATCTCAACCCTTAGACCCTCCACGTAGATGATGGCCAACAACACGCCTACCGTGGTCCCCAAACCTATCAGGTCTGGGTACCCGCTCCTGTTCACCAGCGGTGAGAGGGGCTGGTGCTTCCAGAGGGTCTCGAAGAACGCCACTATTACGCCGAGCCTCATACCATCCGCCAGGGGTCCGAACGGGCTGAAGCACGACCACATGATGTTCTGGGCCACTCCCGCCGCTATGAAGAGGCTTATGCCGCTTCCCAGACCCCACCCCTTCTGTATCAGCTCGTCCATAAGCATCAGCACCACGCCGGCGGCTATCAGCTGGGCGAACACTATTACGCCGAGCCTGAGGGTGAGCTTCCCGTACACGCCTGCGATTATGTAGGAGGCCGCTTGGGCGCCTGTCATGACTATGCTGAGCACCTTGCTCGCACACGTGAAGAGGGCTCTATCGTCCGGGTCTGAGAAGTCGACGTCTATTATCTTGGAGCCTGCGAGTATCTGGAGGACCAACCCGGCGGTGACTATGGGCCCTATGCCCAACTCCATCAGGGTTCCCCTTCTGGAGGCGAATATGATCCTGAGGTAGTAGAACGGGTCCGTACCTCTCAGCACCTCTATGCCGTACAGCGGTATCTCGCACATGACGAGATATATGACGAGGACTATGCCAGTCCAGAAGAACTTCTCTGATAATGAAACTCTTTTTTTAGGCGGCTCAACTTCAGGTATAAACCTAGCGATAGGTCTGAATGCCTCAAGAAACCTGCCCAATGCAGGTCACCCTGTGACCGTGTTGGAAACTACTTTCCCGCCCGCCGCCTCTACCTTCTCCAACGCCCTTCTCGTACAGGATTCCACCCTGACTATGACGGGTACCGTTATCCTCCCCTTCCCGAGAAGCCTGTTGTACCCATGCTCCCCGAGGTCGAGCTCCAATGGCTTGGAGACTTTTAGGAGCTTCTCGGCTGGGTAGAGCTTGTACAAGAGGGTCTCGAGCTCACCTACGTTTATCTCGTTTATCCTGAGCCTCTTGCTCTTCGGAGACTTGAAGCCGTGCTTACCGAACCTGTCAGGCTCATACTTTACGACGTATGTCCAGAAGTGCTTGTGTCCACCGGCCCTCCCCTTGCCGCCCTTCTGTCCGCTCTTCCTGTGTTGGCCCACCCTACCCCACCCACACGTTCTGGAGCCACGCTTCTTCCTGATTTTCCTCAACCTGTGGGGCAAACCCTCTCCCCCTCTGAGCGGTTCAGGATATTAGAGGCCGGCCCACTTTAATAAGAGTAGCGAGCGGACTATACGTTCCGGAGCTCCACACCTACATCATCCTCTTTACTAGATCGTTTATGGCTTCACCCCTGTACCCAAGTTCTCCCCCAGCCGCGTACGGCCTCTTTATGCCTCCCTTATACCCCCCACTCGGCGGTCTGAGCCTGAAGAAGGGTTTGAGACCCTTGACATCCTCTATCGATACCTCACACCTGTACAGGGCCTCAGCCAGCTCCCTGATCGAGTCGAACCCCGTCTCCTTGACGTTCTCATCCGTCAGTCTCCTGTCGCCGACGAGCCTACCCCGTCTCCTCAAGAGCTCCTCCAGAACGTCTAGGGAAACCTCGCCCCAGGTTATCCAGTCCTTAGCCTTCTGGAGCATCCCCCTGTACGCAGGTCTGTCGTCCACGAGCGTCGCGTAGTTCGTCCTCTCGACCCTAAGGTACTTGAGCGTCTCCTTGACATCCTTCCTCGGCCCTATCCGGCCGCGGACCCTTATGACGAGGAGGCACTTACGGTTCTCCATCGGATGCACCTCGGCTCGGATTACTTAACTGTGAATGGAGTATAAATTAAACGTTTCGAAAAAGCCAGTTTTACTATAAAAATGTTGGTCCAGAGGGTCTGCGAATACGGAGAGGCCGAATAAAAGGTAGGGGGTTAGCTGCCTTTTTTCTTGAGGTCTTTCTCAGCCTCCCTTAGAAGCCTGTCGACCTCCCTCTCAACGTCCTCCTCCAGAGGCTCAGGTCTGTAGGTTTCAAGTATCTCCTTAGCCTTCCTCCTCGCCGCATCCACAATCGAACCCTTGAACGGATACTCAAGGATCTTCGGCCTGTACTCCGTGAAAACCTCTTTTCCAAAGTGCTTCAGAGTATGCTTCAACGCCAAGAAAGACCCACCAGGACCAACCCTCCTTATGATGTCGAGACCCAGAGTTTCTTCGCTCACGTCAAAGCTACGCAGATAAGCCTTAACTATCCTCC
>Ga0190363_1000122_pt1 | contig 43029 bp, 44 predicted proteins | sample 48721867_MG_FD_161272 | JGI IMG/M metagenome (GOLD analysis project Ga0190363, IMG submission 161272) | Hydrothermal vent microbial mat bacterial communities from Southern Trench, Guaymas Basin, Mexico - 4872-18-6-7_MG | ecosystem: Environmental > Aquatic > Marine > Hydrothermal vents >...
CAAAAATTATCATCACTTACAAAAATCTTTTCTCTTTTCCTTTAGAATTTATGAAAATTAAAGCTTTTTTTCCTCAAAATTTTCAAAAATTAAAAGAAACATTACCATCAAAAAAAGAAGGAGATTTTTATTTTTATAATCTTGGGACACTTGATCCAGGTGAGGGAGGGAAAATAGAAATTGAAGGAAAATTTTTAGGAAAAGTGGGAGAAGAAATTCCTTTAAAGTTTGAAATTGGAAAAGAAGATCCAGAAACGTTTGAATTCTCATCATTTTTGGAAAAAAAAATAACTTTCAAAATTGTTTCCTCTGAAATTGCAATTTTCTTAAAGGTTAATGGTGAGAAAAAAGAGATTCTTTTACCAGGGGAGGAAGAAAATTTCATCATTATTTTTAAAAACATCGGAGAAAACGTATACCGAAATCTTTCCTTAAAAGTAAAGATAGAAGGAGATGTTTTTGAAAAAAACTCTTTAAAGGCACCTGGGGGAGAAATTAAAGAAAATAATTTTATTGTTTTCTCGGCAGAAAATTTTCCTGAACTTTTATATTTAGGACCCTATGAGGAAGGAAAAGTAGGTTTTAAGTTTAAAATCAAAGATAGTTTCTCTCAAAAAAATCCAGAATTTAAAATAAAAGTTTTTTTGCAAGAAAAAGAAAAATCTTTTGATTTTAAAATTCAAACAAAACTCTCTTTAAAATTAAATTTTTATTACAACTTACCTTCAGAATATAAAGAAAAGTTCCAAACCGAAGGAAACTTTCCTCCAGAAGTTGGCAAAGAAACTAAATTTTTGGCAGAAGTTGTTTTTAAAAACGAAGGTAACGAAATAAAAAACCCAAAGTTTATTTTTCTTTTACCTCAAAATGTCTCATTTGAAAATAAATTTTTTCCAGAAGATTTAGAAATTTCTTTTAATAGTATTTCAAGGGAACTTTCCGTAAATTTAAAAAGTATCCCTGCATTTTTTGAAAAAAAATATCTTTTGCTTTTTAAAATTATCCCTCAAAAAGAAAACGATCTTATTTTTGAAGATGCTAAATTTGAAGGAAAAGATAGTTTCACTAATGAAGGAATTGAACTCTTTTTCCCTCAAAAAAGAATTTTTGATATTAAATAAATTTTAAATAAAATATTATTTTTTTTATGCTTGATGAGATTTTCTCTTTTTGTAAAAAAAAGGGATTTGTTTATCCCTCCTCTGAAATTTATGGAGGATGTGAAGGATTTTGGGATTTTGGACCTTTAGGCTCTTTGCTTTATTTGAATATAAAAAATGCTTGGATCGAGGAGTTTGTAAAAAAAAGAGAAAATATTGTTTTAATTGAAAGCTCCATCATTATGTCTCGTAAAGTATGGCAAGCGTCTTCTCATGAAAAAGAGTTTGTTGATCTTTTAATAGAGTGCAAAAAATGTCATCGTCGTTTTCGAGAAGATTTTATTAAAGATAAATGTCCTTTTTGTGGAGGAAAAGATTTTACCTCTCCAAAGAAATTCAATTTAATGTTCAAGACTTATGTTGGACCAGTAGAGAAAGAAGGAAATTTGGTTTATTTAAGACCTGAAACTGCCCAAGGAATGTTTGTTAATTTTAAAAATATTTTATCAACATACCGCTTAAAGATTCCTTTTGGAATTGCCCAGATAGGGAAATGTTTCCGAAATGAAATTACCCCAAGACATTTTCTTTTTAGAGCAAGGGAGTTTGAAATAGCAGAAATTGAGTTTTTTGTTAAGCCTCAAGAACATGAAAAATGGTTTGAACACTGGCTTGAAGAATGGGAGAAATTTTTTCTGACGCTTGGAATAAAAAAAGAATATTTAAAAAGGTACGAGCACAAAAAAGAAGAACTTGCCCATTATTCGAAAAGAACAGTTGATATTCTTTACAAATTTCCTTTTGGATGGGGAGAAATAGCAGGTTTGGCACAAAGATCTGATTATGATCTTAAAAAACATAGCGAGGCATCCCGAAAAGATTTCAAAATAAAAGAAGCAAAAAAAGAATACTTTCCGTATTGTATTGAACCAACTTTAGGTCTGGAAAGAGTTTTTTTGGCAGTTATTTGTGATGCTTATGAGAAAATTCCTCAAGGAAGAGAAAAAACTGGAAAAGAAGAAATTGTTTTGCATTTATCTCCTAAACTTTCTCCGATTAAAGTTGCTGTTTTTCCTTTAATTAAAAAAGAAAAAAGACTTTGCCGAACTGCAAGAAAAATTTATGAAAATTTAAAAGAAAAATTTTTTTCATTTTATGATGAGGAAGGTTCAATTGGAAGAAGATATCGCCGGCAGGATGAGATTGGAACTCCTTTTGCGATAACCGTTGATTTCCAAACCCTTGAAGACAAAACGGTTACTTTGCGAGACAGAGAAAGTATGCGTCAAATTAGAGTAAAGATTTCTCAGCTTGAGAAAGTAATAAAAAAAGCTCTTCAAGGAGAAAATTTTCTTTCTTTGGGAAAAGTGTTCATCGCAAATAAAAATGTTTGAGATAAATTCTCTTTCAAACAATTTAAAATTTATTTTAGTTCCTCAAAAAGAAGTTTATTCAGTGAGTTTTCTTGTTTTAGTAAAAATAGGCACAAAATATGAAACCAAAAAAATTGAGGGAATTTCTCATTTTATAGAACATATGGTTTTTAAGGGAACAAAAAAACGCCCCCAAGCTTTTTTAATTTCAAAAGAAATTGAAGGAATGGGAGGAGAATTTAATGCCTTTACCTCAAAAAACTTCACTGGCTTTTGGATAAAAATTCCTCAAAAAAAAGAGGAGGTTGCTCTTGATTTACTCACAGATATTCTCAGAAACCCTCTTTTTGACGAAAAAGAAATAGAAAAAGAAAGACAGGTTATTTTAGAAGAAATTAAAATGACAAAGGATACCCCAACCAAATATATTCATGATTTGTGGGAAAATCTTGTTTTTGGAAAGACCTCTTTGGGCTTTGATATTTTAGGAAACGTTCAAACTGTTTCTCAAATAAAGAGAGAAGAACTTTTCTCTTTTTTTGAAAAATTTTATAACGCCTCAAATATGATTTTAGCAGTGGCTGGGAATTTTCAAAAAAAAATAAAAAAGGATATAAAAAAATATTTTGGTAAAATCAAAAAAGGAAGGTCTTTTCCCAAAAAGTTAAAACTTTCCTTTGAAAATAAAAAAAGATTTCTTTTTTATCAAAAAGAAACAAGTGAAGTGCATTTAGGAGTAGGTGTTAGATGTGCTGGAGAATTTTCAAAAGAAAAGTATACTCTTTCACTTTTGGCTTTAATTCTTGGAGGAAATATGTCCTCACGTCTTTTTCAGAAAATAAGAGAAAAAGAAGGGCTTTGTTATTATATTTTCACAAACTATATTCCTTATCCTGAAATAGGTTCTCTTGTTACTTTTTTGGGCACATCTCCACAATTTGCAAAAAAAGCTTTAAGTTTAATAATTGAGGAATACGAGAAAATTAAAAAAGAAGGTGTTTCTGAAAATGAACTTCAGCGTGCTAAAGAATATCTTAAAGGAAAGATTCTTTTATCTCTTGAAGATACTGAAGAAATAGCCCATTTTTATGGAACTCAACTTCTTTTAGAGAAAAAAGTTCTCACTCCTGAAAAGAAGATAAAAGAGATAGAAAGAGTTAAAAAAGAAGATATTAAAAAATGTGCTCAAAAGTATTTTAGAAAAAGTTCTTTTTTTGGAGTTTGTATAGGAAAAGAAAAAATTAATGAAGGATTTTTTTAAAAAAATCCATTTTGTAGGAATTGGAGGAATTGGAACTTCATCTTTAGCTCAATTTTTTTTAAAAAAAGGACATATAGTCTCAGGCTCAGATGTCAAGAAATCAGAAATAACAGAGTTTTTAAAAAAAAATGGAGCAAAAGTTTTTTGGGGACATAAAAAAGAAAATCTTCCTAAGGGAAAATTTTCTTTGATTTATTCTTTGGCTTGCAAAAAAAATGTTGAAGTTTTGGAAGCAAAAAAAAGAAAAGCAAAAGTTTTTTCTTTCCCTGAAGCATTGGGGCTTTTAACAAAAAAATATTTTTCTATTTGTGTCTCTGGAAGTCATGGAAAGTCAACCACAACTGCTTTAATTTCTTTAGGACTCATCAGAGCAAAAAAGGATCCTACCTGCATCCTTGGAACAAAACTTAAAGAATTTAAAAACTCAAATTTTCGTTCGGGAAAATCAAAAATTCTAGTCCTTGAGGCTGATGAGTATGAAAATGGTTTTTTAAACTATTATCCAAATGTGATAGTGATTACAAATATTGAAAAAGAACATCTTGATTTTTTTAAAAATGAAAAAAATATCATTGAAAGTTTTAAAAAATTCGGACTTAATCTTAAAAAAAATGGTTTTGTAGTTGTAAATGAAGATCAAAAAAACTCAAAAAAAGTAGGGGAGTGGTTAAAAAAGAAAGGGAAAAAAGTTATTTTTGCTTCTTTGAAAGAAAAGAGTTTAAATTTAATTAAAAAATTTTTGAAAATTCCTGGGAAGCATAATTTATCAAATGCTTTACTTGCCTGGAAAGTTTTAAAAAAGTTAGGAGTAAAAAAAGAGATTATTTTAAAGAGTTTTTTTGAATATAAAGGCGCTTGGCGAAGAATGGAAATTATAAAAAAGAAACCTTTTATTTTAATTTCAGATTATGCTCATCATCCAACAGAGATTAAAGCGACAATAGATGCTTTAAAAGAAAAATTTCCTAAAAAAAGATTTGTTTTGATTTTTCAACCTCACCAATATGAAAGAACAAAAATTCTTTTTGATGATTTTGTGAAAAGTTTTAATGCATTGGATGTTTTGGTGCTTACTGAAATTTTTGAAGTAAAGGGGAGAGAGGCAAAAAAAGACATTTCAGCCAAAGATTTAAAAGAAGCAATAGAGTGTTTTTGGCAAAAAATTGGAAAAAGGGGAGAGGTTTTTTTTGTAAAAAAAGAAAACCTTAAAAACTTTTTAAAAAAATTTCTTCAAAAAAAGGATCTTCTTGTTTTAATGGGAGCAGGGGACATTGATGAAAAAAGAGAAGAATTGAAAAAAATAAAAATTTAAAATCCAAGTTTTTTCGCAATCACATCAAAAAAAGATAAATGGTGCTCTTTTTGAGGTAAATATTGTAAAAGAATTTTTTCAATGTATTCTTTTTTTTCTTTTGGATAAGGTAAAAAAAGAAAAGAAGGAATTCCTTTTTTAAGTTTGAATGAAATTTCAAAAATGGGTTCTTCAAAAATCCAAAAACTTTCAATGTCTTTCCATAAAAAAATTTCTTTGTTTATTATTATTCCTTTTGAGGTGATTTTAAAAAATTTTTCTTTTTGTTTTTTAAATTGTAAGTTTGCCAGCAAAAATAAAATAATTAAAAGTGCTCCCAAAATATTTTTTTGAAAAAAAAGAAAAAATATTGAGATAAAAAAAAGAGAAATTACAAAAATTTTTTGAGCTTTTTTTATCTTTTTTGATTCTTTCCAAGTCAAAAATGAAACAATTTTTTCTTTTGGTTTAATTTCTTTTATTTCAGGCATCTATCCGCAACATTTGTTGCTCCAAAAGATTCAGGCTTAATTTTTGGCTGAAATCCGTTTCCTTTAATCATAGTAACGATTTCTTTTATCATATCTTTCGTTTCTCCTACTTGTCCTATATCTGTGTGGATTTCTAAATCTTTATAATTTTTTTTAAGTTTTTTCTCAAGGGCTTTTCTGAGTTTTGTTGCAAGTTTTAACGAAAGCATTGTTTCTTGATATATTTTTTCCCGAAGAGTATGAAAAGTTTTTTTAAAGTTAAATTTTTGCCAAAAGTATCTTCCTCCTCTTCCTTGGCAATAAATTACAATTGCAGAAACAAAAGAAGGGTTCTTTTTTCCTTCAGAGTCAGTCCCAACAATTAGACGATAAACTTGATGAGGGTTTTTGGAAATAAAAGAGGTTATTTCGTTAACTACTTGACTAAAAGAAAGCTTTCCTTGGGTTGGTGAAAAAAAAGAAAGATTTGACATATTATTTTTTATTTTTCTTTAAGTTCTTTTTCAAATTTCTTTTTAAGTTCTTCTAAAGAAATTTCATTTTTTTTCTCTGAGCTAACTTCTACTTTTTTTTCAATTAAGAACCTTCCTTTCTTTTCCTTTCTTATAATACTTTTCACACTTACTCCTGCCCATTTAGCAATTTCTTTTTCTATTTCAGAACGATCTCGGGTGTATTTTTGGCGGGAGATTTTTATAATTTCTTCACGCCAAGATTTTTCAGGCTTTACCAAAGGAGGTAAAGTTTGAGATAAAAAAGGTCTTGTTGCTACCCCATCTACCATTAATCTTAAATAAATATGATATTTTGGCAAGTTTACTAAATCATTTTTATTAAAATCAGGCAAAAATTCTTTTTCCAAAAACTCAGCATCTTGGGCTCCTACTCTAAAAGTAACGATTGTTCCTACGTTTCCAAAAACCGCATCTCTTACTTTTTCATCCATTTGAGCAATATATTGATGAGAAAGAATTAAACAAAGTCCGTACTTTCTTGCTTCAGATAAAATTGAAGCAAAGGCTTCGGTAGCAAAATTTTGAAATTCATCAACATACAAAAAAAAGTCTTTTCTTTTTTCTTCAGAAATATCAATTCTTGACATTGCTGCAAGTTGAAGTTTAGTAATTAGCAAGGCTCCAAGCAGACGAGAGTTTTCCTCTCCAATTCTTCCTTTGGAAAGATTTAAAATTAAAATTTTTTGATTATCCATTATTTCTCTTAAATCAAAAGATGAACTTTTTTGACCAACGATGTTTCGGATTAAAGGATTAGAGATAAACTGTCCTACTTTGTTCTGAATCGGCGCTACCGCTTCTTCTCTGAATCTATCAGGATAATTTGCAAATTCATTTTGCCAAAAAAACTTTACTGTAGGATCAGTAATTTTGTGAACTACACTTTTTCTAAAATTTTCATCTGCGAGCATTCTCGTAATTCCCAAAAGATTTGAATTTTCACTTTCAAGTAAGGCTAAAATGGTATTGTTTAATATATATTCCATTCTGGCAGACCAGACATCGGGCCAAATTTTTTTAAAAACCCCCAAAACTCCAGAGGCTACGAGATGTCTTTGTGAAAAATCAACTTTTTCTAAAACATTAAATCCAATTGGAAAATCAACATCTCCTGGATCAAAATATAAAACATCTTTAATTCTTCTTTTGGGAACAAAATCCAAAATTTTTTCTGCAAATTCGCCATGGGGATCAACAATTCCTACTCCTTTTCCTCCTCTTATGTCCTGAATAGCCATATTTTCAAGTAAAGTTGTTTTTCCCATTCCGGTTTTTCCAATGATATACATATGCCTTCTTCGGTCATCTGATCTAATTCCAAAAGTTTTTTCCTGATTCTTGTATTTTGAAACTGTTTTTCCAAAATAAACTATTTCTTCCATAAATTTTATTTTCTCCAAACTTCAGGAGGAGCTTCGCCTCTTTTAAGTTCTCGTCGAGATACTCCAGGAGTAGGAGCGATTTCTTTTGGAGGAAAATGATAAATGGTAGCAATTTCTGCAGTTGATAAAAGATAGGGTTTTTTTTCATACCAAGTAGCAATATCTCTTGTAATGTATCTTCGCCAAAGCCTTCTTTGTCTTAAGTAATATCTTCTTTCTTTAAAGGGCCAAGGACCAACTTTTGTTCGTCCTTTTCCGGGACCAAAAGCATTTAAATAATGAGTTGATGAGAAAGGAACAAAAAAACCAAAAGCCATAGTTGCCCCTCTTGCCTTTAAGTAAATATCACGACGCGCAATATAAATAAATCTTATTCGAACTTCATAAGTATATTTTGAAATATTTTCTTCAAGTTGTTTTAACATTTCCTGTTCTCCTGGAGAAAGGCGCATTACTCCAAGATCAATTAAATCTTCTTTTTGGAGGGGAACTTCTTTTTCAGGGACTTCTCCTTCAATCAAAATTTTGAGAATATCTCCAGGAATTTTATGAAAACCAGCTTTTTCTAAAGGAGATTTTTCTTTTTCTTCTTTTCTTTTTAAAGTTTTTGCAATTAGGGCTTTTGCTTCATCAATCCAGGGATGCTCTACATCGCTAATCGGTCGCATTATAACTTGCACCCAAATTTCTTCTCCTTTTTTTAAATTTCCAAGAGTTTCTAAAACCCCCGCTAAGGGATCTATTCTTCTTTCAATTCTTGTTGTTTCACTTTCCCAATAGGAATATGTTCTTAAAGGAAAAATTTCTGGTTTTTGGAGAGTAATATCTGAAGCATAGAAATTGTATTTTTCATTAGGAAGGTCCCTTCCAAATTTTAAAGCGTAATCATCAACTTCTTTAAGCTCTGCTTCAGGATATTCTCCATAAATTACTCTTTCAAAAACTTCTTTAAATTTCGCGGGCACTCGGATATAAAAATGAACTCCTTGTCCACCTATACCCACCATTTCAAAAGACCAGTAATAAATATGCTCTCCTTTTATCCAAAATCCATAAAGATCAGCCGGAGGATCATAAATTGACCAAAGTTGATGTAAGATATTCTCCATTGCTTTTGGAGTTTTTTTAACTTCTTCTGGTAAAATAACTTCAAAAACCACCCACTTAATTGGTTTATAAAAATTTTTCTTCATTAGTCCATCTAAATACATATTTTTGGTAATTCTTCCTACAAGGCAGGCTAAAAAAAAGGGCCAAAGCGAGAAAATGAGATTTAAAATATCAAAGAGTATATTTTCCATCTTTCTTTTTGAAATATAAAGAGAGGTTTAAAATAATAGTAGATTCTTTGACAAATCTTTGTTTTTTTATTTCAGAGATAATTTCCTCTTTTGTTTTGGGCCTATCTTTGAGTAAATCTTTAATTAAATCTTTTACTGTGCCTTCTTTAAATCCCCATTCTTTAAGAGCATAAACTCCTCTTCCTACTAAAACAAATCTTGGATCTTTTATCAATTCATTGTGTAAACTTTCATGATTAATTTGTTTTCCAAAGATTTCTTTTATATGTTCTCCCATTGATCTAAAGTGAAGCGGTTCTTTCTTTTTTTTTAATAAAAGATAGGCTTTTTCAACGATAGTTTTTGCTTTAATTTCTTTCCAAAAAACTAAACCTATTTCTCCAAAAGGATTTTTTTCAATTTTTTTACTTACTTCGCAAAAAGAGAGCAAAACTTTGTTTTCTAATTCTGATTTTAATTTATTTTTAAGGAATTCTTTGGATTCATAAATAAAATCTTCTTTCGGCAAAGGAGATTTCTTTTTTTGTAAAAATTCCTCTAAAAAAAAGAGGATTTTTTTAAGTTCGCCTTTCACTTTTGGATGAATATGCCAAAAAGGATAAAAATCTGAATTATTTGGAGAGTAAAAAAAGTTTTCTCCGATTTTTAAAAGTAAAAGAAAATAAGGTTTTTCTTCCTCTTTTTGAGTAAAACTTTCAAAAAGAAGATTTTCTTTTTTTAAATTTCCATTATTTTTTAGGAAATTTTTAACTTGTTTAATTGGTTTTTTAATATCAGTAAATTTTTCTGAATTTCGGATTTTTTTTAAAGCGTTATTTTCGATTTGCCTTACACGTTCTCTTGTAATTCCAAAATCTTTTCCGATACTTTCTAAACTTTCTTTTTTTCCAGACATTCCCACTCTTCTTTTCAAAATCTCGCTACTCCTTTCATCAAGCGATTTTAAAAGATTTTCTAAAAAAGGGATATAACTTGCAAAATTAATCATATTATTGTAATTTTTATTTTAATTTTAAAAAAAATTAAAAAATGGTTCAAGAATATTTTTTAATTAAAGGAAAAAGACCACTTAAAGGAGAAATTGAAATTCGGGGTTCGAAAAATTCATGCCTCCCTTTAATTTGTTCAAGTTTGCTTTCTGAAAAATCTTCTTTTTTAGAAAATATTCCCTTAATTGAAGATGTTTTTTGCCTTTTTGAAATTCTTAAAAGAATGGGTGTAAAAATTGAAATTTCAGAAAGAAAAGCAAAAATTGCCCCCCAAAAACTTAATCTTTCAAAAATGGATAAAGATTTAATTACCCGTTTTAGGGGCTCAATTCTTCTTTTAGGGGCTTTACTTTCCCGGTTCAAAAAAATATTTTTACCTTATCCTGGAGGATGTCTTATTGGAAAAAGGCCTTTAACTGCTCATTTTGAAGGATTTCGTCAATTGGGAGTGAAAATAAAAGAAAAAAAATATGGTTTTGAAGCGATTTTTGAAAAAATAAAATCACGAAAAGTTACTCTTCCAGAGTTTTCCGTGACTGCTACTGAAAATTTAATGATTTTTTTAGCCAAAAAAGAAGGTAAATTTTTAATTGAAACAGCTGCTTATGAACCACAAGTTCAAGAAACAGCTGATGTTTTAAATCAAATGGGTGCTAAAATTAAATTTTTGCCTTTCCACAAAATAGAAATTCAAGGAAAAAAGAATTTAAATCCTTTTTTTTGGAAACTTAAATCTGATCCTTTAGAAGCAGGGAGTTTCATTTTAATGGCAGCTACAACCAAAAGCAGACTTAAAATTAAAAATGTTCCTTTTGAGCATTTGTCTTTAACTTTAAAAACTCTTGAGAAATTTGGAGTAAAATTCAAAAAAGAAAAAGAAAATCTTTTTGTTTTACCTCCTAAAAAACTTAAATCTCTTTCAAAAACTCAAGTGATGATTTATCCAGGAATACCTTCTGATCTTCAAACCCTCTTTGGAGTTTTATGTACCCAAAGCGAAGGAAAGAGTTTAATTCATGATCCTTTATATGAGAATCGTTTAAGATATTTAGAAGAAATAAAAAAAATGGGAGCAAAAATAAAAATTTTAAATAGACACGAAGCAGAAATTGAAGGACCATCAAAACTTAAAGGAAAAGTTTTTAAAAGTTTTGATTTAAGATCCGGAATGGCTTTTATTGTAGCAGCCCTTGTTGCAGAAGGAGAAAGTAAAATTTATGATACTTATCAAGTAGATAGAGGATATGAAAAAATTGAAAAACGTCTTCAAAATTTAGGAGCTTTTATAAAAAGAATAAAAAAGTAAAATTTAAAATTATGGTAAAAATAGGAATTGATCTGGGCACTTGCAATTCAATTGTTTTCGTAAGAGGGAAGGGGATTGTTTTAAATGAGCCTACAGTGGTTGCAGTCTCAGTAGAAGAAAATAGAGTTTTGGCTATTGGGAAAGAAGCCAAAGAGATGATTGGAAAAACTCCTGATACGATTGTGGCTTATCGTCCTCTTAAAGAAGGAGTGATTGCAGATTATAGAGTAACTGAGGCAATGTTGAAATATTTTATAAAAAAAAGTCGTCCCATGTTTTCTTTTGGGGGATGCGAAGTTTTGGTTGGAATTCCAGCAGGTGCCACTTCAACTGAAAAAAAAGCAGTAATTGAAGCTGCTCTAAAAGCAGGAGCAAAAGAATCTTTTTTAGCAAAAGAACCTGTTTTAGCCGCTATTGGAGCAGGAATTCCGATAAATTCTTCTTCAGGAAATATGGTTATTGATATTGGAGGAGGAACTTCTGAGGTAGCAGTAATTTCTTTAGGGGGTGTTGTTGCTTCGGCTTCAGTAAGAGTTGGGGGGGATAAAATGGATGATGCAATTAAAAGTTATATTAGGCATAAATATAAACTTTCAATCGGAGATCAAACTGCTGAAAGAATAAAAATAGAAATTGGCTCTGCTTTGCCTTTAGAAGAGGAAAAGACAATAATTGTTAAAGGAAGAGATTTATTGAAAGGACTTCCTCGGGAAATAGAAATTACTTCTACTGAAATTTGTGAATCTTTACAACCTGTTCTTAAAGAAATTTTAGAAGCTATAAAAAATGTTTTAAAAAATACTCCTCCAGAGTTGGTGGCTGATATTATGGAAAAAGGGATGGTTCTTACCGGAGGGGGTTCTCTTTTAAGAAAAATCGATGAGTATTTCACCTCCTTTACTGGCGTGCCCTCTTATCTTGCAGATGAACCTCTTTTATGTGTTGCTAAAGGTGCGGGAATTGTTCTTGAGCATCTTGATTTTTATAAAAAAAGTCTCACAATGAAAAGAAAATAAAATTATGTCAAAGATAGGGAAAAAACCTATTGATATTCCTGAAGGGGTAAAAGTAAAAATTGAAGGTCAAGAAATCGAAGTCGAAGGGAAATTAGGGAAATTAAAAAAGACTTTTCCTCAAGTGATAAAACCTGTAATAAAAGATAGGCAAATTTATGTTAAATTTCAGGGCAAAAAAGAAAAAAAACCTTTTTGGGGAACTTGGCATTCTTTAATTGCAAATATGATGAAAGGAGTAAAAGAAGGTTTTAAAAAAGAACTTGAACTTCATGGAGTAGGATTCCGCGCTCAAAAAGAAGGGAAAAAAGTCATTTTAAGAGTTGGCTTTTCTCGTCCAGTAGAATATCAAATTCCAGATGATATAGAAATTGAAGTAAAAAAAAATATTATTTCTGTTTTTGGTAGAGATAAAGAGAAAGTAGGGCAGGTGGCCGCAGAAATTCGAAAAATTCGCCCTCCTGAACCTTATAAAGGAAAGGGAATTAGATATAAAGGAGAGGTGATTTTGCGAAAAATTTCTAAAAAGGCGAAAGCAGGTAAATAAAATATGCCAAGAAAAAACCTTCAAAAAATAAAAATTCAAAAAAGAGAACGCAAAAAAAAGAAAGTGAGGTCAAAAATAAAAGCAATAAGTAATCGCCCACGACTTTCGGTTTTTCGTTCTTTAAAACACATTTACGCTCAAATAATTGACGATAAAAAAGGGCATACTTTAGTTTCTGCTTCTTCAATTGAAGTTTTAAAAAATTTAAAAGAAAAAAAGATCAAAAAAAAAGAAATTGCCTATGAAGTAGGAAAACTTTTAGCAAAAAAAGCAAAAAAAATAGGGATAAAAAAAATTGTTTTTGATCGAAGTTCTTATAAGTACCATGGTAGAGTAAAAACTTTAGCAGAAGGAGTAAGAAAAGAAGGTTTAGAGTTTTAATTAAAAATTTTTATAATTTCTTATGTCAGCAGAAGAAGAATTTTTTTCAAAATTAATTGATTTAAGAAGAACAACAAGAGTAACAGCCGGTGGGAAAAGGTTTTCTTTTAGAGCAGCGGTAATTGTTGGCAATAAAAAAGGAAAGGTAGGATTAGGTCAAGGAAGAGCAAAAGATGCAGCCGAAGCAATAGAAAAAGCAATAAAAAATGCAAAAAAGAATTTAATTGAACTTCCAATTATAAATGAAACAATCCCTTTTGAGATAGAGAGAAAATTTTCTTCGGCAAAAGTTTTTTTGCGTCCTCAAAAAAAAGGAAGAGGGATTAGAGCGGGCGGAGTAATAGGAATTATTTGTGAGATTGGAGGAGTTTCAAATATTAATGCAAAACTTATTTCTTCTACTAAAAATAAAATAAACATTGCTAAAGCCTGTCTTTCTGCTTTTGATGAGATTAAAAAAATTTTTTTAAAGAAAAAAGAAAAAAAATGATACAACTTCATCAAATTAAAAAACCAAAAATAAAAAAAGAAAAAAGAATTGGAAGAGGAGGAAAAAGAGGGACTTATTGTGGAAGGGGTATTAAAGGACAAAAATCTCGTGCTGGAAGAAAAATGTATCCTCAAATTAGAGAAATTATTAAAAAAATTCCAAAGCTCCGAGGATGGAAATTTAAAGCCAAAGAAAAACCCGAATGGCTAAACTTAAAAGAGATTGAAATGAAATTTAAAGAAAACGAAATTGTTTCTCCAGAAACTTTGGTCAAAAAGGGACTTTTAAAAAAAAGGATGGGCAAAATACCTCCGGTTAAAATTTTGGGGAAAGGAAAAATAAAAAAGCCCCTTTTGATAAAAAATTGTCTTCTTTCTAAAAAAGCAAAAGAAAAAATTAAAAAAATTGGAGGAAAAATTTTATGAGGATTTTTGCCATTTTCCGATATAAAGACTTAAGAAAAAAAATAATTTTTATTTTATTTTGTTTTTTTGTTTTCAGAATTTTGGCTAATGTTCCTATTCCTGGAATTGAAAAAGAAAAAGTTGAGGCTTTTTTTGAAAGAAATCAATTTTTTGGTTTTTTAAATCTTTTCACAGGAGGAGCTTTGGGAAATTTTTCGATTGGGATGTTGGGTTTGGGACCGTATATCACCGCAGTTATTATTCTTCAACTTTTAACTTTTATTGTTCCTTCTCTTGAGAGACTTTACAAAGAAGAGGGAGAAGAAGGAAGAAGAAAATTTAACCAGTATGGGAGAATTTTAAGTTTTCCAATTGCTTCTTTACAAGCTTTTGGAATGCTCAATTTTTTAGAAAGAGAAGGTGTCTTTGTGAGTTCATCTTTTCTTAATATTTCTTCTGGAGTGCTAAGTGTAGCCGCAGGAAGTGTGTTTTTGATGTGGTTGGGAGAATTAATTTCAGAAAAAGGTTTAGGAAATGGAATTTCTCTTTTAATTTTTGCAGGAATTATTGCCAGAAGCCCTTTTTATTTCTACCAACTGATTAAAACCTTTACCTTTCAAAAACTCCCTTCTTTAATTTTATTTTTGGTATTAGCAGTTTTTATTACTTTTGGTGTAGTTTTGGTTACCGAAGCAAAAAGAAATATCCCTGTAAATTATGCAAAAAGAGTTAGGGGAAGGAAAATTTTTGGAGGAGTGAAAACCTTTCTTCCAGTTCCATTAAATCCTGCAGGAGTGATTCCAATTATTTTTGCAATTTCTGTTTTGATTGCTCCTTCAATGATAGGTTCATTTTTTGCTCACAGTGAAAATCCTTTTTTAAAAAAAATCTCTGAAATTTCTTTAAATTTTTCCCAAAATCTTTTTTGGTACTCTTTTTTATATTTTATTTTAGTTTTCTTTTTTACTTATTTTTATACAGCAGTTACTTTTGATCCAAAAAGCGTCGCGGAAAATCTTCAAAAAATGGGAGCTTTTATTCCTGGAGTAAGACCAGGAAAAGAAACAGAAAATTATCTTTCACGAGTTTTAACAAGAATTCTTGTTTTTGGAGGAGTTTTTTTGGGATTGATTGCGATTTCTCCCTCTTTTGTTCAAAAGTTTACCGGAGTGGCTGTTTTTTCATTTCTTGTTGGAGGAACCTCTCTTTTAATTATTGTAGCCGTTATTTTAGAAACTTGGAAAATTTTAGAAACAGAACTTCAAATGAGGGGATATGAGAAATAAAATCAACCAAAAAGTGATTATTTTTATTGGACCGCCAGGTTCAGGAAAGGGACTTCAGGCAAATTTGGTTGCTGAAAAATTTAATCTTTATCACATTGAGACCTCAGAACTTCTTGAAAGATGTTTCAGTGAAGAAAAAGAAAAAACTTTTAAAATTGATGGCAAACGTTATCAAGTAAAAGAAATAGAAAAAATTTGGAAAAGTGGAAAACTTTGTCCTCCTCCTTTTGTTGTTTTTTTAGTAAAAAGGAAAATTAAAGAGATAGCTCAACAAAAAAAAGGAATTGTTTTTTCTGCCTCTCCCCGAACTCTTTATGAAGGAGAGAAAATAACTCCTCTTTTAGAAAGGTTTTTTTCCAAAAAAAATATTTTTGTTTTTTATTTTGAATGTCCGAAATCAGTTCTTAAAAAAAGACTTCTTTCTCGAAGAATCTGCTCTCTTTTGCGTCATCCGATTTTAAATCTTAAAGGAATGGAAAAATTAAAAAGATGTCCTCTTGATGGTTCTTTACTTATTAAAAGAAAAATAGATAAGCCTGAAATTTTAGATAAAAGATTTGAAGAATTTAAGGAAAAAACCTTGCCTTTAGTAGATTTTTTTGAAAAAAGAAAAATAAAACTTTTTAAAATCGATGCTCGTCCTTTACCTGAGAAAATTTTCAAAAAAATTGAAAAAATTTTGACAAATGAACCTTGTTAAGACTAACTCTGAAATAAAAATAATGAAAGAGGCAGCTGAAATTTTGGCTGAGATTTTAAAGAAATTAAAAAAAGTTGTTGTTCCAGGAATAAAAACAAAAAAATTAGAAAAAGAGGCTCTTTTTTGGATGAAAAAATTTAAAGTAAAACCGAATTTTTTGGGTGAGAGTGGATTTCCTTCAGTAATGTGCGTTTCGGTAAACGAAGTTGTTGCTCATGGCGTTCCAGGAGACTATATTTTAAAAGAAGGAGATATTGTAAGTTTAGATGTAGGAATTGAATATAAAAAATATAATGCAGATATGGCAACAACAGTAGGAGTTGGAAAGATTGATTTTACTAAAAAAAGGTTAATTAAAGTTTGTAAAAAAGCTTTGAAACTTGCAATTAAAAAAGCAAAAGAAGAAAATACCACCGGAGATATTGGAAACACGATTGAGAGATATGTTGAATCTCAAGAATTTCATGTAGTAAAAAAACTTTGTGGGCATGGCATCGGGAAAAAACTTCATGAGGAACCCCAGGTTTTAAATTTTGGAAAAAGAAAAAAAGGAATGAAACTCAAAAAAAATATGGTTCTTTGCATTGAACCAATGATTGGAGTATCTTCTGGTGAGATAGTAAAAGCCGAGGATGGATTTGGATTTAAAATTAAAGATAGATCCCCTTCCGCCCATTTTGAAGCTATGGTGAAAGTAGGTGAAAAAAAAGGAGAACTTCTTGCTCCAATATGTTAAAAGGTGATTTTCATATTCATACATCTTTTTCATATGATGCTTTCTCTTCTCCCAAAGAAATAGTAAATCAGGCTTTAAAAGTAGGACTAGATATTCTTTGCATTACAGATCATAGCGAAACAAAAGGAGCAGTTGAGGTTTTAAGATTTTCTTTTGATAAAAAACTTATTGTCATTCCAGGAATTGAGATTAAATCCAAAGATGGAGATATTCTTGGGATTAATATAAAAAAGAAAATTCCAGATGGTCTTTCAGGGAAAAAAACGATAAAAGAAATAAAAAGGGCTGGTGGGATAGCTATCATTGCTCATCCGTATGGTCTACCTCCGGCACAAAAATTAAAAGAGAATTTAGAGTTTGCTGATGGATTTGAAATTTTTAATGCCTCTCTTTTTAAATTTGCTAACAAAAAAGCAAAAAGACTTCAAAAAATTTTTCCTCAAAAAGTAACTACTGCAGGTTCTGACGCTCATTTTCCCAAATTTTTAGGAAAAGGAGGACTTTTATTTGATGGAGAAAATTTAGATGAAAAAAAAATTTTAGAGAAAATTTTAAAAAAAGAAGTTAAAATCTTTGGAAAAGAGTATACTCTTTTTGAAAAAATTGAAGATCACTTCAAAAAAGGGATAGTTAAAATTAAAAATGCTTTATCAAAAAAGAGAAAAATTTAAATTTTTAGAAAAATTTTTGGTAAAACTTTTCAGAAAATTCCATCCGAATTTTCTTACATCTTTTACTTTAATTTTTGCTCTTTTTGGAGCGGTTTCTCTTTTTTTTAAAAATCTTTTTTTAGGAGCAGTTTTTTTCTTCTTTTCTTTTCTTTTTGATTTTGTTGATGGAGCAGTAGCGCGCGCGACCAAAAGAGTTTCAATCAAAGGAGCTTTTTTTGATACCATCTCTGATAGGATCGTTGAATTTCTTTTTTTTCTGGGATTGTTTTTTTTAAATCCCCCTCAATTTTTTTTACCTTTTAAATTATGGGTTCTTTTGGCTCTTTTTTTCTCAATGATGATTACCTATTCAAAGGCAGCCGCTTTTGAGAAGGGACTTTTACGAAAAGAAAAAAAAATAGGTTTTTTTTCAAGACCTGAAAGATGTACTTTTTATATGGGAGTACTCATCGGGGGGATAATTAAACTTAAAATTTTGAGTTTTTTTGTTGCTTTGATAGCTATTCTTTGTTTTTTTTGTTTTATTGAAAGAGTGATTTATTGCCTTAAAATAAAAGTATGAAAGAATGGTTAAAATTTATTTTAATCGTTTTAGGGATTTATTTTATTTATCTTCTGCGTGAAATTGCTATTCTTTTCTTTTTGGGAATTGTTTTTTCAGGAGCTTTTTTACCCGTTGTTGATTATTTAGAAAAAAGAAAAATCCCAAGAGCGATTTCAGTTTTATTTTTGTTTTTTTTGATAATAGTTCTTTTTTCTTTTGTTATTTTTAAGTTCATTCCTATTTTTGTTGAAGAACTTAAAAATGTTACCTCAGAATTTCCCCAAAAACTAAAAAATCTTGTAGAGTGGTTTCCTCAAATAAAAGATAAAAAAATTCCAATTTTAAATTTAACTTTATCAGAACTTTTTTCTCAGATTTCTCAAAAAGTTACCAGTGCTTTAATTGAGCTTTTGTCCTCTTTTCTAAAAAGTATTACTCATTTTTTAGATTTATTTTTATTTTTGGTTTTTACCTTTTATTTAACAGTAGAAAAAGATTTTTCTCAAAAGTTTGCTGAAATTTTTCCAAAAAGTTTTAGAGAAAAAATAAAAATCTTTTTTGAAGAAACTCAAAAGGTAGGAGGTTCGTGGGTTCAAGGATATTTTATTTTATCTCTTTTTGTTTTCTTTTTTTTATTTTTAGGTCTTTCTTTAATTAAACTGAAATATGCTTTCTTTTTGGCTCTTCTTGGAGGAATTTTGGAAATTTTACCAATGATTGGACCAACAATTGCAGGAGCAGTTGGAATAAGCCTAGCTCTTTTTCAAGGAGGTTTAGAAAAGGCTCTTTTAGCTTTTTTGGTTTATTTTTTAGTTCAACAAATAGAAAACTATCTTCTTGTTCCTTATGTAATGAGAGAGAAAGTAAAACTTGATCCTTTAATGACAATTTTAGCCTTAGCAATTGGTGGATCTTTGGGTGGTGTTTTAGGACTTGTAATTTCAGTGCCTTTTTTGGCTTCTTATCTTGAAATAAAAAAGAAAATTAACTTTTAGAAAAAGAAATTTCTCCTTCAATAATTGTGGCTAAAACTTCTGGTTTTGAGAAAACAATATGTGAAATCAACCTTTCTTTTTTTAAAGGAAAAAAAGAAAAATTTTTTGAGGAAAGTAAAACAAAATCAGCAGAATACTCCTTTTTTATCCTCCCGGTTTTCCCAAAGATTTCTCCTCCGTTGATTGTTGCCATATCTAAAACTTCTTGTGCTTGAACTAAAGTTGGGTCTTTGAAAAAACCTTTTTGCAAAAGGGAAAAAACTTTCATTTCTTCAAACATATCTAAAGAATTATTTGAAGCAGGCCCATCTGTACCAAGACAAATTTTGATTTTATATTTTCTAAAAAGAGGGAAGTTAAAAATTCCTGAAGCCAATTTTAAATTAGATTGAGGACAAGAGACAACTTTTACTTTTCTTTTTTTTAAAATTTTAACTTCTTTTTCTGTGACCCAAATTACATGAGCCAGAATTGTTTTTTCATCCAAGAGTCCAATTTCATCTAAAAACTCTACAGGTCTTTTTTTATAAATTTTTTGACATTCTTTGACTTCTTTTTCTGTCTCTGAAAGGTGAAGATGAAAAAAAAGATTATTTTTTTTAGCAAAATTTTTGAGTTTTATAAGGTCATTTTTTGAAACAGTATAGATACTGTGAGGATTGAGACAAATTTTTATAAAAGAGTCATTCTTATACTCCTCGCAAAGATTTTTTGTTTCTTTTATTATTTCATCAAGTTTTATAGGTAATATTGAAATTACTGGTTCCCCAAGCATTGCTTTAATTTTAATTTTTTTTGCTATTTTCGCGGTCTCTTTTGGAAAAAAATACATATCAAGAAAACCACCGGTTCCATTAGATAAAAGTTCTTTTATTCCTATTGTTGAACCTGTTTTAATATCTTGAGGAGTAAGTTTTATTTCTTTTTTCCAAATTTCTTTTAACCATTGATGAAGAGGCAAATGGTCCTTAAATCCTCTAAAAAGAGTCATTGAAAGGTGGGTATGTAAATTAAAAAGAGTAGGAAGTAAAATTCCTTTTTGACAATCAAAAACTTTTACTTTTTGAGAAACTTTTATATTTTTTTCTATTTTTTTTATTTTTCCTTTTTCTACCAAAACATCACAGTTTTCAAGAATTCTTCTTTTTTCATCTTGAGTAACAATAAATTTTATGTTTCTCAAAAGAAGCATAAAAATTTTAAATCTTAAAAATTTTTTCAAATCATTTCCAATTTAAGTATAATAAAATCAATCCATTATGCCAGAGAAATTTTCTTTTTTAAGAGAAATTATTACATCTTTTCTCATCCTCGCTGGATCGTTTATTTTAAGTAAAGTATTGCATATTTTTTTAACCCGCTATTTAAAAAGAATTGCTCAAAAAACCAAAACCGACGTTGATGATGTTCTTTTACAAATATTTACAAAGCCACTTTATATTTTCATTTTGCTTTTAGGCTTATATTTTGGCTTGGTTTCCCTTTCATTTCTTAAGGGGATCTCTCAAATTTTAACTGAAATTTTTAAAGTAATTTTCATTCTTCTTTCTGCTTATGTTTTAGCGAAAATAGTTTCGTTTTTGACAATAAGATGGTTAAAAGTAGAAAAAAAATTTGAGAAGACGCCCCGGATTATTGGTGTTTTTTTAAGTTTTATTATTTATCTTATTGCTTTTTTGATTATTTTGGACACTTTAGGAATTAAGATTACTCCTCTTTTGACTACTTTGGGTATTGGAGGATTAGCAATTGGTCTTGCGCTTCAGTCCACTCTTTCTGATTTTTTTGCGGGTTTGCATTTAATCTCTGATCGACCTGTGCGCACTGGAGATTTTATTGAACTTGAAGGAGGAATTTCTGGTTTTGTTGAAGACATTGGTTGGCGCTCAACAAGAATCAGAACTCTTCCTAACACCATCATTGTAGTTCCAAATTCCAAAATTGCTCAAAGTATAATTACAAATCTTTCAGCACCAGAAGAAGAGATGTCAGTGGTTATTCAGTGCGGAGTAAGTTACACTTCTGATCTTGAAAAAGTAGAAAAGGTAACAATTGATGTAGCCAAAGAGATTCAAAAAAAAGTTGAAGGTGCGGTTAAAGATTTTGAACCTTTTGTGCGCTATCACACCTTTGGTGATTCTAACATTAATTTTTCAATTATCTTAAGAGTAAAAAAACCTATTTATAAATGGATTGTAGTTCATGAGTTTATAAAAGTTCTTAAAAAAAGATATGATGAAGAAGGAATAGAGATTTCCTGGCCTGTAAGAAAAGTGTATCTTGAAAAAGGAAAATAATATGAATTCAATATCTTTAATTTTAAAATGGATTATTTTTGGTGGAACAATTTTAATTCTTTTAACACCTCTTGTAGTAGTTGAGTCATTTTTCTTTCCTTTTGTTGCTCCCAAGTCTCTTTATTTTATGGCTTTGGTGGAAATAATTTTTACTGCATGGTTGATTTTAATTATTTTTGAGAAAAAATATCGTCCAAGATTTAACTTACTTTTTTTCTTTATAGTTTTGTTTTTATTTTTTTTATCTTTGGCAGGAATTTTTGGAGTTAATCCTTCGCGAAGTTTTTGGTCATACTATGAAAGAATGACAGGTCTTTCAATGTGGTTCCATCTTTTGTGTTTCTTTTTAGTTCTTTCTTCTTTTTTTCAAAAAGAACTTCATTGGGAAAAAATTTTTGAAGTTTCAGTTGGAGTTTCTGTTATTGTAAGTTTAATTGCTTTAAAAAATATTGCTTTTTGTGCAAAAGGAGTTTGGGCTTTAAGCAAAGAAGGAGCGACTTTAGGAAATAGTTCTTTTTTGGGTTCATACTTGCTTTTTAATATTTTTTTGGCTTCTTATCTTTTTTTTCAAAAAAAAGAATTTAAAATAAAAACACTTTTGATAACTGCCGGAATTTTGGGAATTTTGACTCTTTTTTTCACCGAGGCACGCGCAAGCTTTCTTTCAGTTATTGGAGGACTATTTTTACTTCCTTTTTTGTATCTTTCTTTTAAGAAAAAAGGATTAATTAAACTTTGTGCTATTTTTTTTCTTTTTTTCTTTTTTTCTTTCTCTCTTTTTTTAGGTTATCTTTCTTTGAAAAAAGGAAGTTTTGTTTATCAAATTTTGGGAAATTTAGGTTTTAAGGGAAGATATGTTGTTTGGGAGGAAGCCTGGAAAGGGTTTTTAGAAAGACCTTATCTTGGTTGGGGACCTGAAAATTTTGAATTTGCTTTTGTAAAATATTTTGATCCTCGCCTCGTTTTGCGCGAATATGGAAGTGAGATCTGGTTTGATAGGGCTCATAATATTGTTTTAGATACCCTCATTAGCGGAGGAATCTTTGCTTTGGTGAGCTATATTGGCATTTTTTTGGTAAGTTTTTATTTACTTTGGCAAAAATTTTCTCAAAAGAAAATAAATTTTTGGACATTTTCAATTTTTTCTGTGATTTTACTTACTTATTTTTTACAAAACTTGACTGTATTTGATATGGTAAGCAGTTATTTAATGTTTTTTTTGATTTTAGGATTTATTGGAAAAAAAGAGTTTCAAAAAAATCTTTCTCAAAAAAAATTGGATGAAGAATTAAGTTTTTTTGAAAGTTTTCTTATTTTTTTTATTTTAATAACTTTTATTTTTTCTTTTGTGAAATTTGTTTTTCAACCAACCATGGCAAATCTTTATTTTGCTCAGGCTCTGCGTTCTCAAGATATTTCTCAAAAATTAGATTTTTTCAAAAAAAGTTTAGAAACCTCCCCTTTAGGAAAATATCAAAAAAGAATATTTTTTGCAGAAACACTAAGTAGGCTTTCTTTAAACAAAAATTACTCTCTGGGTTTAAAAAAGAAAATTATTGAAAATTTTGAATTTGGAGTTCAAGAACTTAAAAAAAGTATTCAAGACAACCCTTTGGATTATCGGGGTTATTTAATGGTAGGAACTCTTTATCATAGTTGGGGAGCTTTTGATTTTTCAAAACTTTCGCTTGGAGAAGAAATTTTAAAAAAAGCACTCAAGATTAACTCTAAAAATCAAAAGACTTATGAAATTTTGACTAATATAAAAATTCGTGAAAGAAAATATAATGAGGCAATGAAATTTGCCAAAAAAGCTGTTGAAATTGAACCACGCTTTTATAAATCTCACTTATTGCTTTTTTGGACCGCTAAAATAAAAGGAGATAAAAAACTTGCTAAAAAAGAATTGAAAAAAACATTGAGATTAAGACTTTTGGAACTCCAGCGCTAAAGAAAAAAAAGAAAAGAAAAAAGTTTACCACTGTCCGGGTGGCTGATTTCTTATCTTGATTAGTATGAATACTCCTATCAACGCTATTACTCCTATCACTACTATTCCTACTATCACTGCAATTATCATCAAGTTATAATTTTGCGATGAAATGAAAACCGGTAAAGTCTTTTTCTTTTCTGAAAAAGTTATTGGCCTGGTTAACACTATTTGGCCTTGATTTTCATCTAAAAAAATTTGAGCAATCGCTATTTCTTTTCTTTCTGGTTTTTTGATTGATGCGACTACTTTTGCTGTTTTTGGAGCAACACTGAAATTTCGGATTTTACTGGATTCACCTAAATCCAAAACCACATATCCGTTAATAGTTTTTTCTGGATCTAAATTTACAATTTTCAGAAATACGTCTGTTCTATTTTCGTTAATGCTTGCTTGAATTGGGTGGGCACTACTTAGGGAAAAAATTCCCACAAAGACCAAAAATAAAACTATTCCTATCGCTTTTTTCATTTTCTCACCTCCTTTTTAATTATATATACTTTTATCCAAATTGTCAATATTTTAAAATTTAAAAAATTTTTTAATATTAAAAAGGGAGGTGAAAAAATGGAGTTAGAAATAATTGAAGAAGAAGTAGAAATTGAGATGGAGCGAACTTTACAGTGGATGTTAAGTCAAAAATTGGACAAAAAACAACTTGGAGCGTTTGTTAAAGAAATTTTAGAATTTCAAGGAAGAATTTTTGTTACTGGAGTTGGACGCTCAGGGAAAGTTGCAGAATCATTTGCAATGAGATTGAGGCATCTTGGTTATAATGTGAGAGTTCCAGGAGAACCAACTGCTCCTCCAGTGAGAGAAGGAGATTTGTTTATTGTTATTTCTGGTGGAGGAGAACACAAAACAAAAGAGGCGGAGCTTGTTCGGCAAATCGGAGCAAAAGTAATTGCAATTACATCCTATCCAGAGTCAACTTTGGGTAAAAATTCAGATATGGTAGTTTACATTCCAGGAAGAACCGAAGTTTTACCAGAAAGTTATGAAGAAAGAAGACTAAAGGGACTTCCAGTAATACCCTTAGGAACTGCTTTTGAACTTTTTACAATGATTGTCTTAGATAGTGTAATTGGTGTTATCGCTGCTTTTAATAAAAAAACAGAAGAAGATTTAAAAAAGAGGCACGCTTGGCCAGAGGTATAAAAAAAAATAAAAAAGTTAAAAAGAAACTCTTTTTTGAATTTCTTTAAAATATGTCCAGATTTCCTCAGAAGATAAAGAAAAAATATTCTTTTTTTCTTCTTTTCCATCACTCATTCTTAGAATTTGAAAAATTAAACCTTCTTTAAAGTCATTGAGTTCATCATCATTTAATAATTCTATTTTTTTTATAATTTTTTCCACCACTTCTACGAACAAACTTTTAGTTGAAAAAACTTTCTCTAAAATTTGAGAAACTTTTTGGAACTCCTTTTCTTTTTTTAGTTCAAATATTACTCCTGCGATTGATCTCGAAGGTAAAGCAAGGTAGTTACGGGAAGATAAACTTAAAAGATTTCTTGGAGGCAACTTTTTAATTCCTTTCCTTTTTATTTCCAAAATATATTTTTCTATTTGTTCTTTATTAAAAGGGCCAAACTTTTGAACAAAACAAAAACATTCCAAAGCCTCTTTTGTTTTACCCAAAGCATTTAATATTTCTCCTTTAATCCAAAGATATATTGAGATAACTTTTATAAATTTTTGAGGCAAGTTTTTTTGAGTTATTCTTTCTAAGTCTTCTTCTTTGAGATTTAGCTCTTTTAATTTTTCCTCTAATGCTCGAGAAGCAAACTTTAAAGCAAGATTATTTTCTCCTTTAAGATGATAAATTCCACTTTTATAAATCAAAACTTTTGGTAAAAACTCTTTTAACTTTTCATCTCTTTCAATTATCTCTTGAAGTTTATCAAAGATTTCCTCTGCCCTTTTAAAATCATTTTGGTAAAACTTAATTTCTCCCAAAGAGAGTAAGGCTTCTATTTTTAAACTAAGCCCCAGAGGTTTTTTAAGGAAATCGTTTAGAATCTCTTCCCCTTTTTCGAGTTCTTCCATTTGAAAAAGGCATTCTGCTTCTCTTAGTCTTGCCTTGAGATTTTTTGGATCAAATCTAAGGGCTTTTGAGAAATTTTCTTTTGCCTCTTTGTAATTCTCAAAAAAGAAAAGAGATTCGCCGATGTTGAAAAAAAGTTTACTTGCAAGTTCTTTCCAGTTTTTTAATCTTGGATTAAGAAGAATTCTTTTAAAACCCTTTTTTCTCAAAATATAAAAACACTCCTCAAAATATTCTTTTCCTTTTTGAATCTCTTTTGAGTCTCCGCTTCTAATCCCTCGGTTTAGAAATACAACTCCTAAATCTAAATAAATAACTAATTTCTGAAAATTAGAAAGCCCAGGTATTTCTAAACTTCCTTTAAGAATTTTTTCTGCTTCCTCGTATTTTTTATATACAATCAATTTTTCACCTTCTTTTGTTAAGGAAATAAAATTTCTTTGATTTTTCCTTCTTCCCATTTTTTTCTCACCTCCTCACAATTTTATTATAATATAATTTATGACAAAAAAGGCTTTATTGGTTATTGATATGCAAAATGATTTTTGTCATCCAAAAGGAAGTTTGTTTTTGTCAAAAAATCAAGAGATTATTCCTAAAATAAAAAAAGAAATCGAAAAAGCGAGGCAAAGAAAAATAAAAATAATTTTTACTCAAGATTGGCACAAAAAAAATGATAAAGAGTTTAAAATTTGGTCCAAACACTGCCTTGAAGAAAGTTGGGGTGCTAAAATTGTCAAAGAACTTTCTCCTCAAAAAGAAGATATTGTGATCAAAAAGAGAACCTATTCTTGTTTTTTTGAAACAAGTTTAGATCAAATTTTAAAAAAACTGAAAATCAAAAAACTGATTTTTTGTGGATGTGTAACTAATATTTGTGTTCTCTTTTCTGTCTTTGATGCGTTTAAACTTGGTTATGAGATTTTTTTAAAAAAAGATTGTTTGGGTTATCTTGATGAAAAATCTCACCAGTTTGCTTTGGATCTAATGAAAATGTGCTTTGGGGCAAAATATGTTTAAAAGAAATCTTGCTCTTTTTTTAGATTTTTATGAACTGACAATGGCGCAATCTTATTTTAGAAAAAGAAACCCGATTGTTTTTTTTGAACTTTTTGTCAGAAAACTTCCTCAAAATTGGGGTTATTTAATCTCTGCTGGACTTGAAGATATTTGTGAGTATCTTTTAAATTTTCATTTTCAAAAAGAGGATTTAGATTATTTAAGAAAAAAAGGATTTGATCAGAAATTTCTGGATTATTTAAAAAGCTTAAGATTTAGTGGGGATCTTTGGGCAATTGAAGAAGGAGAGTTTGTTTTTCCAAATGAGCCGATACTGCAAATAAAAGCCCCTTTGATTGAAGGTCAAATTTTTGAAACATTTTTTTTAAACACAATTAATTTTCAAACTTTAATTGCGACCAAGGCTTCCCGAATTGTAAAATCGGCACAAGGAAGACCGATGGTTGATTTTGGTGCAAGGAGAGCCCAAGGGATTGATGCTAGTTTAAAGGTGGCAAGAGCCAGTTATATTGGGAGTGCAGTTGGAACTTCAAATGTTCTCGCAGGAAAGATTTATCATCTTCCTATTTTTGGAACGATGGCTCATTCTTTTGTTCAAGTTTTTCCAGATGAAAAATCTGCTTTTAAAACCTGGCTTAAAATTTGGGGAAAGGACACCGTTCTTTTGGTGGATACTTATGATACTTTAAAAGGAACAAAAAATGCCATTGAGGCGACAAGAGAAGTTATTGGGAAAAAAGAACTCAAAGGAGTGAGGTTGGACTCAGGAGACCCTGTTTTTTTGAGCAAAAAAGTAAGAGAGATTTTGGACAAAAATGGTTTTAAAAAAACAAAAATTTTTTTAAGCAGTGGTTTGGATGAATATAAAATTGATGAGATTTTAAAAAAAGGAGCCAAAGTGGATGCTTTTGGTGTAGGAACAAGTCTTGCGGTTTCAGATGGCGCTCCTGCTTTGGACTCGTGCTACAAACTTGTAGCAATAAAGGAAAACGGTATTTTTCAGCCAAAAATGAAAATTGCAGAAAAAGAAAAAGAAACTTTGCCCGGAGCGAAACAGGTTTTTAGATATGAAAAAGATGGGAAATTTGTGAAAGATGTAATTGGGCTAAAAAAAGAGAAACTCTCGGGTAAAAAAATGCTTGTTCAAATTTTCAAAAAAGGAAAACTTCTTTACAAACCTCCTTCTTTGGAAAAGATCAGAAAAAAAGTTTCTCAAAACTTAAAAAAACTTCCTGAAAAATATCAAAAAATAAAAAACCCTTCTTCTTTTCCTGTTAAAGTGAGTGAAAAACTTTTAAAAGTAAAAAAAGAGGTGTTAAAATTAATAAAAAAGAAAAGTTAAACATGAAAAATTGGGGAAAGATTTTAGTTTTAATTTTTCTTTTAAGTGCTTTTTTTATCATTTTTTCTTTTAAGAATCTTGTAAAAGCTCAGTGTCCACCTTGCGGTGATGGAGTTTGTGAATTTCCTGAGACTTCTCATGTGGATATTCCAAGCTTTGAATGTGCTTGCCCTGCTGACTGTGGATGTAATAACAATGATATTTGTGAATTTGAAAGAGGAGAGAATAATTGGAATTGTTCAGGTGATTGTCCAAAAGCAGATAATGTTGATTGTTTATGTTTAGATTTGCCTCAGCATTTAGGAGGAGCAGGTTTGGTTCCCTGCGGAAGAAGAAGTGATGATTTGGATACTTCTAATATTTGTGAGTGCTGTCCTTGCACTTTTTGTCATTTTTTTCTTTTAGGAAAAAGAATTACTGATTTTTTACTTAAAGATATTTTTATTCCTCTTTTAGTTTTGTTTGTCACAATCGCTGGAGTGCTTTTTCTTTTCAGAGGTGGTTCTGTGAGGATGATATATCAAGGAAAAAGAATAGGGATTATTGCAGGAGTAGCAACAGGGATTTTACTCGGAGCATGGCTTGTGATAAATACCACGCTTTATTTTCTAACAAAGGAGCAAAGTCCAACCTCTGTTTTTCTTAGCCCTTGGGATGAACTAAACTGCACTGTTGGTAAAACCTGCACTTCTGCAAAATGTGGTGATGGAATAGTTCAAAAACCAAACTGGGAAGGAGTTGATGAAGAATGTGAAGTTGAAGAAAAATGGGAAGGTTTTAAAGCAAGAGCAAAAGCAGGTGAAGCTTCTGATGTAGACGGAATGGATGCTACAACTACACCTTATGGACAAAACATCCCAGGAACAAATATTGATGCATATGACTATTGGGCTTCATATTGCACTTGCGATGAACAAAGTTGTAAAATAAAATAAAATATTATGTCAAAAAAAGTAATTATTTTTAGTATCGGGATTTTAATTCTTGGAGTATTTATTTTTTTAGTTGCTTATTTTTTAAATTTTAAATATCTTTTTGCTGGAATAAATCGTTGTGGTGGTAATGGAAGATTAGACTGGGGAGAAGACTGCGACACAACAGTAAGCGAAGCAGATTATATAAACTCTCCTTATGCAAAAGATTTAGATGGTGATGGTGATGTAGACAGCGTAGATTATAACATAATGAAACGTGCCTGCAGTGATGAATGTAAGTTTGCTTGTCCTCCTTCTGATCCTCATTTTGCTGATATTAATAAAGGCTGCTATCAGCCAGAGGGCTCATCTGATCCTTGTCAAAAAGGAGTATGGGCTTGTGATTATCACACAGGAAAAGTTAAATGTTTAGATGTTTACTCTCAGGAAACAGAAGGATATGAGGATTATCATATCGGAGGGCAAATATATGATTATTGCTGTAAAGATGGAGGAAGTGCTTTACCGGGAATGACTTTTGAAATTGTTCGAGGTCCATCAGGAAATTTTAAATGCGATGAAGTATGTAGAAAAATTGGAAAAATTTGTATAGGAGTAGGTTTACGTGATGTGGATAACACCCATTGTACATATATAACTCATAATATAGGAAACACTTGTCAGCTTACAGTTAATTTAACAAGTGCTAATTGTACTTATACTTTTACAGGAGGCACTGGATTTTGCGATGAAACAACAGATACGCCTACTTGGTCTATGGGGTCAAATGAGACTGCATGTTATTGTAAGTGATAATTTTTATGTTTGAAATTAATGAAGAAAATAAAAAAAAATTATTGTTTTTTATTGGAATAGCTGTAATTATTATTTTTTTTATTATTTTTTATTTTGTTTTTTTTAGAAAAAAAATCCCTCAACTATCTCCTTCTCCAACACCTTCTCCAATTCCTACACCTAATGAAGAGAGATGCTATTATATCCCTTCTAACGAGAGTATTTGTTCTCAGAAAAAAACCTTAAAAGAAAAAGAAAAGTGTTTTGATGAAATTAAACTCAGAAATATTCTTAAGAAAGAAAATTTAAAAGAATGTTTAAGTCTAAAGACAGTAGAAAAGAGAGATGATTGTTTAAAAACTTTAATCGCTTATCATCTATCTGGATATCAGCGAAGCAACAATGATAGACTATGTTTGGCGATTTCTGATGTTAAAAAGAGAAAAATGTGTTTAGATAGAATTACGATTACTCTTCAAGATCCTAAATTATGTAAAAAATATTTTAAAGATGAGCCTTTTGAAAGGAAAGAATGTGAAGATAGAATAAAGGCATTTCAAATAGGAGAGGATGAGAAAAATAAAGAAAATATTTATAAATGTACTGAGTTAAAAACATTAGAATATCCAAGATTGTGCCTTTTGAAGTCTTTTAAATGGAAATTTAAAGATGATTGCACAAAAGTACCATCTCAATTTAGAGATTATTGTATTGCTTATTATACTACCTTAAAAGCAAAATCTTTTGATGATTGTAATTTAATATCTTTACCAGATTATAAAAAATTTTGCATTGAAAAAGTAAAAGCAGGAAAAGATTGGAGAAAAGTAGGAAAGTTAGATTCAGATAATGATGGTATTCCTGATTGGAATGATTTATTTATGGGTCTTGATCCATATAATCCAGATACTGATGGAGATGGTTTATTAGATGGAGAAGAATTTTCTTTTGATACTAATCCTTCAGAGAAAGATACTGATCATGATGGTTTAACAGATTATGAAGAAGTAAAAATTTATCAAACTAATCCTGCTAATCCTGATACTGATGATGATGGAATTTTAGATGGAGAAGAAATAAAAAAAGGGACTAACCCAGTAGATGGAGATAAAGATAAAGACGGACTTCCTGATGAACTCGAGAAAAAAATTGGCACCTATTCTACTGTTCCTGATAGTGATAATGATGGATATAAAGATGGATGGGAATGGGAAAGAGGATATGATCCTTTAAAGAAAGGTTTAGTTTTAGCTGATACTGACAAAGATGGTCTTTTAGATGTAGATGAAATTTTTTATGGGACAGATAGGTTGAATCCTGATACTGATGGCGATGGAGTTTCGGATAAAAAAGAAGTAGAAGAGTTAACTAATCCTTTAGGAGAAGGTGATATGGATTTTGATGGAGATGGACTTACAGATAAAGAGGAAGCAAAATATGGAACTAATCCAAGCTTGCCTGACACCGATGGAGATGGAATTTCAGATTTTGAGGAAGTTAAAGGTAAAAAATAAAAAAATAATATGCTAAAAAAAATTTTTATTTTTGGAATATTTCTTTTCTTTTGCGCAGGAGTGGTTTTGGCACAAAATGGAGTGCTTCCTGACCCCGGTCTTACGCCAGATAGTCCATTTTATTTTTTAGAAATCATTGCAGAAAAAATCGGAAATTTTTTTACTTTTGGAGACAAAGCTAAGGCAGAAAGAATGGTTGATTTAATGGATGAAAGAATGGCAGAAGCTCAAAAAATGTTAAAAGAAAAAAAAGTAGAACCTGCTAAGAAAGCTCTTGAAAGATATCAAAAACACTTTCAGGAGTTTGAAAAAAAATTAGAAAAAATGGGGAGGGAAGGAGAATCTCTTGATGGTGTGATAGAAAAAGTTGTCATTGCTACTGAAAAACATATTGCAGTTTTAGAAAAAGTTTATGAAAAAGCTCCATATGAGGCAAAAAATACAATTTTAAGGGTAATGGGTGTTTCCTTAAGAGGCCAAGAAAAGGCACTCTTTGTTTTAAATCAAAGAAATTCTGAAAGAGCTTTAAGGTTTCAAATAGAGATAATGGATCGGAGAATAGAAAGAGCGAGAAGGAGAATAGAAAATAAAAATTTAGTTTCAGGAAAAGAAGCTTTAAAAAATTATGAACGAGGGGAAAAAAGAGCTGAGTTTTTTCTAAAAAGTGTCAAAAAGATGGAAAAAGATCCAGAGAAAATTAAAAATTTGGAAAAACTTGTTTTAGAAAAAACTAAAAAGCATATTGAAGTTTTGTTTGAAATTTACAAAAAAGCACCTAATCAAGCGAAATTAGGAATTTTGCGAGCAATTGAAAATTCAATAAGAGGGAACAAAAAAATTGAAAAACTTTTTAAAGAAAAACTTGAGAAAACAAAAAGAGAAATTTCAATTCCTGAAAGGACGAGAAAAGAGGTTAAAAAAAGAAAAGAAAAGAGAGAAATAGGGAAGTAGTAATCCTCTACGATCGTACAAAATTACTACTTTTTGTTTTAAAAATATAAACACATTTTTTGTTTGTTGATAAATGTAAAAAAGAGTATGTTAACAAATTTTGAACGATCGTTTAAATTTTGTTAACACTTTCTGAAAAAATGTGCCATGGCATAATTTTTCAGATTCTTAAAATTATTTTCGGTTATTTTCTTCCTTCAAAGGCACTTTTTAAAGTTTCTTTGTCAGCATATTCAACTTCTCCACCTGTGGGGAGTCCTCTTCCAAGGCGGGAAATTTTAACTGGATATCTTTTAAGTAAAACTTCAAGGTAATCCATAGTTAAGTTCCCTTCATATGTGGGATTTAGGGCTAAAATTATCTCATCTAATTTTTCTTTCTCAATTTTCTCTTTTAAGGCTTCTATTCTCATTTTTCCCAAAGGATTTTCTTTCAAAAAATCTAAAGTTCCACCTAAGATAAAATAAACTCCACTAAACACACCTTTTTCTTCTATTTGCCACAAATCTTGTTCTTTCTCAACAACACAAAGAATTTTTTTATTTCTTTGGGGAAGAGAACAAATGGGACAGTTTTGTCCCTCATAGGGTAAAAAACATTCAGGACATCTTTTAATTTGATTAAGTTCTGAAATTCTTTTTATAATCTCCTCTCTTTCTTTTTTATCCAAAGATAAAAGATAAAGCCCAAACCGGGTAGCCACTTTTTCTCCCACCCCTGGAAAATTCAAAAAAACTTCTATTATTTTTTTTAATTTTTCAGGAATTACTTTCATTAAAATGCTTCTGCTTCAAAACCTTTTTCAATTTCTTTGAAAGAAATAGTTTCTTCATCAAAATAAAGTTCAACTGAACCCACAGGACCGTTTCGATGTTTAGCAATGATTATGTCTGCAATATTTTTTCTTACTGTTGATGGGTTCACTTTATCTTCTCGCCAAATGAAAAGAACAACATCTGAATCCTGCTCAAGTGAGCCACTTTCTCTTAAATCAGATAATCTTGGCTTTTGATCTGATCGATGCTCAACTGCTCGGGAGAGTTGAGAAATTGCTAAAACAGGAATGTTAAGTTCTTTTGCTAAAGACTTCAGTCCGCGAGAAATTTCTGTAATTTGTTGAACCGTGCTTTCCTTTTCATTACGGGGAGTGATGAGTTGAAGATAATCAACAATTAAAAGTCCAAGTCCCATTTGGGCTTGAAGTCTTCTGGCGGCTGCTCTCATTTGTAAAATTGTAGTGATGGCAGAATCTTCAATAAAAATTGGGGATTGGGAAAGTCTATCAAAAGCTTCCTGAAGACGAGAAAAATCTTCTTCACTAAGTTTGCCTGTTCTTAGCTTCCATAAAGAAACTCCTGCTTCAGCGGCAATGAGCCTATCCACAACTTGCTCTTTTGACATTTCAAGTGAGAAAATACCAACCGGTTTTTTTTCTTTTAGAGCACAAGCCCTGGCAAGATCTAAACTTAGGGCAGATTTTCCTAAAGAGGGCCTTGCAGCAAGTAAGATTAAATCTCCATTTTGAAACCCAGCTAAAATTTCATCAAGAGAAGGAAAACCAGTTGTTACTCCTCGAAGCGCTTCTTTTTGAGAATGGATTCTTTCTATCCGCGAAAAAGCAGATTCAAGTTCTTCTTTTAAAGGAGAAAATTCTTGAGTTAAATTTTTTTGAGAAATTGAGAAAATTTTACTTTCTGCTTCATCTAAAATTAAATCAATGTCTTTCTCTTGAGAGAAAGCCAATTTTGAAATTTCCTCTGAGGCTTTTATGAGATCTCTTAAAATTTTTTTTTCTTTGATCAATTTAGAGTAATGAAGAATATGAGAGGGCGTAGGAACTTGAGAGATAAGTTCTCCTAAATAACTTGCCCCGCCAACATTTTCAAGTTCTCTTTTTTCCTCTAATCTTTGAGTAAGGGTTAAAAGATCAATTGGTTCTTTTTTTTCAAAAAGATCTCGCATAGTGGAGTAGATTTTTTGATGTGAAATCTTGTAAAAATCTTCTGGTAAAAGAAGATCAATTACTTTTGTAATTCCATCTGGATCAAGCATTAAAGCTCCAAGCAAAGCCTTTTCTGCTTCTATACTTTGAGGAGGAAGTTTTTCTATTTCTTCCATAGATTTTTTAATTAATTATAATAAAATAGAATAATTATAATAATCTCTTATGGAAAAAAGAGCAAGGATAAAAATTTATGGAGTTGTTCAAGGAGTGTTTTTTAGGGCAACTGCTAAAGAAAAAGCCGATGCCCTTTCACTTAAAGGTTTTGTAAAAAATGAAAAAGATGGAGGAGTTTTGGCAGTAGTGGAAGGAGAGAAAAATAAAGTTTTTGATTTTATCAAGTGGTGTTTTGAGGGACCCTCATTTGCTATAGTTGAGAGATTAGAGATAGATTTTGAAGAACCTCAAGATGAATTTGAAAACTTTGAGATAAAATATTTTTAAAGGTCTGAAAAAATTTTAAAATTCTAAATGACATTCGCTCAAATTATTTTAATTGTCTTTGTCCTTTTAGGGGTATGGGCGGTAATTATTTATAATCGCTTAGTTACTTTGAGAAATCGAGCAAAAGAGGCTTTATCCGATATTGAGGTTCAACTTAAAAGAAGATACAATCTTATTCCTAATCTTGTGGAAACAGTTAAGGGTTATGCTTCTCATGAAAAGGAAGTTTTTGAGAAAGTGACAACCGCACGCACAAAAGCTCTTTCAGCGGGGTCTCTTCGAGAAAAAGCTGAGGCAGAAAATTTTCTTTCTCACACCTTGAAATCACTTTTTGCAGTGGCTGAAAATTATCCTCAACTGAGGGCTTCAGAGAATTTTATCAAACTTCAGGATGAACTGACCGATACTGAAGATAAAATTCAGGCAGCAAGGAGATTTTACAATGCTACGCTAAGAGATTTTAACATTATGATTGAAAGTTTCCCTGCAAATATCATTGCTCGACTTTTTGGCTTTCAAAAAATGGACTATTTCGCTACAAAAGAGGAAATTGAAAGAGAACCAGTAAAGGTAAAGTTTTAATTGAAAAATTTTTGATGGGAAAATTTTTTAAGTTTTTTGCTTTAGTTTTCATTTTTGTTTTTTTAAAAATTTCTTTTGTTTTAGCTTTTGAGAAAATAAACTCTTTTGATGTGGAAATAAAAATTGAAAAAGATAGTTCTTTTTTGGTGAAAGAAAAAATTGTTTATGATTTTGGAGAGAAGTTAAGACATGGCATCTACCGAGATATTCCTCTTTCAGGAATAGAAATTATTCCTTTAAAAGTAGAAGATGGGGAAGGAAATCTTTTAAAGTATGAAGTTTTTAAAAAAGGAAATTATCTAAGATTTAAAATTGGTGATCCAAAAAAATTAGTTAAGGGCGCTCATACTTATGTGATATTTTATAAAGTGAAATTTGGAATCCTTTTTTGGGAAGATTATGATGAACTTTACTGGAATGTAACCGGTAACGAATGGAAAGTGCGGATAAAAAAAGCTCGAACAGAAGTTTTTTTACCTCAAAAAGTAAAAAAAGAAGATCTTAAATTTTTGTGCTTTACCGGAAAAACTGGCTCAAAAGAAAGTTTTTGTGAAATTTATCAAAAAGAGCAAAGTATAATTTTTGAAACTCAAGAAACTCTTTTCCCATACGAGGGTTTTACTATTTCTTTGGCTTTTCCAAAAGGAGTGGTAAAAAAACCTTCAAAAGGAGAGATTTTTTTATTTCATTTTAAAAGAAAATGGCCACTTCTTTTTCCTGTAGTTTTGTTTTTTTATCTTTTTTATGAATGGTATCGAAATGGAAAAGACCCTAAAATTAAAAAGCCAATTATTCCTCAATATGAATCTCCAGAAAATTTATCTCCTGCTGAGATGCTAACTCTTTTGAAACAAAAATTTCTTCCTCAAGCAATTTCTGCAAGTTTAATTAACCTTGCAGTTAAAGGTTATATTAAAATTATAGAAGAGGAAAGGGAGGGGCTTATTTTCAAAAAAAGAAAAATTTTTTTTCATCGAACTCAAAAAGAAATAAAAGATGATCTTTCTTTAATGGAAAAAACTCTTTTGAGATATCTTTTTGAAAAAAGAAAATCAGTGGTTTCTTTGGAAATGCTTAAAGATGACTTTTACAAACATATTTCTTCTTTAAAAAATAAAACCTATCATACTTTAATGAAAAAAAGATTTTTTGTAAAAAGACCTGATAAAGTAAGACAGAAATGGCAAGGTTTTTCTTTAGCTTTGTTTTTTGCGGGATTTATTTTTGGAGGTTTTATTTTCCATTCTTTTTTAGTTTTTCTCTCTTTAATAATTTCTGCTTTGATTTCTTTTTTCTTTTCTTTTTTTATGCCAAAAAGAACAAAAAGGGGAACTGATGTTTGTTGGAAAATTTTGGGATTTAAAGAATATTTAGAAACGGCTGAGAAATATAGAGTTCGATTTTATGAAAAAGCAAATATCTTTGAGGAATTTTTACCTTATGCCATTGCTTTTGAAATAGCCCAAAAATGGGCAAGGGCATTTGAAGGAATTTATGAAAGTCCACCCAGTTGGTATGTGGGACCCTCCTATACCGGGAGATTTTCTCCAAGTTCTTTTAGTGAAAATTTAGAAACTTCTTTTTTACCTCAAGTTTCAGGAATTTTTTATGCTCCAGGAGGAAAAGGTTCTGCATTCTCAGGAGGAGGTTTTTCAGGAGGAGGTTTTGGAGGAGGGGGTGGCGGGAGTTGGTAAATTTTAAAAATTTTTTAAAATAAAAATTTTTATGACATTGTGGACTCAAGTTGACTCAAACAAAAGAAAAACATGGATTTTAATGACAACTTTTTTGATTGTTTTTGTGCTTTTGGGATGGCTTTTTTCTTATATTTTTAATAGTAAATGGATTTTAATTATCGCGGTAATAATAGCAACAATCCAGGCATTTTTGAGTTATTGGTATTCTGACAAAATTATTTTAAAAACAATGAAAGCCAAGGAAGTTTCTAAAAAGGATGCTCCAAAGCTTTTTCGAATCGTAGAAAATCTTTCAATTACTGCAGGACTGCCAATGCCAAAAGTTTATATAATTGAGGAGCGTCAGCCAAATGCTTTTGCTACGGGTCGTGATCCTCATCATTCTGCGATTGTGGTAACAAGAGGACTTTTAGATCTACTTGAAGATGAAGAACTAGAAGGAGTAATCGCTCATGAAATGGCTCATATCGGAAACAGAGATATACTTTTACAAACAGTTTTAGTAATTCTTGTAGGGGCAATTGCTCTTTTATCTGACTTTTTTTTAAGAATGAGTTTTTGGGGTTTTAGAAGGGAAGAAAACTCGCGAGGAAATATTCTTTTATTTTTGATAGCAATTTTGGCTGCTGTTTTGGCTCCTTTAGTGGCAGTAATCATTCAACTTGCTATTTCGCGCAAAAGAGAATTTCTTGCAGATGCAACTGGAGCCCTTCTTACTCGCTTTCCTGAAGGTTTAGCCAGAGCCCTTGAGAAAATTTCAAAAGTCAAAGTTTCTTTAAAAGGGGTGAATATTTCAAATGCTCATCTTTTTATTGAAAATCCTTTAAAAGGGTCAAAAAAATATAGTTTTTTTGAGCGTCTTTTTATGACTCATCCTCCAGTAGAGGAGCGGATAAAGGCTCTGCGAGGGATGAACATATGAAAAGAGAAGAAGTTTTTTTACTTTTAGAAAAATATCTTAAAAATGATAAATTAATTAAGCATTCTTTAGCCGTAGAGCAAGCAATGAGAGATTTAGCAGAATATTTTGGCAAAGATAAACAAAATTGGGGACTTTGCGGACTTTTACATGATATTGATTATGAGATAGTAAAAGGAGATATGGAAAAACACTCAAAAGTGGGAGCTGAAATTTTAAAAAAAGAAGGTTTTGATGAAGAAATTTGTGAGGCTGTTTTGACCCATAATGAATATCATCAAATCCCACCCAAAACTTTGATGGCAAAAGCCCTTTTTTGTGTGGATCCTTTAACAGGATTGATTGTGGCTTCAACTTTAGTTTTGCCATCAAGAAAAATTAAAGATTTAAAAGTGAAAAATGTTTTAAATCGTTTCAAGGAAAAATCTTTTGCTCGAGGTGCAAAAAGAGAAAATATTAAAAAATGTGAAGAGTATCTTGGGCTTTCTTTGGAAAAATTTGTTGAGATTGTTCTTTGTGCGATGAAAAAAATTGATAAAGATTTAGGACTTTAAAAAAGATTTTAAAAAACCATTAGTAAATATCCCACAATTTCATTTCTGAGAAACTTAATTTCATTAAGTTTAGTTTTCTTAATTTCTCCTATAATTTTTGGAAATTTTTTTTCAAAAAAAGAGTTAACCTGGAAAGGAGGTTTTAGAGAAGAGTTTGAGAAAACTTTTTTTTATGAGACGAAAATTCCTCCAGAAAAGAAGATTTCATTTCAAACTAAAAAAAGCAAAGTTAAAACTTTAAAAAGAAAGACTTTAAAAAGAAAAATCTTTTACAAACTTTCTTCTTCTAAAATAGGTTATGCAAGTTGGTACAATTTCATACCAGGAAATTATTGCGCTTCAAGATACTTTAAAAAAGGAACAAAACTTCTTGTTGAAAATCTTTATAATGGCAAAAAGATCTTGGTTGTGGTAAATGATTATGGCCCTTTTGTTAAAAGAAGAATTATTGACCTTGAAAAATCTGCTTTTCAAAAATTAGCCCCTTTATCTCAAGGAGTGATAAAAGTTAAAGTGAGGAAAGTTGATTGATGGTAAAAAATTTTTTAATTACTGGTCCTCCAGGTTGTGGTAAAACCACTCTTATCAAAGAGATTTTGAAAGAAATAAAAATTAAAACTAAAGGTTTTTTAACAGAAGAAATAAGAAAAGGAAACTCAAGAGTTGGTTTTGAAATTGTGAGTTTTGAAAAAAAGAGAAAAATTTTTGCTCACAAAAATTTTAAAAGCCCTTTTGGAGTTTCAAAATATAAAATTGATCTAAAAGCTTTTGAAGAAGTTGCTTTAAAAGCACTTGGAGAAGGCCTTAAGGACCCTCGGGCTTTAATTGTCATTGATGAAATTGGTAAAATGGAACTTTTCTCAAAAAAATTTCAAAAACTTGTAATTAGAGCATTTAATGCTCCAAACAAGGTTTTAGCAACAATTATGCTAAAGCCCCATCCTTTTTGTGATAAATTAAAAAAAAGAAAAGATACTCAAGTTTTTCATCTAATAAAAGAAAATTTTTTTGGATTGAAAAAAGAAATCATCAATTGTTTAAAAATTGATTAATTAAATTTTTGTGATATCATTAAAAAAGGTGAGAGAAAAAATGAATCGGAAAGAAATAAAAAAGGAAGTGTTAACTATTATTATATTGGTAGGAATTGCTCTTGGAGGATGGATTGGTTTGAAAGTGTTGTTTAGTTTTTTTGAATGATTTTTTCTTTCTTTTCTTTTTTGATTTAAAAAAAATGTCCCCGTAGCTCAATCGGATAGAGCGGTGCCCTCCTAAGGCACAGATAGAGGTTCAAGTCCTCCCGGGGACAAATTCTCAAAATGCACGCTTAAATGCTTCCATTAAAGAGAAGAATTTTTTTTAAAAAAATTTTTGAAAAAATACCCACTCCTTTTTATTTTTACATTGCGGATGAGATAAGAAAAAGAATTTCTCTTCTTTTGAGAAATTTTTCGCCTCAAATAGAAATCTTTTTCTCTTTTAAAGCAAATTCCAATCTAGAGATATTAAAAATTATTCGAAAAGGAAAATGTGGGGCTGATATATCTTCTTTGGGCGAACTTTTTTTAGCAAAAAAATCAGGTTTCAAAGGAGAAGATATCGTATTTGCAGGACCCGGAAAAAAAGAAAAAGAAATTGAAGAAGCGATTAAAGAGAATATTTTTTCAATCAATGCTGAAAGTTTGACAGAACTTAAACGGATAAATTCTATTTCAGAAAAATTCAAAAAGAAAACCCGAGTTGCTTTGAGAATTAATCCAACTCCAAGTTCTCAAAACTCGGCTCTTTTAAAAATGGGAAAAAGAGAAACTCAATTTGGAATTCCCGAAGAAATTCTTTTCGAGAAAAAGTTCATAAAAGAAATTTCATCCTTAAAACACATCAATATAGAAGGAATTCATCTTTTTTCAGGAACCCAAATTCTCTGCCCAAAAGAAATTTTAGATAATTTTAAATACGCTGTATCTTTAGCAAAAAAATTAAGCCAATTTTTTCCTATAAATTTTATAGATTTTGGAGGAGGATTTGGTGTGCCTTATGATTACTTAAAAGAGCATACTTTGGATATAAATATCCTTTCTCAAGGACTTAAAGATATTTTAAGAAAAGACCCATTTTTAACAAAAAAGAGAATTATTTTTGAACTTGGAAGATTTATTGTGGCAGAGTCTGGTGTTTTTGTAACTAAAGTAGTTGATGTCAAAACTTGCCGAAGAAAAAAATTCGCTGTACTTGATGGAGGAATAAACAATCTTTTGCGTGTAAGTTTTCTCCGAGAAAATCATCCTGTGATAAATTTTTCAAGAACCTCAAAAAAAGAAAAATTTACTCTTGTAGGACCTCTTTGCACGCCTCTTGATATATTGGGAGAAGATGTAAAACTTTCCTCTCCGAAAATTGGAGATCTTATAGGAATTCTAAATGCAGGAGCATATGGATTTTCTGAAAGTATGCCTTATTTTTTATCTCATCTTATTTGTGGAGAATATTTGTATGATGAAAAAAAAGTTTTTGTGATAAGAGAACCACTTTCATTCCAAAAGTATTTGAAATTCTGTAAAAAGAGAATCTTATGAGAGAACTTTTTGAAGAACTTAAAACTTTAATTTCAATTGAAAGCACAACAGGAAAAGAAAAAATTATTGCTGATTATGAAGAAACTTTTTACAAAGAACTTGGCTTTCCTGTGAGGAGATTTAGAAATAATCTTTTAGTAAAAGTTTACTTTAAGAAATCTTCTCCAAAGATTTTGCTTGTAGGACACCTTGATACTGTTCCACCAGAAGGAAAAGCAAGTTCTTTTCCGAAGGAAACCAAATCACGAATTTATGGCAGAGGAGCAGTTGATATGAAGGCAGGAATTGCTTGTATGAATTTGTTAGCGAAAGAAGTTAAAAAAGGAAAAAAACCATGGTCAAGTTTAGAGTTTGTTTTCTATGAAGGAGAAGAAACTCCTCTTCCAAACGGAATGACTCTTCTTTTGAAAAAAAAATTAATAAAAGGGGACTTAGTTTTGATACTCGAGCCTACCAATGGAAGGCTTCAAATTGGCTGCCTTTCTCGATTTTTGATCAAAGCAAAAATTAAAGGAAAAAGTTGCCATAGTGCTTATCCATGGAGAGGGGAAAACCCTCTTTTCAAGCTAGAAAAGATTATTAAAAAAATCTCTCAAAAAAAATATGAAAAAGTAAAATACAAAAACTTTTATTTTTGGAATACATTTAGTCTTGTGAAAATAGAAACCCCAAATGCGACAAATGTCATTCCTCCTTTTTGTGAAGTTTATTTTGATTTGAGAGAAGATCCTCGAAAGAAAAAAAATGAAATTAAAGATGAAGTTAAGAAAGTTATCGGTGAAAAAACATCTTTCATAATAAAAGATGTATGTCCAGGCTTTATCCTAAAAAAAGAACCTCCTTTCTTTAAAAAAATTTTTTCTAAAGAAAAAAGAGAAGTTTTCCAAGCATGGTCAGATATTGCTCAAATTTATCATTTCACAAAAATTCCTGCGGTAAATTTTGGTCCAGGAAAAATAGAATATGCTCATTGTGCATATGAAAATATTGAAAAAAAAGAATTTAAGGATTTTTATATCTCATTAAAAAAGAAAATTTTATCGTAGATAAAAAAACAAAAAAATTATATAATAAAATTAGGAGGTGTAAGGATAAATATGGAATTAGAAGAGAAAATTAAGAGGATTGGAAAATACTCTGATGAAAAGAGAAGAAAAATATTGGAAGAGTTCATTACAGCATTAGAACAAGGAAAAATAAGAGCGGTGAAAAAAGAAAAGAATGAATGGAGAGTAAATTCCTGGGTGAAAGAAGGAATTTTAGCCTGTTTTAAGTATGGAAGTCTAAGAAGGAATGATTTCACAATAGACATTGATTTTTTAAAACGGAGGAAAGTTTTTGAACTTCAAGCAAGATTTGTTTGTGATGGTGTTTTTGTAAGAAGAGGAACTTATATAGGGAAAGGTGTTGTTTGTATGCCACCGAGTTTTATTAATGTTGGGGCATACATTGATAACAATACAATGATTGATTCCAATGTTACAATAGGGTCTTGTGCTCAGATAGGAAAAAAAGTCCATATTGGTGCAGGAACAGTCATTGGAGGCGTTCTTGAACCCTCACAAGCAATGCCAGTGATGATAGAGGACGAAGCTTTTATAGGAGCAAACTCATGCATTCTTGAAGGAACGATAATAGAAAAAGATGCTGTTATTGCAGCGGGGACAGTAATTACTGAAAGTACTCCCATAATAGATTTAGCAAATGAATATATTTATTATAAGTGTGTGCCAGAAAAAGCAGTGGTAATTCCAGGAATGAGACGATACCAAAATACACCTTACTATATAGATACTCCATTGATTCCGAAATACAGAGACAAAGAAACATCTGCAAAAATAGCGATGGAGGAAGCATTGAGAGAGTTTGTGAAAATTACATAATTTTTTTTCTCTTTAAATTTTCTTTATTTTTTTTATACTTTATTTTTATTATTATTCTTTTATGGCTGAAAAAAAAATTGTTTTAATTACAGGAGCAGGAGGAGGAATTGGAAAAGCAATTGCTAAAAGATTTGCTAAAGATTATATTTTAACTTTGGTTGATATTGAAACTCAAAAAGAAAATTTAGAAAAAATTAAAGAAGAACTTTCTTCACTCACTAAAGTTGAAATTTTCTTTTGCGATATTTCAAAAAATGAAAAAGTTTCGCTTTTAAAAAAAGAAATTTCAGAAAAAGTTGGAAAAGTATCTTGTCTTGTAAACAATGCCGGGATTATAAAAGATAAAACTTTAGCCAAAATGGAGAACGAAGATTGGCAAAAAGTTTTAGATGTTAATCTGAATGGAACTTTTTATTTAACAAAAACTTTTCTTGAAGATGTTGTTTTGCAAAAAGGATCAATTATTAATATTTCTTCTGTGGTAGGATTACATGGGAATTTTGGTCAAGCAAACTATGCTGCTTCGAAAGCAGGGATTATTGGTTTTTCAAAATCTTTAGCAAAAGAAATAGGAAAAGCAGGAGTAAGAGTAAATGTTGTTGCTCCTGGGTTTATTGAAACTCGGATGACAGAAGCAGTCCCAGATAAACTGAAAATTGGAATTAAAGAACTTACTCCCCTTGGAAGATTTGGGGAACCAGAAGAGGTTGCGAATGTGGTTTATTT
>Ga0190363_1000123_pt1 | contig 42908 bp, 43 predicted proteins | sample 48721867_MG_FD_161272 | JGI IMG/M metagenome (GOLD analysis project Ga0190363, IMG submission 161272) | Hydrothermal vent microbial mat bacterial communities from Southern Trench, Guaymas Basin, Mexico - 4872-18-6-7_MG | ecosystem: Environmental > Aquatic > Marine > Hydrothermal vents >...
CATTTTATCGATTTGAACCCTATTTGCCTTATATTCCTCCGTCAGTAGAAGGGGGCAATCATTCAAGTTTCTATCACCATTTAGAAGTTTGACTGCAAAGGCGAAGCAACCCTGCTCACCACATTCTCCGCAGTTTGTTTTTGGCAGCAGCTTATAAACTTTCATAGGATTAACTCCTTTTTTTGCTTGAATTTGCTTCATGCCTGGTTTTCCGTGAGTTTTTAGATAGGTAAAGGCACGATTTATCAGATCTCTAACCTCCTCAATCAGCTGTTCAGCTTCATCTCTATCCTTAACATAAGTCATTCCAATTTGCCCATTTGAAAATATGGTAACCAAATGTTGCTTATATCTATAGCTTAATGATCCAAGCTCCTTAGAATACTTCGCATTTGGAATTGCTAGATAAAGAATTGGTAAAATATCACTCAATAGTTGGTCTGCTTGAGCTATAAACTTAATTCTCCTTGGATCAATTATGCAAGGCGTTATCTCCTTGATCTCTATCTTCTTAACCATAACATCAGGAAACGATGGTTCTCTAAAATCTTTATCATCTTTCTTTGATATTTACATCCTCACCTCCCTAAACTATTTGCTCAATAATTCTTTTTGAAAGAGAGTTCAATAGATCATCATCGATTAAATCAATTATTTGAAAAATTCTTGGGTCAGTTATGGAATAATATCGTCTATTTCCATCTTTCCTATATTTTACAAGACCATAACGTTTCAAAATAGTCAAATGTCTTGAAATTAAAGGTTGTAGAGTGCCCAAATGTGAGGCGATCTCGCATACACATTTTTCTTCATCGCGTAATAGCTCCAATATCTCAAGTCTGATGGGATCTGCGAGGGCCTTTAGGATTCCAGCCCTCAACTCTAAGTTTGCTCTCTGATGCACAGGTAATATAACAATATAAAAATATTTAAATATTGTTCATAGAGAATGGTCCTCTAAATAGAGATGGTAAATCTAAACCCCTTCGATCTCTCTCCGCCGATGAACCTCCTGATGAGATACGCCAACTCCGGTAGGGTTCTCGTCTGTAGATAGACCCTTCCAGGCCCCTTGACGTCGACAACGAAGCCCTCCCCGCCGAAGAAGAAGGATTTCAGCCCTCCGAAGGTTCTAACCCTCCATTCCACCTCATCGCTGAGGGCTACGATGTGGAAGTTGTCTATGGTTATCTCCTCCCCAGGCTTAAGCTCCCTCTCCAAGATGTATCCATAGCTGTTAACCCAGACTCCTCCATGGCCGTAAACCCTAAGCCAGAAGAGGTCTCCCTCGGAGACCATTCCCCGCAGCCCCCTCCAGATGATCTCATGGTTCACGTCGCCGTGGTATGCGAGGAAGCTCATATCCTGGATGATGACGCCCTCATCCATCAGCCCTATATGCTCCACGTGGCCAGGTGAGCTGGGCGCCAGCCAGACTATGCCTCCGCCTGGACCAGCCTTGAAGGTGTTCATGAAGAGGGTTTCACCGGCCAAGACCCTCCTCATCAAACCCTTCAGGACGCCTCCAGCCGTGTGGGTCTCCACCTCCATATCTCCCTCAAGGGCCATCATCGCTCCAGATTCAGCTGTTATGCTCTCTCCACCCTCCAGGTAGACCTTCAGGGCTGTGTATGCTGGCTCACCTACAACCTCAAACCTCATCTGATGCGATGACCCTCCCAAACCTATTTAAGGATTCAGAAGCCTGAAAAGGCTATTCAACCTAATCCTAATCATGGCGCTACTTGAGGATCTGGAGGTTCTCATAAAGGCTCATGGCCCCTCTGGACGTGAGGATGAGGTTAGAGACGTCATAGCTGAGAGGCTTAAGCCTCTCGTCGATGAGGTCTACGTCGACAATCTTGGAAACCTAATCGGGGTGAGATATGGGTCTGGGGAGTTGAAGATAATGGTTGAGGCCCACATGGATGAGGTGGGCATCGTAGTCAGATACGTCGATGACGACGGCTGGATATGGTTCGACAGGGTTGGCGGAATCCATGAGCGCTCCCTCTTGGGTCAGAGGATGACCATCCTCACCGATCTGGGGCCGGTGAAGGGAGTCGTCGGCCTTAAGGGGAGACACCTATTGACGGAGGAGGAAGCAAGGAGGACTGTCGCGGTTAAGGAGATGTGGATAGACATCGGGGCTAGAAGCCGAGCTGAGGCTGAGGATATGGGCGTAAAGATAGGAGACCTCGGAACCTTTGAGAAGCGTTTACATCGCCTCAAAGATCTCGTCTGCGCCCCCTCCATCGACGACCGATCAGGATGCCTAGTCCTATTAGAGGCCCTGAGGAGGCTTAGAGGCCTAGATGCATCGATCTACGCCGTCTTCGCCGTCATGGAGGAGGTGGGATGCCGTGGAGCCCTAACGGCCGCCTATGGCATAGACCCAGACGTAGCCATCGTCGTCGACACCACCTACGGTGAGGATCCCGCCACCGATGTCCGGGAGACCCCGATAAGGATCGGGGGTGGACCTGGAGTTAGGGTTTTAGAAGCCTCTTGGAGGTGGGCGCCCCTCGGCCACACGGTTCCGAGGAGGCTCCTCAACCTCATCGTCGACGCCGCTGAGGAGGGGGATATACCCTATCAGCGGGAGGTGGTGACCTTCTCAGCTACCGATGCCTCGACGCTCCACCTGGCGAGGGCTGGGATACCAACGGGTGAGATACTTGTAGCCCGTAGATATTCGCATTCGCCGGTGGAGGTGGCCTCCCTCAGCGACATCGAGGATGCTGCTAGGCTTGTCGCCGCCTCCGTTGAGCGTCTAGACGCCGAGTGGAAGCCGGGTTCTAGACGCATCAAATAACCCTTTTTATGGGATTATGAGCTTCACATACTCCATCTTCCCACAGGTCTCGAAGCAGTCGACGATCTCCCTAATTCTCTCGGCCTCTCCATCTAGGATGAATATCTCCAGGCATTTCTCCCCCCTTAGATGGCTGTGGAGCTGTGTGTTTATGACATCGTCGAACTCATGTTTGATCTTGTTGACGATATCCTCATCCTCCCTATCATGAACGACGAGGAGTATGGAGTTGATCCGACCGCTGAGTCTTTCCCTCTCCTTTCTCTCCGCGATGAGCTTCCTTAACCCCGCCCTGACGACCTCAGATCGACCTGAGAAACCCATCTCCATCTGGATCCTCGAGATCTCCTCTAGGAGATTCTCACTGAGGGAGACGCTGATGATCCTCGACATTTCGTGATGGATATTATTAAGCATTTATAAATATTTTCATAATTTTTATTAAGAGAAGGTTTAAATATTGATAATCACTTTCCCTCTGGGCCCTATGAATTGGAGACTACCGATGCTGATGGCTTTGATCACGTTGTGCTCCATAGGCTTACTATTTACTCTACGCCCCGGAGGGGGAAGTCAAATCCTAGTGGCTGTTAGCATACCGCCCCTGGCGGAGTTCGTGGAGGCCGTCGGGGGAGATCATGTCGAGGTTCTCGTCATGGTCCCTCAGGGGGCGAGCCCCCACACCTATGAGCCTACACCTGGACAGCTCTCGAAGCTGGCTAGAGCCGACCTCTATGTGATGGTCGGCTCAGGCATCGAGTTCGAGCTCTCTTGGATGGATCGCTTCAGGGATGTCAACCCCGAGATGAGGGTGGCCAACGCATCCCTGGGTCTGGAGCTCCTAAGGGATGACCCCCACATCTGGCTCTCACCCCGCTGTGCGATGATGCTGGTGGAGAACATCTACAGCGCCCTAGTGGAGCTGGATCCCAAGCATGAGGACTACTACGCCGAGAATCGGGATCGATACCTTGGGCTTCTAAGGGAGCTGGATGAGGAGTTCTCCGAGCTGTCGTCGAAGGCGAGGATAAAGAAGATATTGGTCTATCACCCCGCCTGGGGATACCTCTGTAGGGACTATGGCCTAGAGCAGCTAGCCCTAGAGAGGGAAGGTAAAGAGCCGACGCTGAGGTGGATCGAGCAGCTCATAGAGGAGGCCAAGCGGAGCGGCATCAAAGTAATCTTCACCTCACCCCAATCCGGGAGGAGGGGCGTCGAGGCGATAGCTGAGGAGCTGAACGCAAAAATCGTGGAGATAGATCCCCTCGCCGAGGACTACATCGATAATATGCATCGAGTCCTCGAGGCCCTAAGGGAGGCGTTGGGAGTTGAGTGAGGCGATAGTTCAGCTTGAGGATGTATGGGTGAGCCTCGGCGGCGTTACGGTCCTAGAGGGCGTATCTTTGACGCTTCATGAGAGGGAATTCGTCGCTCTCATCGGCCCAAACGGCGGTGGGAAGACGACTCTCCTGCGGGTTATCCTAGGCCTGGTGAAGCCCTATAGGGGCTCGGTGGAGGTCTTCGGCCTTCCCCCCGAGGAGGGGAGACGCTGGATCGGTTATCTACCCCAATACGCCGCCTTCGACCGAGAGTTTCCCGTAACGGTTCTCGACGTCGTCCTCATGGGTCGATATAGGGGCCTCTTCAAGGCTTACACCGAGGAGGATGTAGAGGCGGCCATGAGAGCGCTGGAGACGGTGGGCATGGCTGAGCATATCCATCGACGTATAGGGCATCTCTCCGGTGGGGAGCTTCAGAGGATTCTCATGGCGAGGGCCTTGGCGAGGGAGCCTAGGCTACTGCTCCTCGACGAGCCTATGTCGAATATAGACCCCGAGATGAGGGAGTCTCTTTATAGGCTGCTGGTGAAGCTGAAGGAGCGGATGTCGATCCTCCTGGTCTCCCATGACATCGCCGCTGTCTCAACCTATGTGGAGAAGGTGGCCTGCCTAAACCGCAGGCTCAGCTATTATGGATCGAGGGAGGAGGTTTTGAGGGGGCTGGGCGAAGCCTATAGCCATGAGATAGAGCTCCTCGAGAGGGGTTTCCCCTGGAGGTGTAGACGTTGATGCTTCCACCCCTATTCCTGAGAAACGCTCTCCTGGCATCGCTATTGGTGAGCTTTGCCTCCGGCGTCGTGGGGGCCTACGTCGTTGTGAAGCGCATAGTCTCCATCGGCGGGGGAATCTCTCACGCCACCTTCGGAGGCATCGGCCTCGGCCTGCTGCTCGGCCTAAACCCGCTTCTGACGGCTATACCCTTCAGCCTCGCCTCAGCTCTGGCGATGGCCCTGATAACCCGTAGGGGGAGGGTGAGTGAGGATGCCGCCATAGGCATTCTATGGGCCACGGGAATGGCCCTAGGAGTCCTCTTCATCTCCCTTAAGAAGGGATATATCCCAGAGCTGTCAGCCTACCTCTTCGGCAGCATCCTGACGGTTCCAACCCATGAGCTCCAGTTGATGGCAGCCCTAGACATTATAATCCTCCTAGTTGTCGTGCTCTTCTTCAGAGAGCTCCTCCAGATCTGCTTCGATGAGGAGTTCTCAGAGGTCGTCGGCATCCCCGTTGAGCCTCTCTACATCGCCCTGCTCTGCCTCATCTCCCTCAGCGTCATAGTTCTCGTTAGGGCTGTAGGCGTCATACTCACCATAGCGTTGTTATCGATTCCCTCTTCCATAAGTCTCAGGCTCACCCACAGCTTGAAGACGATGATGATCCTCTCAACCCTCCTAAGCCTGACGCTCCTAATACTAGGGCTCGCCCTCTCCTATATACTGGATCTACCACCTGGGGCCCTAACGGTCCTACTCTCTATAGGAGCCTTCACCCTCTCCTCCCTCAAATCCAAGTGAGGCCTCCAGCAGCTTCCTCACCCTCCTCCTATCGATCTTGCCCAGCGGCGTCTTCGGCAGCTCCTCGACGATGAGGATCCTCGATGGAACCTTATAGGGCTCTAGGTTCTCCCGGCATAGGGCTAAAAGCGATGCTATAAGTTCTCCCTCTCCATATTCCGCCTTGGGGACTACTAGGGCCTGGACATCCATAGCGCATCTCATGGGGTCGGCCACCCCGATGACGGCTGCCTCCTCCACGCCTGGATGACTCCTCAGCAGGGCCTCAACCTCCTCAGGCCAGAGGGCGTGGCCCTCAGCCACTATCCGCTCCTCCCGTCTCCCAAGGATGCGAAGCCATCCCTCCTCATCTAGGATGGCTACATCACCCGTGTATAGCCAGCCACCCCTCAGAGCCCTCTCCGTCTCCTCAGGTCGACGCCAGTAGCCCCTCATCACCTGAGGCCCCCTAACCAGCAGCTCACCAGGCTTACCGGAGGGGACATCATATCTCCCAGTCTCCAGGTCGACGATCCTAAACTCCGTGTCGGGCAGCGGAAAACCCGCCGAGCCTGGTTTCGGCTCCCTGTCAACGGGTGTGCAGTGGGTGACTGGCCCGGCCTCGGTGAGTCCATAGCCATGATGCAGCTTGGCTCCGGTGAGCTCCATGAATCTCTCCGCCGTCTCCCATTCGAGGGGTGCACCTCCAGTCACAGATAATACCAGACTTCTGAGGTTATAATGTCCGACTCTAGGATGGTTCACGATCTCCCTGATCGTCCTAGGCGTAGCGGGTAGATGGGTCGCCCTATAGCGTTGTATGGCCCCCATGATCTCCTCGGCTCTAGGCCTCGGTACGAGGATTAGGGTGGCCCCCGCCAGAATGGGCTCATGCAGAGCGACGGTTAGGCCGTAGCTATGGAAGAAGGGAACCGCTGAGACGACGTAGGGCCATCCAGCGGGATAGGGCTTATGGCAGCGCCACCAACCCCTGGTCCAATAGTAGGTCTGGAGGGCGTTGGCCATGAGGCTGAAGTGGGTGTGCATAACGCCCTTAGGAGGCCCAGTTGTTCCCCCGGTGTAGAGGATGACGGCTAAATCCCTCCTAGCATCGATCTCCACCTCAACTTTCCTAGGAGATGTCTCGAGTAGCTCCCTGAACCTTCGAGCGTCTCTCCTCTCCTCCAAGCCTCTATGCCTGAGATGGCTTAGGAATCTTAGATGCCAGGGGAGATAGCTCTCAGCCTCGGCGAGGTAGATTTCCCAGCTCCCTTCAGGCAGCCTATCCAGGAATCTGTCCAGGGCTATGAGGATCTTGGCCTCAAGCTCTGAGAGTTCGCGTTGAATCTCCTCCCTAGGGTTTAGAGGATTGAGAGGGGATGCGACGCATCCCGCGGCGAGTATGCCGAAGTAGGCGATGATGAATTGGGGGATATTCGGCAGCATTAGGGCGACTCTATCCCCCCTCCTCAAACCCTTCTCAGCGAGGGTGGAGGCTACTCTGAGGGTTTGCTCCCAGAGCTTAGAGTAGCTGATCCTACGGCCATAATAGATGAGGGCTGTCCTCCACGGATATTTCACCGCCGAGTTCTTCAGGATCTCGTAGAGCGGCCTTTCAGGGTAGCTGAGGCTTCTAGGAACCCCCTGGGGATGATACATCCTCCGCTTCACTTCAACCTAGAGGGTTATAAGGGCTGCCATGGTGAAGGATTTAAGCCCTCAAGCCCACATACCCTTGGTGAACTCCATGGATTGGGGCATGCGAAATAGATTGTCTAGGATCATCCAGCCGAGAGATGGGAGATCCCTCGTCATCCCGATAGATCACGGCTACTTCCTCGGCCCCACAACGGGCCTTGAGAATCCGAGGAAGACCCTTAAGCCTCTCATACCCTACCTCGACGCCATAATGTTGACGAGGGGAATCCTCCGAAACTGCGTCGACCCTAACTTCGATAAGGGAGTCATTCTCAGGGTCTCAGGTGGACAGAGCATAGTAGGCCCATCCCTATCCGATGAGGACATCATAACGTCGGTGGAGGAGGCTATAAGGCTGAACGCCTCAGCGGTATCGCTCTCCATCTATGTCGGCACCGAGCATGAACATCAAACCCTGACGAACCTGGCAAAGCTCATCGATGAATGTGAACGCTATGGAATTCCGGTTCTCGCCGTCACGGCCGTCGGGAAGGAGCTGGAGAAGAGGGAAGCGAGATACCTCGCTCTCTGCTGCCGAATAGCAGCAGAGCTGGGAGCCAGATTCGTGAAGACCTACTACTGCGAGGGCTTTGAGAAGGTCGTCGAGGGATGCCCAGTTCCGGTGCTCATCGCCGGAGGCCCGAAGATGGAGACCGAGATAGATGTCTTCGAGACCATCTATGGGTCCCTGGAGGCTGGTGGAGCCGGAGTCGTCATGGGGAGGAACATCTGGCAAAACGATCATCCCGTCGCTATGATCAAGGCTGTGAGGGCCATAATCCATGAGAATGCGACACCGAGGGAGGCCCACCAGCTCTACACGGAGCTGATTGAGGGAGTCTAAAGGGGTCTGAGGATCACCTCCTCCCCCCTCTTTAAGCCCAGCCGCTTAGAGGCGTCGCCCAGGTTTATGGCCAGCTCCAAGTAGCCTCCGCTATCCAAGAGCAGTAGCGGCTCGCCCTCCCTCACGGCCGAGAAATATCTGACATAAGGCACCCTGAGCCGTCTATCCTTCCACTCCACCTCCATGAGATCTCCAAACTCGACGCCGAGGATCTCCAAATCATGATCCATGGCTCCGAGGACAACATTTCCAAAGCCGTCGACGTGGATCACCCTAGCCCTAAGGCGGTCGTCCTCCACTTCCACATCGTAGCTTGGAAGCCTGACATAGCTTTGAAGCTCCACCCCCAGCTCCGAGGGTGGAACGCCATTAGCTATGTGAGCTGCCGTTGGGGCGAAGATGTCTCTGCCATGGAAGACCTCCGAGAACCTCTCCGGCAGCAGCTCAGAGGCCTTGATCTCGTAGATGTTTCTTATGCCGAGCTTCTCAGCCGCTGGGGCGAGGAGGCCGTTGTCGGGGCCTATGAAGATCGCTCCCCCAGCCTCTATGATGATGCCCTTCCTAGAGCCTCCGACGCCTGGGTCTACGACGCCGACGTGAATGGTGCCCTCGGGGAAGTAGGGAGCGCATCTGGCGAGGTGGAGGGCCCCCTCTTCCACATCAAACTTGGATACTTCATGGGTGATGTCGACTATGACGACGTTCGGGGCTATTCTAAGGATGACGCCCTTCATCTCCGCCACGTAGGAGTCTCTTAGGCCGAAGTCCGTCAGTAGGGTGATGACCCTCATCAAGCTTCAAGAGGCCATTTAGAGCATAAAGCTAACTCTCTCCCTCGGTTTCTTCCCCACGTTTTATGAGGAATTTGAGGAGGAGGGGGGCTGCCAAAGTGGTTCCTAATACCATGAAGACGATGAGGGCGTAAAGATTCTGATTGATTAGGCCTACGTCGACGCCCTTCCTCGCCAATATGAGGCCCACCTCACCTCTGGGTATCATGCTCAATCCGATTATGAGGGCTTGAGAACCCTTGAAGCCCGCCAGCAGCGATGTGGAGCCGCAGCCTAGGGTCTTGGAGGCTATTGCTACGAGGATGAAGAGGAGGGCGAGGGGGAGGAGATGAGGAATGGATTTCACATCTACGGCGGCTCCGATGAGGACGAAGAACATCGGCGTGAGGACATGGCTGAGGGGTGTTAGATCGTCTATGATGACTTCCTTCTCCTTCGACTCCGCTAGGAGCATACCCGCGATGAAGGCCCCCATGATCGGGGCCAACCCTATTAGGCTTGCTATATAAGCGGTGGAGATTCCCAGGAAGAGGGCGAAGGATAGAAGCGTCCCTCTCATAGGTATCCTGTTCAGCGCCGTCATCAATCTCGGCAGAGCCTTAGAGCCTAGGAAGAGGGTGAGGAGGATGAAGGCTGTGGAGGTTAGAATCGTTCTCAGAATTATGAGGGGCCTCAGGGAGCCCGTCTCCAAAAGGCCGAAGAGTATGGTGATGAAGAGCATGGAGACTATGTCGTCGCAGATGGCGGTGCAGAGGACCGCCCTCGATTCGGGGGCATCCATTCTATCGAGGTCGGAGAGAACCCTCACGGAGACGCCGATGCTTGTGGCCATGAAGACTGCTCCGAGGTAGAAGGCTCCTAAATGCTCCAGCTTGAGGAGGTATCCCACCAGGGTTCCCATAGTGAAGGGGAGGAGTATATCTCCGAGGGCTATGAGGCCTACGCCTTTTCCCACTCCCATGAGGGCTCTTACATCCGTCTCTAGGCCGACCTCGAAGAGGAGGAGGATGACGCCGAACTCGGCGACGAACTCGAAGACTATGTTTGGCTTTAATATGTTTAGAACGCTGGGGCCGAGGATGATGCCAGCTATGATCTCGCCTAAGACCTCTGGCTGCCCTAGGCGGTAGAGTATGGCGCTACATATCTTAGCGACAAAGAGAACTAACACAAGTTGAAGGAGGAGTATGAAAACTCCCCCCTCGCCCATAGTGATCAGAAACTCTGATATTTCACCGGATTTAAACCTTTAAAGGCCGGGATGGGCAAGAGAACACTTCCCGTGAGCTGTTTACCCCGAAAGCTGATCATAGAGCTCCTCTCCCAGATCCTAGAGGAGCATGGCTATGAACGGAGTATGGATTATCTCCCCCTAACAGGCCACAAGGATATCTACGAGTTTAAGAGGGGGGAGGAGAAGGTGATGCTCACCATCGATAAGAGGGGGGAGATGAGGGAGGAGTTCATACTACAGGGCCCAGACGACCTCCTAGATGAGGTGGTATTGGAGCTGGCCCTTAGATCGACGGAGCCCATCTATCGAAATCTACTCGGCACGGTGATGGATGAGGTCTCCCTAAATCAGCTTCTAAAGAGGATCGAAGAAGATCTGAGGGCTTCATATAAGCCCTCAGAGGACGCTGAGAATTAATGTCATCATTTAAGTCTGGGAGGGGGACTTTCTAGGATATGAGACTTGTAGTCTTCAACGAGGGTAGATTGGGCTGCCAGCTTGATGATGGATCTATCGTTGATCTTCTCCTCTACGCCCCCGGAGAGGTCCGGCTGAGGGCTCCGCTGCCAAGCCTCGCCTCGAGGATCGCCATGGCTGGAGCCAACTTCTACGATCATACGGCGGGAGTCCTATCGATGATGCGGGGAGTTGAGGCGACGCCGGAGGATGTGAGGCGGGCCGTTGAGCGGGGTGAGATGCCGCCATGGGGTTTCTGGAAGTTCGCCAAGAACGTCATAGGCCCTGAGGAGCCCATCATATACCCGAGCGCTCAGGGCGACTGGACTATGAGGTGGAGGTGGCGGCGATCATAGGGAGGAAGAGGAAGGACATACCAGAGAAGGAGGCGCTGGATACGATTCCGAGAGGTGAGGATGGTTACCTTCCTCCAGATAGGTTTCTGAAGCCCGGCGATGTTGTCGAGGCCTGGGTTGAGGGTATCGGCGTCCTAAGAAATCCCGTGGTGGCCAAGAAATAAGGGGGTGGCCTCCATCCACATCGCCGTCGATCTCGGGGCGACAAAGGTGAGGGTGGCAGCCGGAGATGAAGAAGGGCTGAGGCTGAGGATCGTTGAGGAGACCGATAGGATGCATGGCCCGGAGAGCGTGGCGGGGCAGATCATCAGGATGATTAAGGCGCTGGGGGTGAAGGTCGATGCGATAGGCGTAGGCTCAGTAGGACCCCTAAACCTCAGCCGTGGATGCATCGTCAAGCCTCCAAACCTCCCCTTCGATGAGATATCCATCGTGAAGCCCCTGGAGGAGGCCTTCGACGTGGAGGTGAGACTGCTCAACGACTGCTCAGCCGCCGTCCTCGGCGAAAAACACTTCGGCGCCGGCAGAGGCCTAGAAAACCTCGTCTACATAACTTTAAGCACCGGTCTCGGAGGGGGAGCCATCGTCGACGGGCATCTACTACTGGGTAAAGATGGGAACGCGGTGGAGATCGGGCATCTCACCATAGACCCGGACTCGGAGCTCACCTGCGGCTGCGGATGCCGAGGCCATTGGGAGGCCTACTGCTCTGGAAGGAATATACCAAACTATGCTAGGCTGCTGCTAAGGGATCGAGGTCTCAGCGGTCTCCTAAGCCATCTAACTGGTGGGGATCCTGAGAAATTGACGACGGAGCTGATCTTCAAGGCGGCTAAGATGGGTGATGAGACGGCGCTGTGGATCACTGATCGCATCGGCTTTGTGAACGCCGTCGGCTTGGCGGATGTAGTGAATGCCTATGATCCAGAGCTCGTCACGATTGGAGGTTCAATAGCGTTGAGGAATCCGAGGCTGACCCTGGAGCCCATTGAGAGATACATCGATGGATATCTAATCAACAGGAGACCCGAGATCGAGTTAACCCCCCTTGGCGATGAGGTCGTCCTGTATGGCGCCCTAGCTCTCTCCCTCTGGGGCTTTAACTGAGGCTATGAACTCGAAGTTATCCCTCCTCTGCTCCAGCTTAATAAGCTGCCCCTCATAGAGGTAGAAGATGAGGTTGAGTTCGGGAACCCTCGCCACGAGGCAGTTGTATTCGACTCCATTGATGGTGATGCTCTCCCTCTTCCTATCGAGTATAACGTCGATTCTCGCCTTATCCGTCAGCTGAGGGATGAACACGGTGAATCTCACCCTTCTACCCGGGGTAAATTCAAAGGTTTTGAAGAAGAGCTCCCACTGACCTACCATGTTGGTATCTATCAGCACCGTATCTTCGGGAAGCTCTACCTCCCTATTCACCATCTGATCCCTCCTCCATAAGGAGGCGTTCACCATGGAGCCTTTGAAGAGGCAGAGGATTCTCTCATGCTTCTCCCCTAGTGTGGCGTTCAGCTTATACTCTATGGGATTAAGACTCTCATCGAAGATGTATAGGGTGTCTATAGTGATGTTCATACCCTTATAGAAGACCGAGGTCGTAGACCTCGTGACATAAACTCTACACCCATCTCGCTCCTCAACGTCGACGATCCAGAAGGTGTAATGGCCTACGAGCTGTTCATCCTTATATATGTCGAATCGATGTTTCAGCCCTATCTTCATAGGTGGTAGAACTCCCCCCTCATAGGAGGCGACGGGATAGAGATGGGAGCCATAAAACTCGATAAGGAAGGCAACTGAAGCGACGACGGTGAAGGCGATCACCCAGGGCCAGAGCCTCAAACCTATTCTTAGAGGGGGTTCAGGAGTTAATAAATCCGCTACCTTCCGGCCTCCAGGTAGCTCTTAACGGCCTTCCTCAGCTCCTCCCCGGCCTTTTCCACTCTCTCCCTCAGCTTTCTCACCCTCTTCTGAGCTTCTTCCAGCGTTCTCCTCCTCTCAGTGATCATGCGTCTAGTCCCCTGGGGTCTCGGGCTGCCCTGTGAGATCCTCCTCTCCAGCGACTGGTAGGGGTTTGTCACCTCCTTTATGAGGTCTCCCCTAACCCTGATGGACTTACCTATAACCTCCTCCGCCGCCCTCTCCAGCTCCTCCATCGTTAACTCCCTGAGGCTTCGCTCCCTCAGGTTCTTGACGACATGGGCAACCACTCTATAGGCTTCCCTAAATGTTAGTCCGGCCTCCACGACGAGAGCCTCTGTGAGGTCGACGGCGTAGGTGTAGCTCTCCTCGGCGACTTTCCTCATCCTCTCGGCCCTCACCGTCATCGTCGAGATGGCTCCACACATGATCCTCAGCGAGCCCTTCATGATGTCGAGGCATCTCCAGAGCGGCGGCTTTGTCCCCTGTAGGTCCTGATAGTAGCCCGTCGGCACTCCCTTAACCATCGTCAGGAGCTCCTCTAGGGCTGAGTAGACCTCCGAAGTTCGCCCCCTCACCAATTCGAGGGTTGAGGGATTCTTCTTCTGCGGCATTATGCTGCTGGAGGTTGAATACTCATCGGCCAGCTCTATGTATCCATATTCCTTCATGGACCATAGGATGAGGTCTGAGGCCATCCTGCTGAGGGTTGACATCAGTATTGCTGAGGCGGCCGCCACCTCAATCGCCCAGTCCCGGCTGCTGGTTGCATCTATTGAGTTCTCCACGAGATCCTCGAAGCCTAGGAGCTCCGTAGTTCGCCTCCTATCGATGGGTATGCTCGTTCCGCCTATGGGGCCTCCCCCCAGAGGATTAAGGTTCGTTCTCCTATAACACTCTAGAATACGCTCTAAGTCTCTAAGCAGAGCATCGAAGTAGGAGAGGAGGTAGTGACCTAGGGTTCCAATCTGGGCGTGTTGACCATGAGTGTAGAGCATCATCACCGTCTCGACATGCTCCTCACCCCTCTCCAGCAAGGTCTCCAGCAGCCGTAGGAGCTCCTCAGCCACCTCCAGGAGCTCGGTCCTCACCCTCATCCTGACGTCGACCATCACCTGGTCGTTTCGGCTTCTCCCCGTATGCATCATGCCTCCAATTTCAAGGCCGACTTTCTCGATAACCCTCGACTCGATGTATTCGTGGATATCCTCATACTTGGGTCCAACCTCTATACGCCCTTCCCGCCACTCAGCTCTCAGCTCCTCTAGGGCCTGGAGGATGCGTCTTAGGGCTTCTCGTGGTATGATACCGGCCTCATGGAGCATTATGTCGTGGGCCTCAGTTCCATCGATGTCCTCCTCGAAGATCCGTAGATCCTCGTAGATGGAGGTGTGAAATCGGGCTGCCTCTTCCTCCAGGGCCGCCTTAAGCCTCGACCTGTATAGGCCTCCACTCAAGGGATTCACCGAAGTTGATGGTTCTTCACAGCCTTAAAAAGGGGTTCACTCCCGCAGCTTCTCTCCTTGATAGGCTCCCCTATATCCCTCCTCAACCCTGTTTATCCTTAAGAAGAGGAGCTGAGCGACCCTGGCGTTCCTTTTCAGCCTGATGCCATGGGGGTTGTGAACCATCAGAAGCGATGAGCTTCGACCCTCGTATCCTGGGTCCCAGACAGCTGTCCCTATGGAGGCTCCGCAGCGGAGGAGCGTCGATCTAGGCCTCGCTATCGCGACTATGTCGAGGGGGATCTTCACAGCCTCGTTGTAGACGATGAGATAACATCCCTCAGGCAGCCTATACCATCCCTCCCCATCGGGCTCTAGGAGCCTCGTCCTCGGCAGCCTCCTCTCGGCATTTGTGAAGTCGACTGATCCAGCGTCGAGGTATTCATGCACCTCAGCGATGGAGAGGTCGAAGCCAGCTGGCTGAAGCTGGGTTTCTAGGTCTATGTACCCCGTTATGAGATTCCTCTCCTCGATGAGTCTCTTGATCTCCCCTTTGTTGAGGAGGGCTGAGGAGTTCATGCTTGCTCCCCCGCTCTGTGGATGGGTGTTATGGGGACGAACTCGACGCTGGGCCTCCTGGGTCTGATCTCCATCCTGTAGAGACTCATCAGGGAATATACCTCATCGGGCAGCCCGAGTTTCACCCTGTCGCCCAGCAGCCTCCTCGCCTCCTTAGCCGTTATGGGGTAGTCGTGGGTGTAGACGCCGCTGACGAGCTCCTCGACGATGCGTTCCACCTGCTCCTCCGGGTATTTATCCTCGATGAGTTTTCGGACGATGCTCTTCATCTGCTCCATCGCCTTCCTCGACTCCTCCGCCAATATGAGCGTTCTATCATCGATCTTGTCTACATTCTTCTTCTCTAAGACCTTCAAAATCGAGGCTGCTGCATAGACGCCCTGCCTATCGCCGAGCTGTGGATCGACGGGTCCGAGGACTGCATGTGGATCCATCAGTATCTCATCGGCGGCGAGGGCGATGAGGGTGCCGCCGCTCATGGCGTAGTGAGGTATCATCACGGTCTTCTTACCCTTGTGATCCTTCAGGGCAAAGGCGATCTGGGTGGCGGCTAGGGCGATGCCTCCAGGGGTGTGGAGGATGATGTCTATAGGGGCGTCCTTAGGAGTCATCCTTATCGCCCTGAGGATCTCCTCGCTATCCTCTATGTCGATGTACCTTGAGATGGGTATGCCTAGAAAGGAGATGGTCTCCTGCCTATGGATCAGCGTTATGACGTTGCTCCCCCTCTTCTTCGCCAACTTCGCCAACTCCCTTCTCCTCGCCCTCTCCAGGGCTGACTGCTGGAGCTTGGGCATTAGAACCATGAGGAGGAAGATGAGGAGCCAGATGTTATTTATCAAGTCCATAAAGTCCATGTCATCCACATACTCTTTGATAGGAGTTAAAAAGTTTTGAGCGATAGCAAGGTCTAAATGATCCGCTGAGGAGATCACTGTAGCCTTTGAACCCTCTCCTACCTCTTCTGATCCTTATCCTCTCCTCCGCATCTAGTGCGGATGGGTGGCCTATGTATAGGGGTGGGCCCAGCCGCCTAGGTGTGGCTCAGGATGCCCCCCTCATAAATGAGACTCTCTGGAGCGTCGATCTCCACGGATTTGCTCTCTCATCCCCCTCAGTGGCCGATGGAGCCGTCTTCATCGGAACCGGATCGGGCATCATATACTGCTTCGATGAGGCTGTGGGGAGTGAGATCTGGCATTACCTCACCGACTCCTGGTTTGGATCCTCGCCGGCAGTGGCCGAGGGGAGGGTTTTCATAGGATGTGAGGATGGCCACCTTTACTGCTTAAACGAGTCCACGGGTGAGGCCCTATGGAGATTCCAGGTCGATGGGGCGGTTTACTGCTCGCCGCTCGTCGTCGATGGGTGTGTTCTCTTTGGCTCTCACGATGGGCGGCTCTACTGTCTAACCCTAGATGGCGATCCCCTCTGGATGTATTCAACCTGGCTTGAGGGCTTTGTGAGGCCGACCCTCAGCGGGGGTCGGCGAGGTGGGGCCATCTGGTCTTCCCCAGCTTTCTACAGGGGTCTCATCTACTTTGGCTGTGAAAATGGCTTGGTTTACTGTCTCAACTTCACAGATGGCGCGGAGGTGTGGATCGCTGGGACCCCAGGCTCCATCTGGTCTACACCCGCCGTCTCAGATGGCATCGTATATATAGGCTCCAAGGATGGATGCCTCTACGCCTTCGATGCCTTCGACGGTGAGCTGCTCTGGAGCTTCAGAACCAATGGCTCCATATACTCTTCGCCAGCCCTATATAGAGGCCTCGTCGTCTTCGGCTCCTGGGATGGCTATGTCTATTGCTTAGACGCCCGTAACGGCTCCCTGAGGTGGAGCTTTGCGACTAGAGGACCAATATACTCGTCGCCGGCCGTCGCGAGAGATAGGGTTTACATAGGCTCTGAGGATGGCTCTCTATACTGTCTAGACATCGATGATGGCAGCCTCCTATGGAGGCTGAGGCTTGGAGCTCCCATCTCCACCTCTCCAGCCCTCGCCGATGGAAATCTCTATGTGGCATCTTATGATGGGCATCTCTACTCCGTTGGCTCCAACCGATTGGAGAGGCGTTTCCCTTGCTACCTAGCCCTCTATAGCCTCGTGGGAAACGTCTATGGGGCGGGCTACTATAAGCCGGGCTCAATAGCCACCTTCTATGTTGAGCCGACGGTGGTGGAGGTGGAGCCCGGTGTGAGATACGTCTTCAAGGGTTGGATTAGCAATAGGGTTGGCTCCGGGTATAATGGGCCCAATGTGACGGTAAGCCTGGTGATGGACTCCGCCGTCATCGAGACGGCTAACTGGAGGAGGGAGTGCTACCTAGAGATCCTGACCGATCCCCCACAGGGGGGCGTCGTCACCCCCTCTTCAGGCTGGTATGAATCAGGTTCCCATGTGACGCTCGAGGCTCGAGCTAATCCCGGATATAGGTTTAAGGGCTTTATCGGTGAGGGGGAGGGCTCCTACACCGGCTCCGATGAAAGTGTCACGCTTTTGATCCTCGATCCCATAGTTGAGAGAGCCGTCTTCGAGAGGATTCCGGTATGGATTAGGTTTAGATGGTTGATTTCGCTGTTCCTCCTGATTCCAGTGTTATGGCTTTTGAGGAGGCTGCTGCCACGTTTAGGCGTGGCTGAGCCTTGACTACAAATTTTTAAATCTCTAAGATTGGCTGAGTGACTTTGATGAGCCTGGTAACCGGTAGGGATTTCGTCATCTCCCTCCTAATCGTCGCTGTCATAACCCTCGGCTCCTTCTACTTCTTCGGGGATCTCTTCATCGTTGGATTGTTCATAGGTCTAGGGCTGGCTATGTGGATTATCTGGCATTTAGTGGGGGGGAGGGTTGCCGGTTTGATAGCTCGTAGGGATGTCAAGCGGAGGGATGTTAGGCTCATCAGCCCCGCCAAGTATGAGCCTGAGAGGCTTGGGATTAAGGGGTTTCTGAAACACTCTTTCTATCCAAATCTCTTCTCCTTCTCCCTCCTCTCCCTGGCGTATCAGATATTGGGGTTGGAGGTTGGCAATCCCTCGGAGCTCCTCGACTTCATGATTAACGCCCTCTTCATTCTTCCCTTCACTATCTTCATACCCGCCATCTGGATCGTTGAGAATTCAGGCATCGTCGTTGTCAGGCCTGGGGAGTATCCCAGGCCCCTATCTTACCTAGAGATCGTTGGAGACTTCATCGATATAGGCTCCATAATAGGTCTAGCTCTCACCGTCGGCCTCGCCCTAAGGGCTTCCGGTAGTCTCATCGATGCCTTTGGATGGATCGTGGCATTCCTCTGTATCTTCTTCCTCATGATGTTTATTCCCTCTCTACTAGCCACGGCTCTTTATCTACGCCTAAGCCTGCTGAAGGCCGTTCAAGTCTTCAGGGAGAGGCTTCTACTCTACGATGTTGATCTCGAGGTTGAATACAGATGCCCCAACTGCCGAGCTGCCGTATCCCTCGGGGAGAGGTTCTGCCCCGAGTGTGGTAGACCTCTCATGGAATAGATTTTTAAGACTCTAAGTTCCCCCTTTTGCGGCGAGGATGCCTCATGCCTCACTGCCCAAACTGTGGAGCTGAGATCGAGGAGGACTATCTCTTCTGCCCAAATTGCGGCCAAGCCCTGAGGGTGATTCCGAGGGAGCCTGTCTCCTTCTTCCATCTCGTGGGAAGAGGATTTAGATGTCTACTCGCCCCGATCAGGTCTCCGCCTCCCCTGTATAGGCCGACGGATGTCGTCTATGAGCTTCGCCCTCCCTACTCCCCCGTGAGGAGATATCTGCTGCTGGGCTTCATCCTCGGCATCGTCGGGATGTTCCTCATGTATGGAGGCGAATGGCTCACCTACTCCGGTATAACCATCGTCGGGATGGTTCCACCGGTCCTCTACTTCCTATGGATGCGTAGAAACGATCGCTATGAGGAGGAACCTCTAGGTATGGTTCTCTTCACCATAGGCTGGGGCATCTTCATCGGCATCTTCGCAGGGGTGCTCAACGAGCTTTTAGATGCCATCCTAGGTTTAGGGCCTCCCATCGCTGCCTTCGTCGAGGAGCCCTTGAAGGCCCTGGGCATCTATATCCTAGCGAGGCATAGGAGACTTGGGAGGGAGTTAAACGACCACATGGATGGGATGGTCTACGGAGCGGGGGCTGGAGCTGGATTCGCGCTCATGGAGAACTTCCAATACATCTATATGAACGCCGTTAAGGGTGCGACACCCCTCCCCTTCATCGCTGGAATCAGGGCCATCTCCGCTCTCGGCCATCTGATATATACGGGGCTTACGGGCTTCATCTTAGGCTATGCCAAGGCTAAGCGTGGATATCTCGTCTCCACCGATTTCATCGCCGCCCTGATCCCAGGGGTGATACTCCACTTCCTCTGGAATGCCACTCCGGGTCTTCTCAGCCTCTTAATACTCGCTCCCCTCTACCTCCTCATCTTCTATAGAAATGTGAGGGCGGCTCAGAGAGATGAGGAGCTATGGGGCTACCGCATCAGGGCGCCGGTGGAGTGACGTTTACTCAAGTGGCGTGCCGCATTTGACGCAGAATCTCGCCGTCGGCTTATTCTCATGGCCGCAGTTGGGGCAGACCTTGGCCTCAGCCTTCGGCCTAGCCCTCTTCCTACGTCTAGGCGTCGATGGCGCTGGGGGAGGCGTGGGTGGGGCTGCCTCCACCGCCTCAACGACTTCAGCCTCTACCCTTCCATATTTCTCCTCATAGATTTTTAGGACGCTCTCTAGGTGTTCTATCAGCCTCTTAACGGCTAGTGGGCGGAGGGCGTATCGATGGTAGATGGTGATGCTATCCTCCTCCTCATAGCCGAGGCCGAACTCTATATACCCCTCGTAGACCTCGCTGGAGAAGTAATCCGCGTATAGAACACCTCTATCGAGGATAATCTCCTTCTTCTCACCCATCCTCGACACCATCACCTTCTCCTCTCCATGGCTATTTAAGTCCGATGACCTCGGACATCTTAAATCCAGAGTTAGAGGAGTGGTCTTGGGGGCGATAGATGGTTAGGGTTGCGACGGGTATGGGCTTCGAATTGGAGCTCCCCGAGTCCTATACGCATCTAAAGCTGGAGGCCGAGAGGGCCATCGACGAGATTCTAAGCGACAGGCCGAAGGCTAGGAGGATGTGGGAGCTTATGAGGGATGACCCAGAGGTGAACGCCGACTGGGATATGGCCAACTACATCGCCGTGGCTAAGCTGAAATACAATGATCACGGGGAGATTCATGCGAAGATCGTCGCCGCCAACGCCCTCAAGATGTTGAGGCTTCTATTGGAGCATGGCATCACCACCGACGTGGTTAGGGAGAGGGCTGGCGACGAGGATGACGCCCACCTCATCGTCCTCGCCGGGGCCTTGCTCCACGACATAGGAAACCAGGTTCACAGGGAGATGCACAACGTCGCCGGAGTCTACCTCGCGATACCCCTCCTGAATAGGCTGCTGCCGGAGATCTATGAGGAAGAGGAGGTGATGTATGAGATCCGTGGACACGTCCTCCACTGTATCTACGCCCACGAGTTTGATGTCCGAGACCTCACCATGGAGGCGGCCCTAGTAGGCATAGCAGATGGAACAGACATGACAAAAGGCCGAGGCCGACTGGCCTTCGATAAGGGGAACGTCAACATCCACACCGTCTCAGCCCTAAGCATCGACAAGGTGGAGATCACCAGGGGGTATGAGAAGCCGATTAGGATTCAAATCGAAATGAGCAACAGCGCAGGAGTCTTCCAAATCCAAGAGACCCTCGGAAAGAAGATAGCTGGAAGCCCCCTAGAACCCTACATAGAGGTCATAGCCCTAGCAAGACCCGAGAAGCCTCCGATGGATGAACGAATAGTCCACAGGCTGATCATCAGCGGAAAGAAACTCGAAGCCCTATAATTACCGGGCATCGCATGGAGGCCTTTTTTCCTAAGAGCAGTGTTAGGTTATACGCTCTTGAGAAATGGCGGGCTCGGTGGGATTCGAACCCACGACCGCCGGCTCCGCAGGCCGGCGTCCTATCCAGGCTGGACGACGAGCCCAATAGAGATGATTTAGGCCGTCTATAAATAGGTTAAGTGGTCTTTAATCCTCGGTCAGGAGCTTTATGTATCCGCCGTCGGAGGAGGCTGCCCCGACAACTATCCTATAGTATTTCTCTCCCTCTCCTTCAACTCTTTCTAGGATGCCTTTGAACCCTATTCGTTCATCCTCTTGGAAGATGCCGCTGAAGATTCCCTCGTAGGAGACTATCTCCTTTATCTCGTCGACGACGATTTCACCTCTTATCGATGTATCCTCAACCCGGTATATGGCTGGGGTGTAGATGCCCTCGGAGGCATCGATGATGGTGGCTTCGCCTTCTACTTGGCCGAGGCGCCTATAGATGCGGCTTCCATATTGTTCTGTGATCTCCTCATCGCTTCTCACGGGGTGAATGGAGAAGTAGGTGTCCTCGTAGAAGCCCTGATTCCAGCGTCTCAGGGCGATCTCCATAAGCTTCTCGAGGCTGAGGGGTAAGCGCCCAGCCCTCCGACGAGACCAATCCTTAAGCCAGCCCTCTGATGGAGCCTCAAGGCCGTCAACGCCCCTCCTGAGGGCCTCCATCACCCTTCTAGAGGCTTCAAGGCCGTAGACGGTGAGGTCTATATCCGAGAATTTTGGGTTATGTATCCCTAAGAGTAGGGAGCCAGTCACCCCGAAGTCTGAGGCCTTCAGACCTGAGGCCCTCGATAGGAGTTCGATGAGGCTTAGGAGCTTCGCTTCTAGGGGGTCTAGGGGCCCTCTCCTGAGGATGGTTCTAAGCCTCTCCCTCGGCCTATAATAGCGTTTAACCCTGCTCTTTGGGATGGCTGAGATTCTTATACCTCTGATGGGGCAGTCATAGAGGTATTGAGAGTATTGCTTCTCCAGCAGCTTATAGGTGGCCTCTACCTGTGTGACGTGGTAATAGGCCAAAGCTCTGCCATATCGTCGTTGGCCTCTCCCCCATTTACCTGAGGTCTCTGGGATGTATTTGAGGTAGGCCGTATATCGGTCTGGGGGATGGAGGTAGCCGACTACACAGAAGATTAGGCCCTCAACGGTCTCGATGTAATCCTTGTCCTTCGGCCTATCCATCTACGAGAACCATTTTTAGAGGCTGTTAAGATTGTTGCTTGAGGATGGTCACCAACCTCCCCGCCGAGGCCAAGCATAAGTGGATGGAGGTCAGCCAGGCGAGAGACCCAGAGCTAAGGCTGCGGCTGATGGCCGAGTTCCTATCGCTGGTGCCGAAGCATAAGGGGACGGCTAAGCTCTGCGCCCACGTCCGCCGACTGATGAGTCAGCTCCGGGAGGAGGTGGAGCGTAGAAAGAGGGTGAAGAGAGGAGCGAGAGCCCCTTCTTACTACCCTGAGAAATCCGGGGCCGCCCAGGTCATCGTCCTCGGGCCGACCAACGTTGGTAGGAGCAGCCTCCTAAGGGCCGTGACCAACGCCGAGCCTGAGGTGGCCCCCTACCCATTTACAACCCGTCGACCAGTTCCAGGGATGCTCCAATATGAGGATGTCCAGATACAGCTCGTGGAGGCTCCACCCCTCGTGGAGGGAGCCTCAGAGGGGCGTGGAGACGGATATCGAATCCTAAGCCTCACCAGAAACGGCGACGGCCTCATCCTCATGGTCGACTTGGCTGATGACCCAATAGAGCAGTATAGGATGATCTCAACCGAATTGGAGAAGGCCAGGATACTAACCGTCAAGCCCCGGGGAGAGGTCATCATAGAGCGGAGGCGGTATGGGTCGGATATACAATTCATCTGGGAGGGAAGCCTAGAAGGCTGCACAGCCGGAGACGTGGTGGAGCTCCTAAAGAGCTATGGGATAAGGTCGGCGGTCATCAGGGTTCGAGGAGTCGCCACCCTCGACGACGTGGAGGACGCCATCTACGGGGCCTCAGTCTATAGGCCGACCCTCGTCATCGCAAACAAGGCCGATGTGGGCGTCGACCCAAAAACCCTCAGGGAGCTGAGAGAATTGGTCAGCCCCCTGGAGCTGATGGTCACCTCAACACAACGAGGCGGAGGCCTATCGGAGAAGTTGGGGTCGAAGCTCTTCAGGATGCTCAACCTCATCAGGGTCTACACCAAAGAGCCTGGGGGGAAGCCGTCGCCGAGGCCCTTCGTCGTGAAGCATGGAGCCACCATCGGCGACCTCGCCAGGATGATCCACAGCGACCTCCATAGAGGCTTCAGATATGCCCGCCTATGGGGGCCGAGCGCCAGATTCCCCGGAGAAAGGGTAGGCCCAGACAGACAGCTGGAGGACGGAGACATCGTAGAGATACATGCATAGACTGACAGCCGCTGTCAGTCTGTAATCGGCTTTAGATACTCCCCCTCCAAAGCCGAGCCGATGACGACCCTAAGCCAACGCTCATCCCCGCAGCGAACCTCCTCCAATACGCCCCTAACCCTGAAGCCCTCACCAGCCTTCAAGAGGCCCCTATGCTCACCGATCATCGAAGCCAGCTCGGTGACGTCACCCTCAACCTCTCCCCCAAGAGGGTTGAACTCCTCAACCCTATAGATGGCTGGTCTAAAAACTGATTCAGGGGAGTTGGCCACCCGCCCTCTCCCCTCAACGACGCCGAGGGGCCGATAGGTTTTAGGTCTCCGATCGATCTCGCTGAACCTTCGGACGGCGTTCACAACGAAGGGGACATCCTCAAATAGGCCTCGATTCATCCTCCTAACCTCCACCTCGCCGCGCCTCAGCAGCTCCAGCAGGCCAGCCTCCTCCAGCTTTAGGAGGCATCTCTGAACCCTCCGAAAGTTCTCAGCCCCATAGACAGCGATGTCTATGTCGCTCCCCTCATGATGCATACCTAGGGCTATGGAGCCATGAATCCCGAGGAAGCCCTCGGAAACCCCTGAGACCTCCGATATAAGCCCTATAAGCCTCAGGGCCCTGGCCTCCAACTCGTCTCCTGGGCCTCTCCTCCTAAGCCTCAACAGCTCCCTGGAGGGGGTGTAGACCTCAGCGATCAACTCCTCTGGTACGTAGATTAGATGACGGTTCAGCGTCGATGAGTATCTCACATACTCTGGGAAGCTCCGTTTAAAGCTGTCTATCAACCCCTTATAATTCTCAGGGCTGTAGAGCATCCTCGGCCTCAGCAGCGTCATGCCTCTCCTCCGCCACCTCACAGGGAGCCATTCGAGGTCTATCCGGTCTGCATAGACCTCTGGAACATATTTCAGGAAGGCATCATAGCCGCCCTCGGGATGCTGATAGCCGAAGATGTAGAAGATGAAGCCGTGAACCGTTACGACTGCATCCCCATCCCTAAGCCTCAAGGCAACCGGATTATGGACGCTTCTCCTTATAAGTGGCAGCCACTTATATCAACTCCCAAGCCTCGACAAGAGATGGTCAACCAGGGCCTCGGCGATGTCGACGTCCGTGACGCCTTGAAGACCCTTCCACCCAGGGGTGCTGTTCACCTCCGTGATATAGTATTCACCGTCCTCCGAGGGGAGTATATCGACGCCTGCGTATTCGAGGCCTATGACCCTCGCGGCTCTGATGCTCAGCTCCTCCAGCTCTGAGTTGAGGGTTAGAGGCTTGGCTTTTCCACCCCTCGATATGTTGGTTCTCCAATCGGCTCCTATGCGCATCATGGAGGCCATAACCCTGTCTCCAATGACGAAGGCCCTTATGTCCCTCTTCCTATGCGGTATGTATTCCTGGAGATAATAGACGCCCCTAATGAGTTCTATGGCCCTGAAGACCCTGTGAGCCAGGTCTGAGTCTGAAACCCTTACCATTCCCAGGCCGAAGGAGCCGAAGAGGGGCTTGACGACGACGTCTCCTCCAAGCTCCTCGAAGGCCTCCATCGCCTCCCGATAGCTCTCCGTGACTACTGTCCTCGGCGTCTTTATGCCGGCGTCCTCCAGCAGCGTCGAGGTGTAGTATTTATCCACGGCCCGCTCGATGCTCTCAGCCGAGTTCATGAGGTAGATGCCGAGGTCTTCAAGCCTATGGAGGACATCCATCCTGTAGAAGACCTGCTCAGGCGAGCCTCCTGGGACTCTTCGTACTATGATGGCATCATAATCATCGATGGAGTAACCCCTAATCGAGACCCTCGGCCTCAGGCCGATGCGGGATAAAAATCGGGTTGGGGGGAGGTGATAGGCCTCTACGCCTCTATGCCTCAGGGCCTCCAGCAGCCTCTCCACATGCCATTCATCAGGGCGTTGAGCTAATACCCCGATCTTCATCCCCGCTCAACTACGAGTATCTCCCCGTCTCCACCCACAGCCCTATCGCCCCTGTATCGTCTGAAGGGCCTGCCTATATACTCTTCAGCCCGTTTTATGCCGAGTTTCTCGCTGAGGGTTTTTAGGTAGATGCGCATGAAGGTCGGCGTGTAGATTGTGTCGTAGACGAAGGTTGGCAGGAGCTCCTCCACCTCTCCGAGGCAGATGATCAGCGATCCGTTTCCCCTCATCTGCGCCCCCAGCCGTTTAGCGGCCCTGCCGAGGATGAAGATGACGCCTCCATTCATGTGGGCGCCGGTGAAGGGCGCCGCATCTCCGCCTATGACTATGAGGCCTCGTCTCATACCTGTGCCGGTCTCATAGCCTGTTGAGCCCTCGACGACTATGCAGCCACCTCTCATCCCCTCGGGGCTTCCCCGGTAGGCTGCGCCCAAGAGGTCTCCAGCGTCCCCCTTAATCCTTATGAGGCCGCCGCTCATCTCAGCTCCGACCCAGTCCCCGGCGGAGCCCTCGACGATGATTTCACCCCCCTTCATCCTGGAGCCCAGATGCATTCCCACGTCTCCCCTAACGATGATCTTGCCCGCCGTCATCTCTGCCCCGATGTATTTCACCCAGGAGACATCCCCATCGACGATGATGAGCTGCTCTCTAGTTTGAGATGCGACCTCGCCTTCCGCTTCGAAGTATTCGCCGAGGGTCTCAGCCCTATTCCCATGGTAAACCCTAAGCTCTTCAACCTCCTTTAGGGTCTTCCCAGCTACGACATCAGGCGAGATGACCTCGGCTTCCAGGGGGATGCTCAGCTTCGATATCTTCGGCTTAAGTCTCAGCTCCATCAACCTGCTTCACCTCCGAGGCAGTCTCTCAGGTATATCTGATACCTGCCGAGCTTACCGCCGAAGTTGACGGCCGTGATCCTCTTTATACCCTTCACCTCCACCGCAGCCTTGATGCCCACGGCCATCGCCTTCCGCACCGCGGCCTCATCTAGGCCGTTTATCACCACCTCTATGATGGAGTTCACCCCCTCAGGCACCTGGGACTCTGGATAGGTATGCTTGATCGCCGGGCAGAAGGGGGTGTTCGTCGAGGCCCGTAGGAAGGGGTATCGGGAGCCCACCTTGCTCCCGCTTCGGCATAGGCCCCCTGGGAACGGCGTTATTACTCCGGGCACCCTGTGTATGGCCTCGACGGCCCTCTCGGCTGCCTCCAGCGTTGAGTCCTCGTCGACGCCCATGATGATGAAGTTTCCACCTCCGACTCCCTTCTTTGCTCCAAGCATCTCCTCTATGAGGAACTCCCCCTCCATGACGGGTATACGCCAGAAGCGTCGACGCCGGAGCCATCCGTCGCCAAGCCTCATCTTCACCTGGTATCCATCGCCGAAGAATCTCAGCCTCTTACCTATGTCGAGCATCGCATCCGCTTCCTCCTCCAGTATGCCATTATAGACTGCCGTCGTGGGGCAGGTGAGGACGCACTGCCCTATACGCCTGACGAGAGGCTCTATCAACGTCTTCCTGGAGTGGGCGAAGACTATCACAGCCGTCCCAGGCCGGCCGTCTGGTGTTTCATCCTCGCCGAGCCGCCGTTCGATTCCGGCCTCACAGTCACACATGATGACGCTGGTGGCGAAGCCCGTCATCTCCATCGCCGCCGTGTCAGCCCACTTCTGATTCTTGGCCGTGATGATGACTCGGCATCCCCACATCCTGAAGGCCTCTGCGAAGGTGTCCTCCACCTCTACGCCGTTAACCCTCATCATCTCCAACCCACCACCTCCACGGGCTTCTGAAGCGGGAGATAGGCGTCCTCAACGGGATAATTGCCGAGGCTGATGGTGTAATAGTTCTTGAAGCCCTCCTCAAGGTCCTTCATCAGCTCCCCCTCCAAATCCTCTGGAATCTCAACGTCAATCCAGTAGGTCTTACCCAGGGGCGTCGAGACCACCTCTCCGTCGACGACGACGATCTCGCCTCCCTTGATCGTATATTTGGCCCTGGAGAAGGCCTTCTCCACCTCCCTATACATGGAGGGCCTCCACTCTGTGGGGTCGATGTCGTAGACGGCGACATCGCCGTCGGCCCCAGGCCCTAGATGACCCTTCTCCTTGAGGCCTAGAACCTTAGCCGGCGCAGCCCTTGTGGTGATGGCGATCTCGTAGAAGTCATACTCTCTATATATGTCGGCCAGAGTAGTCTTCCTCATCGCAGCCTTATGTATCTCCAGCATCGTGTCGGTCCTCGCCTTACGGCTCATCAACCATGCGATGACCTTCGGGTAGAAGGTGAAGGGGCCTCCATTGGGGTGATCCGTCGTCATGTAGACCCTCCAGGGGTCGTAGATCAACAGGGCCAGCTCTAGGCCTATGGCCCACTGGATGGCGTTGACGGGATTCTTCTTTCTAAACGTATAGGGGACGACGCCGGCTCCGGCCTCCATCTCCACGTCGCTGTTTATCCACTTATTCCCCGTGAGGTTGTAGAGCCTGAACTGCCAGGGGCCGTCTCCGGTCATGGTCGTCGTGTCCGTGAAGATGACCTGGCCTAGGTCGAGGGTTACATGCCTATGGGCGTTGACATACCTGGCGACCTCAGGCGCCCCTGATCGCAGTGTGGCCCAGCTGTCGCCGGCGAGAGCGTTGAACTGGCAGTGGACGATGTGAATCGTTGCCTCCCTCCCCTCTCTGGGCTTAAGGCCCTCCACAGCCCTCATCGTCTCTATGGTGGTCTGATAGTTTCCCGGGACGCCGAGGTTATTGCAGTGTAGATGTATCGTATGCGGCAGCCCCAGCTCCTCGTTGGCCCTGGCGAGGCTGGTGATGATCCGCCTCGGGGTGATGTCGAAGCCCTCGACGGTGTCATCTAGGCCGTCGACGTTCTTACCCCACTTCCAGGACTCGACGCCGCCTGGGTTGACGATCTTGATGGCGTAGCCTCTCGTCGCCCTCATCAACCAGGCGACGAAGGCCTTCAGCATCTCAAAGTCGCCTTCCCTGACATATTTCAGGACGAAGTAATTGTTCCCGAAGAGGGGGTAGGCTGACTTGTCGACGATGGGCGTATCGTTGAGCTCCTCGTGGACGTGTCTCGCGCCGAGCGGCGGCATAGCTGGCTCCATGACGGTTGTGTAGCCCATCTGCGCATACCTGTATCCTGCGATATAGGTTGAGGGGCATGAGTAGCCGACGCCGGCTCTGGTGACCCTGGTTCTGGGAACCGGATCTTTTCGGTGATCCTCCGGTCTGAGAAGCCTTCCGAGGTTTATCTTCGACCCGGCTATATGGCTGTGGAGGTCTACGCCTCCCGGCATTACGACCATCCCCGAGGCGTCGATGACCTTTGCGTCATGCTCTGGGAGCTCTTCGACGATCTTCCCATCCTTGATGTAGATGTCCATCTTCTCCCCGTTGATTCCGTTAATGGGGTCGTAGACGTATCCACCCTTTACGATGAGGTTCATCCCTCCACCTCCTTTATTATGAGGCTCAGAACCTCCGCGTCGGGGAGAACCCCCTCCGGCGGCTCTATCAGCTTCTTCAGCCTTATCGGTATGCCATCCATCCTGTAGGCTGTCCCCTCAGCCTCGATGCCTGCGGCAGCCGTTGGGATGACGACTCTGCTGATCATGGAGGTCATATTCCTCTTCGGGTCGAGAACGATGGTGGGAATCTCAGCCAGCCGCCTCGCAGCCTTATAGGGGAGATGCGCAACGGGGTCTGAGGCGATGATCAACGCCGCATCGGCCTCCCCCCGGGCCAGTAGGTCTACGGCTGTATACTCGCCGGGGTTATATCTTGGGTAGCCCCTGCTGAAGTCCACCGCATAGGGGTAGCCGGTCTGCCAAGTCGTCACCGTGTTGGCCCCCGCTACGTTGTAGTGCCCCCTCATGGGTATGAGGACGAACTTGGTGTGATGGTTCAGGTCTGCGACAAGGCCGATGGCTGCCTCAATATTCATATGCCTCCCCTCACTCTGCGTAAGGCCGAGGCCGAAGAATATGGCTCCGAACCGGGCTTTCTTCATCCTCTCCGCCAGCTCGAGGATGACATCTCTCGGAACTCCCGAGACCTCATCCGCTTCGAGGTCATAGCCCCTGACAACGGCTCTAAGGGCTGAGAGTAACTCGTAATCGCCGCCGGGCTTCACTTTAACGAAGAGGTCTGCCACCCTTCTCAGCTTCGTCTCCCTCACGTCCACAGCCGCTATGTATCGATCCTTCCTTCCGCCGCTGGTGTATAGACCCCTAGCCATGGCTGAGTATCTGGTTAGATGCCGTAGATGGGCGTCTAGGGGGTTGCACCCCCAATAGATGATGAGGTCGGCCCTGTTCCTAACGGTTCCGAGGGTGCATTTCGATTCGCCGAGGGTTTGAAGCGCTAGAATCGTCGGCCCATGGCAGACGGAGGCGGTGTTATCTACAACGCCTCCTACGAGCTCTGCTAGCTCTATAGTCTTAGCTATGGCGCCGCACTCGGTGGAGCTGAGGCCGTAGATGAGGGGTCTCCTCGCCGATTTGAGTATCTCAGCCGCCTCTTTCACCGCCTCTTTTAGGTCGACGGGCTTCCCGTCGACGAGGGGTGTCTCAACTCTATTTTCATGGTGGTGTAGGAACTTCGATGTGGAGATGGCGCATCCATTACGCACCTTAACGATCTGATTTTCCTCCACTGTCACCTCCAAGTCGTCGCAGAGGCATCCACAGAAGGGGCAGATCACATCCCTATAGACCGACATCATATTTCACTCCTTTAACTCCTTTAAGAGCTCCTCCAAAGTTGGAGGCTTCCCCTCGGCCCTGCGAACCTCGGCTTCAACCCCTTTCACCGATGGGATGCCGGTCCCATGGGTCTCCGGGTCGAAAAGCCTGTTCGCCCACGGGCCTAGGGGTATGAAGGCCATGCCAGCTTCGACGTCCCCTGAGAGCTTGCACCACACCCTAGTGGAGCCGTAGGCTGTTGAGACTTCGACGGCTGAGCCTTCTTCGACGCCGATCTTCTCAGCATCCCTAGGATTCAAGAGAATGTAGTTGGCGCTCCGCTGATAGCGCTCTGAGGGTTTCCCAATCTCCTTTCCAACGCCCTGCTCGGCCGTCCTCCCTGTTATGAGGGTTACCGTTATCTCCACGGCCGATCCTCTCCTACTTAGACCTTTAGATGGTGACTTAAGCCTTGTGAGATCCAACCGGATAACTCTTATGGGCTTTAGGCCTAACTCCATCGGTGGTGTCTATTGCTCCTGAACCTATGGGAGCTCCCAAGGCTTAGGGATGTTCGGCGCAGGAAGATCTCAAGCCACGACCCAACGGGTGGAAATAGGGATTATGTCACGGTTCCGAGGGGTGAAACCTACACCCTGGCAGAGATAGAGGGAGCTGGATGCATCAGGCATATCTGGATGACCATACGTTGTGAAGACCGGTGGCATCCGAGGAAGATCGTCCTGAGGATGTATTGGGATGGTGAGAGGGAGCCGAGCGTTGAGACCCCTATAGGCGACTTCTTCGGCTTGGGGCATGGCATCTACAGGAACTTCGTCTCGCTTCCCCTCCAGATGGCCCCTGAGGATGGGAGGGGCCTAAACTCCTGGTGGCCCATGCCCTTCAGCGACGGAGCCAGAATCGAAGTCGAAAATGAATGTGACAACGAGATCAGCCACCTCTACTACCACATCGACTATGAGGAGTATAAGGAGCTCGACGAAGACCTAGGGAGGTTCCACGCAACCTGGAGGAGAGAGAACCCCACCGACGGCCTCGACTATTCACAGCCCATAGACTATAGGAGAATTTGGAGGGAGGAGAAGAACATCGATGGAAGCGGAAACTACCTCATCCTCGAAGCCGAGGGGCGAGGCCACTATGTTGGGTGTCACGTCGACATCCACAACCTACGGGTGACGGATGAGTTCAACTGGTATGGGGAGGGGGATGAGATGATCTTCATCGACGGCGAAAGGCTGCCGAGCATCGTAGGAACCGGAACCGAGGACTATTACTGTATGGCCTGGTGCCCAACGCAGGAGTTCTGCACCCCCTTCTACGGGCTGCCCCTCCCAGGAGGCCCAAATTGGAGTGGGAAGATCAGCTGGTATAGGTATCACATCCTCGACCCCATATACTTCCAAAGATCCATCCGAGTGACGTTGGAGCATGGCCATGCGAACTGGAGGAGTGACGACATAAGCAGCACAGCCTACTGGTATCAGGCTGAACCCCACAAGAGGCCTTGGCCCCTGCTCCCCGTTGAGGAGCGTCTACCGAGGGAGGAGCCATGAAGGTTGGAGTATTCTCACCCAACGATCCAAGACCTTGGGTTAGGGCTGAGAACATCGACCACATGATCGAGCGTGAACGCCTACTAGTCGACGCCTTAGAGGAGCGAGGCGTCGAGGTCATCAGAGGCGGTGAGGGGCTGCCGAAGATGGATCAGATCGCCTGGAACACGGAGCTTGTTAGGAGGCATATCAAACGCATCGCAGCTGAGAGACCTATCGCCCTCATCATAAACCAGGGCTCCTGGACCTTCCCCTACGACACCGTCGACGCCGTCAAGCTCTATGAGGCTGAGACCGGCGACATAGCGCGGGTCATCATCTTCAGCCATAAGGATCCGAGGGTTCCAGGCCTCGTCGCCGGGATGGCGGCGGGCGGCGCCCTCACCCGCATAGGGGTCCCTTACTACCACGTCTACGGAGACATAGAGTCCGATCCCAGGGTTATAGAGGAGTTGATGGCGGTTCTAAGCTTCTATCAGCGTAGAGCTGAGGCTGAGGGGGATGTGAAGAGGGCCATCGGGGCGTTGAGGGGGCGGAAGTATCTCGCCCTCGGAGGCATGAGCCTCCGAATGCCTACAACGACGGCCGATGTGGATCAGTGGATGAAGCTCTTCGGTGTCACCTATGAAACTCTAGACCAGTCGGAGCTGCTGGTCAGGGCCTGGAAGATGGTGGAGTGGGAGGGCAAACCAGGGGAGAGTCGTTATCGCATACTCGACCCAAGATTGGAGAGGGCTGCGGAGTATATCCAGCGGCATGGACGCATAGATTACCACAGGGAGAAGTTGAGGAGCTTTGAGAAGCTCCTATACCAGCTCAGCCTCTACTACGCAGCCCTAGACCTCGTTGAGGAGCATAAGGCAGACTTCCTCGGCGTCAAATGTCAGGATGAGCTGAGCGCCAGAGAGTGCACCGCCTGTCTTCTGTCGGCCTACCTAAACAACGACGTGGGGCCGGATGGTGAGCCTAAGCGGATCGTGCCGACGGCCTGCGAGAACGATATGGACTCGGCGCTCACCCAGCTCATCCTCCACCTCCTAACCGGCAAGCCAGCAGGCTTCGGGGACTTCAGAGATGTGGAGGATGGCATCCTCATCATCATGAACTGCGGACAGCATCCACCCTACTTCTTCGGAGGACCGGAGATGAACTCCAGGGCCAAGCTCGATCTGGCTGAGTATATGGGGCAGGAGGTCTTCTACGCCGCCGGAGGCAGCTCGGTGAGAGGGAGAACCCCAGGGGGATACACGATGACGATAGCCCGCCTGGCGAGGGAGAATCTCAGGTATAGGTTGGTGGCGGCCGTCATCGAGACCGTTGAGGTCGACCCCTCGGAGCATGAGCGCTATAACCCTTCCTGGCCTATCATCAAGGGTCGAATACCGATGCCAGATGAGGAGCTCGTAGAGGTTTGGCCCTGCAATCACCTAGCCTTCGCCTATGGGGATCTCACGCCGCACCTCGCCGAGCTGGCTCACAGGCTGGATATCGGCTTCATCATCTACGACGCCGATGGTAGACGCTATACGAAGCCGACGTAGGTGGAGGATATGGCGCTGCTCCTGGGGACAGACATAGGAACCCTTGGAACGAAGTCGGTGCTCGTCGACGATGAGGGGCATATCCTCGCCACGGCCTTCGAGGAGTATGGGGTTCTCACCCCGAGGCAGGGATGGGCTGAGCAGTGGCCCGATGTCTGGGTTAAAGCCGCATTCACCACCATAAAGCGATGCATAGAATCTGCGGAAGTCAATCCAAGAGATGTGGAGGGCGTCTGCATAAGCAGCCTCTACGGCGGAAGCGGAATCCCCTGCGATGAGGAGATGAGGCCTCTAAGGCCCTGTATCATCTGGGCTGACCGCAGAGCCGTGGAGGAGTGTCGATATGTAGAGAAACACATCGGTCTCGACGTCATCTATGAGAGGACGGGGAATGTCATCGACCCCTACTATGGGTATACGAAGATGCTGTGGATAAAGCGTCATGAACCCGACATCTGGAGCCGGATTTATAGGTTGATGACCCCAAACGGCTACTGCATCTACAAGATGACGGGAGTTGAGAGCATAGACCTCTCCAGCGCGGGAAACTATGGAGGCATCTTCGACATAAGGCGTCGAACTTGGTCCGAGGAACTCTTGGAGCTCCTCGGCATACCCAGAGGCTTCTTCCCCGAGAAGCTATATGAGTCGGATGAGGTCGTCGGCGAGGTCACCTTGGAGGCCTCTAAGATGACAGGTTTGAAGCCTGGAACCCCGGTGTGCGCCGGGGGTATCGACGCCCCGATGAGCGCCCTAGCTGTGGGAGCCTTGGAGGATGGAGATGTCGCCGTGATGCTGGGAACCTCCATGTGTAATGGCTTCATAAGTCACAGCCTCAGGCTCTCACCACGATTGGTGAACTTCCCCTACGTCGTTCATGGGCGGAGATGGCTATACTCCTTCACAGGTGTCACAACGGCCGGCTACTGTGTAAGGTGGTTTAGGGATAACCTAGGTAGACTCGAGGCCCTACTAGCCCCCGAGATCGGTGAGGATGCCTACGCCCTGCTGGATAGGGAGGCTGAGATGGTTCCTCCCGGCTCTGAGGGGCTGATATTCCTGCCGCACATGATGGTGGGCGAGCGGGCGCCCTATTGGGATGAGCATCTCAGGGGAGGCCTACTAGGATTGACGATCTATCATGGAAGGCGCCACATCTTTAGGGCTTTCCTAGAGGGGGTTGCCTATGCAGCTCGATACTGCCTCGAAGCCGCTGAGGAGGCTGGCCATCCACTTAGAAGGTTGATGCTTGTGGATGGGGGAGCTAAGTCAAGGCTTTGGAGGCAGATAATGGCGGACGTAATCGGCGTCGAGATGCTGTATCTACCGAAGGCTGTCGGCGCACCTCTTGGAGATGCCCTACTCGCAGGGGTAGCCGTAGGAGTGATTGAGGATTATGGAGCCATCTCTAGATGGCTTGGGGAGATGATGGAGGTGAAGCCGGATGAGGGTGTTAAGGCTCTCTACGATAAGTATTACCGCCTCTATAAGCGCCTGTTAGAGGCGTGTAGAGGTGTCTTCACGGAGCTTTGATGAAGGTCTAATCGCCTCTCTCCTCCACGAAGATTATGAAGAGGGCGGTTGTGAGGAAGCCTAGTATGCCCGCCGTCCAGAAGGGGACTATATATCCAGATAGGGTGTATCCGAGAACTGGGATCTCCTCAACGGCGTAGATCTTGGTCAGGTATCCCCCAACTATGGAGCCGATGAAGGTTCCCGTGTTGAGGAAGAGCTGCTGCAGGCCGAAGACGCTTCCCCTTGTCCCCTCCATCGCTAGATCGGCCTGTAAAGCCCTCATAGCAGGCATGGAGAGGCCGAAGACCAGGCTGATGAGCGATCCAACGATGAGGAGTATGAAATAACTCCTTATGAGGGGGATCATGAAGAAGGCGGTTCTCCCTATCAGGTAGCCGAATACGACGAAGGGCTTCCTCCTCCTAAACCTGTCGCTTAGATATCCCGCTAGGAGCGTCGTCGGCAGTGAGAGGAGGGCAAATATCGAGAAGAATACGCCGATGTACATGGGATCCTTCACTATCCTCTCTATTATGTATACGATCATCACCGTCTGGATGATCCCCATCGCGAAGCCATTTATGGCTCCATTGATATACATAACCCTCAAGCTTCTCGCGGCTCTCCTCGGGGTTTCCCTCAGCCTCCTCACCACCTCGCCGAATCTCTCTACGCGACCCCCACCTACAGATGGGAGGGAGAGCAGCGTTAGGAGGGAGGAGAGGGAGAGGAGTGCCAAGAGGACTATTGGGGTTTTGAGGGCGAAGATGAGGTCGCCGCCCCCCCTCATCGAGACGTAGAGCTTATAGATGGCGACTCCGAGGCTCGGCCCGAAGATCTGAGCTATCATCATCGAGGAGGCGTAGATGGAGATCGCCTTCCCCCTAGACCATCGAGGCGCTACATCGGCGAGGAGCGCCTCGGCCACGGGCCAGACCATCCCAGAGGCGATTCCCTGCAACGCCCTGAAGACTATGAAGAGGAGAAGGCTGTTCGAGAGGATGAATCCGAGGGCTGATGCCGTGTAGAGCGCCATACCTAGGAGGATGGTTCTCTTCTTCCCAATCACATCGCTTACAAATCCTATAGCCCCAGCCGTCGGAGCTCTGGTGATCATGAAGGCCGCGGTTAGGAAGCCGAGTTCGACGGCGCCCTCATGCGCCCTAATCATGCCGACGGAGAGCTCCGGCAGCTCTTTTAGGACACCCTTTATGGCGAGTATCAGATAGGGGAAGAGGGGGGAGAGCGCCGAGAAGCCTATATTGATGACGAAGGAGGCTGCGACTACGATTATGAGGGTTCTCCGAAAAATCTCCTCTCGCATTCTCCTCCCTTCCGAAGCTGCCTATTTAAACCTTATCAGAAGCAGAAAAATCAGGTGGTTATAGACCTTTTAATTATCTCGTGATTTACCTCCCCCGCGATGTAGGTGGCTCCGGTTCTGAGGCATGTTAAACCGACGACGGCTGGGGCGAAGAGCGCTGGATCTATCTGGGTGAAGTCGAAGTTCACAGCCTTATATATCTCGTAGGAGGGCTTCCCATACTCCTTCGATGTCGATGAAGGCGCCTTCTCAGCCAGCTCCTTTAAGACCTCCTCTTCATCGTCGACGATGAAGTGGGTGACGCCGCCGTAGGTGAGGGCATCCTCAGCTCTGCCCATCGCCTTTCCCCAGTCGCTGTGAACAGGCATTATGGGGGCGTAGCCGACGCCATACTCCACCTTCTTCAAGTCTAGGCCTAGGATGTCGAGTCTGAAGAGTCCCGTCTCGACGACTCGACCTGATATCTGAACCATCCCCGCTATGGAGGTGGTTGAGGTCAAGAGTAGATAGAGGTCTCTCGGGTCTACACCGCATTTCTCAGCGATGAACCTTGCAGCCTCATCCGTCGGCTTCCTATCCGTCTCCAATAGCAGCACCGCCACATCGGCCTCATCCTTATACTCAATCTTCTGATAGACCTTCTTAGGCTTCAGGGCCAAGGCTCTCCCAGGGCCTGAAGCATCAGCCGTATAGTCTCCAGCCTTTATCCGCCATCCGGCCAGCTGGGCTCCGAAGAGGGCGATGGCTGGATGATCCGTTGAGACGACCACCGTCGGCAGTTTCAGTCCTCCATAGTCAGCATAGCCCAGACGCGCCTCTCCGGCTCCTCCCATCGCTATCCTGGTGACCATCAACCCCGCTGCGTATCCCCCAGGGGCCTCTAAACCTGTGTCGATGACGGTTGAGCCACAGGGGAGCTTTGAGACCTCGATGCGGTATAGTTCCGGCTTGGAGAGGAGTTCCTCCACCAGCTTATAGGCTAATCTATTGATGCTCAGCATCGCTCACACCTCCTATACGGGTTTGAGGATGAGGTTAAAAGACCTCCGCCCCCGGAGTTGAATGACAGCCACTGTCATTCTTCTATGGCTTCAGCAGCCTCTCAACAGCCCTCTCAAAGGCTCCTCGGAGCTCCTCGTCGAAGCCTATTAGGAGAACCTCCCTGAGCGGTGTTCCCTCATCTATATGTCTCTTAAGCTCCTCCACCATTGCCTCAGCTGCATCGGCTGCGGCCACCCCTCCGACGCCTGTTCCGAGGCCGGGGAAGGCTATATTCCTCACCTTCAACTTCCCCGCATATCGGAGGGCGGCCCTCATCGCCTTCCTCACGTTCTGGAGGCCGATCCTCATCGCGGGTCTCTTCATAGTTGGGGCGTGGATCACCCATCTCGCCTTAAGTCTACCAGCTCCCGTTGCTATCGCCTCGCCGACGGGTAGGGGTGCATACCTCCGGGCTTCCTCCTCTATCTCGGCTCCACCCCTTCTCCTTATCGCTCCAGCTACGCCTCCACCCATGATTAGGAGGCTATTAGCTGGATTCACTATGACCTCCGCCTCCGCCTCCGTGATGTCTCCTTTCAAAACCCTAACTCTAACGCCTTTATACACCACATCCATGAGATCCATCTCCCTCTTGGCACCAATCGGCGACGGGGCATTCACCGCATCGCCGTCTCTTACAGAACTCGAGGTGTATCCTCACCAGAGCTGATTCATGGAGCCTGGGATCATCTAAACCCAGCTTCTCGGTCATCCTCAGGGCGATCTCGGAGGGCTTTGGATCGGCCTTAGGCCAGATACCTCGCAGTTCCCTCAGGAAGATGTTTACGCCTACGGGGCCTAAACCCTTAAGGCTTTGAAGCCTCCTCTCCAGATCCCTTGGCCCCTCAGCCTCGTCATGGAGTCTCTCCAATCCTCCATAGACCCTGAGGAGTCTGCCCATCGCCTCTAGGAGATTTGACGCGGTGGAGAAGTCGTAGCGGACATATCCACCGGAATCGAGAACCTCCACAAGCCTATCCCATCCGGCTTCTAGGATTCGTTCAGGGGTGTCCAGCCCCTCCTCCATAAACCTCCTGAAGGTTCTCTTCGCTATCTCAGCCGATATACGCTTGGCGAAGAGGATGGAGGCCAAAAGCCACTTGAATCTATCCTCAGCCCTCCTCAAGTCTAGGTTTAATTCCTGGGCGTATGTGGATACTCTACTCAGCGTCTCCTCTAGCCTCATGTGCCCCATTCAACTCTCTTATCCTCTCTAGGATGAGTTTAACGGCCTCCTCCACATCCAGCTTATCCGTCTCTATCTCTAGATCGGCGTCTAGAGGCCACTCGAATTCATTCCAAATTATGTGGATCGCCTCCTCCGGTATCGGTTTTCCCCTCTCCACATTTCGCCTAAGGCATAGCTCCAGCGGCGCCTTCAAGACGACGGTGAGAACCGACCCTCGGTCGCCGACGATCTTCTTCACTCTCTTCCTCCACCCTCTCCGATAGAAGGTTCCATCCAGGATGATGTAGCGGTAATCGCTTAGGCTTCGGAAGAGTTCATTCATCATCCCCCTATAGGCCCTACGCTTGAAGGCGTCCGTTGAGATGACTCTTGAACCTGAGAGGAGCTCCATAAGCCTCCTCGCTATGGAGGATTTACCCACCGCCACGGGGCCGCATAAGATTATGATGAGAGGCTTCACCCCAATCCCCTTCCCCTGCGCTCAAGTATTTAAGACCTTGAATCATACTGTAGGAGATGGAGGAGTATGACCTACTAATCCGAGACGCCCTCATCGTCGATGGAAGCGGAAAGCCACCCTACAGGGGATCCATCGGCGTCAAGGATGATCGAATCGAGGCCCTGGGAGATGTGAAGGGTGAAGCCGAGAAGGTGATCGACGCCGAAGGCCTCGTCGCCTCCCCAGGATTCATCGACGCCCACAGCCATGCAGATTGGACCCTACTCTGGTACCCCCTATGTGAGAGCTATGTGATGCAGGGGGTAACCACCTTCATTGGAGGCCAATGCGGAGGCTCACCAGCGCCCCTGAGGGAGTATATTCGGCTGCCCTGGATGCTCATAGACTATCTCGATGAGCTACATCCCTACATGTATTATCCACCTCCACTATTCCCACTAGACACCGTAAACGAATGGATGGAGGCCAAGTTCGGCTGGAAGATCGATTGGACGACGATGGAAGACTATTTCAAACGGGTTGAGCGGGAGGGCATCTCCATCAACTATGCTCCCCTCGTAGGCCATGGAACCATACGATATGCTGTGATGGGTAAGGATTACAAGAGACACTCGAAGCCCGAGGAGTTGGAGGAGATGAAGGAGCTGGTGGCCGAGGCGATGGAGCAGGGATGCATAGGGATGTCGACGGGACTCGACTATGATCCAGACGTCTTCGCCGATAAATCCGAGATCGATGAATGCGTCGCAGTCCTCAAGGAGTATGGGGGCATCTACTCGCCTCACTGGAGGAGGACGGGTCGTCGAAGGGATATCGCCGTGGGCGCCCGTCTTCCAGAGCGGATCAAGGGGATAGCTGAGGTCATCGACACCTGCCGCAGGACGGGTGTCCCCCTCCACATCGCCCATCTATACGGCGGCTATGATGTCTATCCTCCACCTCCGCCGGTTCTCCAGGAGGCCGTCGGCAAGGCGACGCTCCAGCTCATCGATGAGGCGAGGGCTGAGGGTCTACGGGTGACCTTCGATGTCATACCCTACTACGGCTGGAATCCTATGCCCTATCTCTGCAGCCTACACCTAACGCCCTGGCTTAGGCTCCTCGGCTCCAGGGAGGCCCTGGCGAAGTGGCTGAGGGTTGAGGACTTCAGGAGAGATGTCAAGGAGGCGCTCGCAGCCGGCAAGTGGTTCATAAGGGTGCATATAAATCCGAACACCAATCCCAGGTGGGCTGAGAACATACTAATCGTGAAGCATAAACAGGAGGAGTATAACAGTAAGACGCTCGACGAGATTGCAAAGCTGAGGGGTAAGGATCCCTTGGAGACTCTCTTCGACTTGATAGCGGAGGATCCCGATGCAAGGGGAGCGACAAGGGATTACCGCATATCAGAGGAGTATGTGAAGCTCTTCTTCAAGCATCCAGCCTCCATGGTGGGCGTTGACGTCGCCGTCTTCGACGAGAAGTACCAGATGAAGTCACCGCCCTATCAGATGCCTGGAATAAATAACTATGCCGCCTATCCCTCCTTCATCAGCCGATATGTAAGGGAGCAGAAGCTCCTCACCCTGGAGGAGGCCATCAGGAAGTGCACCTCGCTGCCCGCTGAGGTCTATGGTATCAAGCATCGAGGCCTATTGAAGGAGGGCTACTATGCTGACATAGTACTCTTTGATCTGGAGAAGCTTAAGGTGGCAGGAGATCTCCTGGAGCCCCGTAGGTATCCTGAAGGGATAGAATACGTCATCGTAAACGGCGAGATCGTCGTGGAGAGAGGTAAGCACAGGGGAGTGAGGCCCGGCAGAATCCTGAAGAAGGAGGGCTGACAGCCTCCTTTTTTAATATCTCTGCCTCTTTAATTGGTTATGAATTCACTGATATATCATGTTTATACACCTATCTCTAAAATACTGTAAGAGTATAAATCAGCTTATCCAAACTCACTCATTGTTCTAATCCATGTGAGGTAGATTAATAGAAGAATTATTGCTATAATAACGATCAGATCTATCTTTCTGAGGAGCTCCTCGATGATGATCCAATTCTGACCCATCACGACGCCTGTGTAGGCGAGGGCGAGATTCCAGGGGAAGGAGCCGAGGAGCGTCAGAATCGAGAAGGCTATGATATCCATCTGGCCTACACCCGCTGGGAGCGAGATGACCGTTCTAAGAGCTGGCGTCATTCTTCCGAGGAAGATGAAGACAGCTCCGTATCTGGCGAGCCATCTCTCAGCCCTCTCTAGGTCCTTCTCCCTCACGTGGAGCAACCATCCATAGCGCTTCAGGAGGCCTCTGCCATAGCGGGATCCAAGGAGGTAGAGGATTAGGGAGCCGAGGAGGTTTGCAACGGTGGCTATGAGAACGACGATCCAGAAGTTGAGGGATCCTTCATAGCTGAGATATCCAGCGAGGGGGACAACTATCTCACTTGGTATCGGAATCAAGGCGCTCTCGAGGGTCATGGAGATGAAGATGCCGACGTAGCCAAGCTCCTCCACGAAGCTCACGGCCACCTGGAAGAGATTTCTAGTGATGCCGAGGGTGGGCGGCTCGGCCATGGAGAAGATGTGGATAGATAGGATTATAATTAACATAATTGACGCAGCACAATATAGCCGATCTATTCTCCTCAACCTAAGCCCTCGATATTTGGAGTGGATTCCCTGAGGGGCCTTATAAAGGGTTAGGTGGAGGATATAACCCTCACAGCCGTCGCCTTAAAACAGGCGTAGACATCGTCTCCAGGCCTGGGATTTAACTCCTCGTAAGAGCCCCTCGTTATCAACGCCCTAAGCCTTACATCCCCACTCATAAGATTCAGCTCTATGAGAGGGCCGAGTTCCTCAACCTCCATAACGCGGCAGCGTAACTGAGTCCTCATGCTGCTCCTGAGTTGGGAGCGTGATAGGACGATGTCCTCACGGCCGAGGAGGAGGAGCACCCTACTCCCAGGGGAGAGCGACCTGGGGTAGGCTGCCCTCAACTCCACGCCTCCGACGTCGATGAGGAGCACCCCCTTATCGCAGCCCCTTACTACGCCCTCTAGGATGTTAGGTCTACCACCCAGCCAGGCCACCTCCATCGTCTTTGGGTCTCTGAAGACCTCCATGGGTCTCCCAACCTGAATGATCTCGCCGTCGTACATCACCGCCATCCGTCTTCCAAGCTCAGCGGCCTCAACGGGATCGTGGGTGACGTGGATGGCCGTGAAGCCTAGTTCTTGATGGAGCCCTTTAATCAGCTCCTTCACCGAGTCCCTCGAAGCCTCATCTAGGCTGCTAAGAGGCTCGTCGAGGAGGAGGGCCTGAGGCTCTATGATGAGGGCTCTCGCCAGGGCGACTCGCTGTTTCTCCCCTCCGCTCAGGGTCTCCGGCATCCTGTTGAGGAGCTTCCCGATGCCTATACGATCCGCGATCTCTAAGACCCTTTCATAAAGCCGCGATCCCTGAACCCCTCTGAGCCTGAGGCCGTAGGCGATGTTCTCATAGACGGTCATGTGGGGCCATAGGGCTATGCTCTGTGGGACGTAGGCGAATCCCCTCCTCTCCGGTGGAAATTTGGTTATATCTCTCCCATCGACGTAGATTCTCCCAGTCTCTATTCTCCGAAAGCCTATGAGGGTCTCGAGGAGAATGGTTTTACCCGCTCCGCTAGGCCCCATGAGGGTTAGATACTCGCCCTTCTCGATGTCGAGCTCCTTAACCCGCAGCCTGAATTCTCCAGCCCTCACCTGCAGTCCTTCAACCCTTATCATCTCCTCTCCTCCATGGCCCTCATACCCGCGAGGATCATTAGGCTGGCTAGGAGCAGCAGAACCGATAGACCCGCAGCGGCTTTCAATCCCCTAGTTAGGAACAATTCATAGACGAGGACTCCCGCGACGGTTGGATGATAGGCCACCACCATTACGGCTCCCACCTCGCTTATGGCTCTGGCGAGGCTCATCAACCATCCCGTGAGAATACTTCTCCAGGCTAAGGGTAGAGATATTGTGAGGAAGACCCTTAGGGCTGAAGCTCCCATGCTCCTCGCCACCTTCTCCAACTCCAGGTCGATGGAGTCGAAACCCCGCTTAGCGAAGTTCACAGCGAAGGGTGAGGAGACGAAGATCATGGCGAGAATCACGCCGTAGAGACTGTCCTCCACTCTGAGACCGATGAATGAGAGCAGTTGACCGAGGAGAGCCCTGCTGTTGAAGGCAAGTAGCACAGCGATACCTGCAACCGTATGGGGGAGAACGAGGGGGAAATCGAGGAGACTTTGGATCAGGCTTTTGCCCCTGAAATCGATCCGGCTCAACACATAGG
>Ga0190363_1000124_pt1 | contig 42859 bp, 61 predicted proteins | sample 48721867_MG_FD_161272 | JGI IMG/M metagenome (GOLD analysis project Ga0190363, IMG submission 161272) | Hydrothermal vent microbial mat bacterial communities from Southern Trench, Guaymas Basin, Mexico - 4872-18-6-7_MG | ecosystem: Environmental > Aquatic > Marine > Hydrothermal vents >...
ACTCTGTAGGTCCTGAAGTGCTGGATTATCGAGAGAATTAGATAAATCCCAGATACTACCACCAGAGGGATATTATTAAACCATAAACCAGTAATACCAAATATTACAGAAATTCCCGCATAAAAGGCACTCCAGCTTATATCGTGTTTTTCCACCACTTCCATATACACATCAACATTTTCAGGAATCTTCAACAATGTGACAACGTGGTGGTCAAATCGAATCATCCCCGCTCGCTCCATTTTTGGAATATGCGTCTGAACTAAGCTGACGTAAACGCTCTTTCTATGTCTTCTATCGACTTTTCCCTCTTCCTTAGCTATGAAATCGACAATATCCCTTAAATCGGCCTTACCATCGCAGCTCTGGAGGTATCTTACAAGAAGCGTCCTCCTTTCATTGCCCAATATCATTGAAGAAGGAGTCACTGCGTCACCACTTTTCATTTTGACCCCTCCTGGCGTCATGATCATTACCCCACCAGCCGATAATGCCTTCTATGGTTTCCATTCTTGTAGAAAAACTCTACAAGACCTGCAATAAACATTTTTTCCAATGTTTTTTCAACTTTCTGCCTAGTGCATTCAATGCCTCCCTCATTTAAGAAACGAGTTATGAAAGCAACCGTAAGCTCACCTCTCTCTTTTAAGAGTTTCAGAATTTCCTTTTCAATAGAAATCTCCGCCTTTTCCACCACAATCATCTCCCTTAAACCAGTTTAAAGCTAAATATACAATATTCATTGATTTCAGAATCGTAAAATCATATTCAACTTACAATTCACATTCAGAACTTGTTAGACCTTATTATATTTAAACATTTTGGAAAAGTTTGATTTTCGCTTTTTCTCGGATAAATTAGCTGCAAAGCACCATAGGAAGGAAAAAGATTACAAAATCATGAAAAGAACTCCTTTTAGATTTTCAATACATCTAGACACTTCTTTGGATATTGGATAATTTTTTGAAAATTTTACAGTATCTTGTTAATAACACATCCATAAAAAGAATCATGAAAATTTATGCGCAAAAATTCTAAACCAACAACTTACTTCAATTTAAAGCAATTAAAAGACTGAAAAATTTCCAAACTGTTACTTGATAAACGCAAAGAGCTCTCTAAAACAGTTTGGTATAGCCTATTTCAAGGCAATACCTCACATAAAGAGTGAGAAGAAACAGTGCAATAAGGACTCCAAAGGACATGTAATCCTTCATTTCCATTTTGATGTCGTAAAGAAAAGTCCTCCGTTTACTGGCACCAAAAGCTCTGCTTTCCAAGGCTATACTGAGCTCATGAGCCGTTTTTATTGACGCAACTATCAATGGGATGAGCACCGGCACGGTATTTCTGGCCCTTTGGAAGAAGTTACCCTTCTCCAGTTCCAGACCCCTTGATTTTTGAGCATCCATTATTGTCTGGGTAAGCATGTAGAGTGTGGGGATATATCGGAGAGCTATTGTAAGCGTTAGGCCAATCTCATAAGGCATTCCCATTCTAATAAAGCCCAGTACAAGATCCTTTTGCGAGGTTGTCATTATAAGGCCTAAGGTAAGAAGAGCCACTGAAAGTAACCTAATACCATATCCAGCCCCTATAAAAAGACCAAAATACCAAGGCTTTAAGATAAAAGGCCATATAACCATAGCAACTATCGCTATAGGGATGAGAGGCTTCAAAACAGTGAATATTTCTCTAATATGGATCTTTCCAATTAGAACAAGAGCCAAGATAATCGTTAAAAACAACACAAACAACAGGCTTGGAGAGTTAAACAGTATGAAAGCAATTATTCCAAGGAAAGAACCAATTATCTTAACCCTGGGATCCAGTTTATGAAGAAAAGAATCTCTATCCAAGTAAAGAGTGTACATCATGGTATCATCCCCAAGCTGTTTATGAAGTCATTAATATCCCTCAAAAATCCCATACCCAGTCTTTCGCTTATATCCAATAGTCTAGGTCTGTCTAAGTCATACGTTCTCAAATCAAGATCAAAAAACTCCTTGATAGCGCCATCGAAAAGTTTCTTTCCTTCATATAGAAGTACAACTCTCTCAGCAAGCTCAAGAACAAGGTCCATTTCATGAGTTATCAAAAGAATACCATGGCCCTCAGAATAGAGCTTCCTAATTATCCTCTTTATAGCCCCCGCATTTTTTTCATCGAGACCTGTAGTGGGCTCGTCCAAAATAATGTACTTAGGTTTCATGGCCAAGATACATGCAATGGCCAGCCTTTGTTTTTCTCCCCCACTGAGAGAATAGGGGGATCTGTCTTCATAACCCTCAAGATTTGTTTCTTTCAGTGCCCATTTAACCCGGGTTTCAACTTCATCCTCTGATAAACCCAGGTTCTTGGGTCCAAACGATACTTCCTTGAAAACATTTTCTTCAAAAAACATGTTCTCAGGATTTTGGAAAACATAACCCACTACTCTGGCTAACTCTGCAACACTATATTCCCTTGTATCCATTCCATCAACAACAACATTGCCCTTTGTGGGTTTTAAAAGGCCATTAAGATGTTTTGCTAGAGTAGTTTTTCCCGAACCATTAGGCCCGACTAACGCAACTATTTCATTTCCAATAGTGAGGTCTACCCCTCTAATAGCTACTTTTTTTCCATTGTAAACGTGCCAGAGATTCTTTACTTCGATCATCGTACACAATTTACACCAACACTTTAAAAGATTGTCTTTGAGATATTCATAACTTTCAAGATGAATGTGAGGTGGTTCTCCTAATCTATTTAATTGGACATCCACTAAAACAAATTATAAAACAAAAATATCCACGGAACAGTCCAGGTACCCCAATACCATGGATCTGTTAATCATAAAAAATTTTAAAATTAACCAGGTGAATATGCAAGAAGGTGAGAAAATGAAAGCAAAAGATATTGCATATTCAGCTTTATTTGTAGCATTAACCGCAGTTGGAGCTCAAATCTCGATTCCAATTGGGACTGTTCCGATAACTTTTCAATTACTCTTTGTCTTATTAAGTGGCCTTATTTTGGGACCCCGCTTGGGATTCTTGAGTCAATTAATATACATATTCATGGGTGCTATCGGTCTCCCAGTATTTGCAAACTTTAGTGGAGGATTCGCACATGTTTACGGCCCAACAGGAGGGTATCTAATGGCTTTCCCCATAGCGGCCTATCTAGCCGGTTTCTTCAGTAAAAGACAAGAAAACATTTCAAATTACATATTGGGAACATTTTTAGCAATTTCTGTGGTTTATTTACTTGGATGGTTTAGATTAGGCCTCTTCATGGGCGGAGACTTTAAAAAAGCATTTATAGTGGGAGTTGCACCTTTTGTATTAATAGACTTTGGAAAAGGAGCCCTATCAATATTGATCGCAAAGAGAGTTAAAACTGCTGTTAAAATTTAAAGTCCATCCTTTAAATTTTCTTCTACAAACTTCACATCAAAAACAGTCCTTACCTTAAAAAAGCTTAATGTAACTTTAGGATTTCTCTTACTCAGTTCTTCTATGCTAATCTTCTTGTAATCAAGATGTGCAGCAATACAGCTCAACTTTCTTTCATTTTCAAGTAGACAAACTTCAATTGCATTCTTTAAAGCCTTTGAATCATAAAATGCATGAGTGACTTCAAGAGTTCCATCAGCCCATCCTGGGATTAATGCCTCATACTTCAACTCATGAAACATCATGGAAAGATAATTTACTAGACATCAATTCTCTTTAATGTTAAAAGCCTTCTTTCAACTATCCTTATCATTGGCTCCTCATTTATTGAAAGCAAATAGTTTTCCCATTTTCTCTCTGGAAATGCCAGCACATAAAATTGCATGCTTTATCCTACAAGCGGACTCTTAAAAAAGTTCTGGCTATTTTCTTGTTATTGAGACTCTAACCCCAAAACCTAACAGTTATGTTTAATAACATAGTAAAACAAAATATAGACCAGGGATGAAAATGGAAGAGATAAGCCCAGCAGTTGCTGTGTTATTGTTTCTTGAGGATTTCACCCGAGAGAATCCCTCAATTAGAAAGGGAGCCAAATACTTTACATGGCAAAAGAGATATGATAGTTATGAGGTAGCATACTCCATAGTGGGAGCCACAGTTGTAGAACTTCTACACGGAGGTTACATTGATCTAGAAGTGAAAAGAGGACTCCTAAGAAAGAGTGTTCTCTTCACAAGGAAACGAATGATACCAAAAAAATACGGTGTTATGGGGAGAGGGTTTAATGCAATAAGTGAATACAACCCCACCCCTCTTAACTCAGCCCTCTTTTTAATATTCCCCATATCACGATTTCCGGCTGCGTATTTGGGAACTTACATTGTCGAAAAAGAACTTAAAGGTAAAGATCCAGAAGAACTTAGAAAGGATAGCGAGATGATAAAATACAAAGAGGAGCTAAAAGTGCTTTTAGAAGACCTTAAACGAAACCAACCAGAGCTATGGGAGGGGATAAAAAAAGAAGTTGACAAAGCATGTCAGTTAGTCAAGGGGAAACAAGGCTATACCTTGTACTCACCCCTAGACATGTTGGAGGATAAGAAAAATGAAAATAAAAATTAGAGGAGAACTACTCGAATATCTCCTCCAGTTAGCGAAGGACTTTTATCCTAATGAATTTGGGGGATTTCTAAGAGAGAAAAATGGGATTTTTGAAGAAGTTCTGATAATTCCAAAGGGATACTTCGGGAAAGAATCAATATATTTTGACACGTGGCTCCTTCCTCATGATGAGAATATAAAAGGAACCGTCCATTCACATCCTGGGCCCTCTCCCCGACCTTCTCAAGCAGATAAAAAGTTCTTCTCCAAATTTGGAGGTGTTCACTTGATAATTGCATACCCATTTGAAGCATGGAGTATTAAAGCATACAACAGCGACGGCCTTGAGGTCAAGATAGAAATTATCGATTAGGTTCTATTCATGTGAAAATTTTTATAAATGGCCTTCATTATAAATAAGTGGTGATCAAAATGAAGGTTAAAAAACTTCTCGAAGAGCTTAATGAAAAACAGAGAAAAACTGTGCAAAAATGTCTAGCCTCCTGTGAAATACTTGATCTAGAAGAAGAAGTAGAAACTGAGCTTTCTCTTGAACTTATAAACTTTGTCAAGGTCCTCTCAAATCCAATAAGAGCAGGGATAATAAAAATGCTCAAGAAAAGATGGATGTGCGTATGTTTAATAGCAAAAGCATTGAACCAAGATCAAACCCTCATAAGCCACCACTTGAGAACATTGAAGAACATGAATTTGTTACATGAAAGAAGAGAAGGCAAATTAAGATTTTACAAAACAAACATGGAAGAACTTAAGAAATACCTCTCTACATTGGAGACGGAGCTCTTTTAACTGATTTCCGTTTATTTTGGTGAGGAAAAATGAAAAAACTCCAAGAAAAAGTTGATACTCTCATAAAAGAATTTGGTGGATATTGGGAGCCTTTTACAATGCTTGCTGCAGTTATAGAAGAGCTTGGAGAGCTTTCTAATGAGATACTAAAACTAGAAGGTATAAAAACTTCTAAGGAAAGTCCCAAGGTCGAAGAAGAACTTGGAGATGTGTTATTTGCCCTCTTCTGTATTGCTAATTACTACAACATTGATGTAGAAAAGGCTCTTAATAAAACAATTCTTAAATATTCTTCCCGAGATAAAGAAAGATGGAATTCTTCCACTCCATAAACTCCCCCTAGGAATGCATAACGTTTTACAATCCTATTGAAAAAGTATCACTCATTATGTTAGATAATTTTCGAAATATTTATATAAATTGATAGCTAAAAAATATAAGGTGAGTTGTATATGAAAAACAAAATTGATAAATTCGATTTACAAATTATGGGAGTGCTGGCAAAAAATGCCCGTGTAAATTATAGACAGCTTGCAGAACTTCTAAATACAACTAGACAGAGGGTCGCTAGGCGCTTAGAAAGACTTGAACGAGAGGGGACAATAAAGAAATACACTATAATTCCCGATTTTGACAAATTGGGTTATCTTTATGTAGCTATTGGAATTTCAATAAAACCTGGTACTTCAATTGAAAAGATTATTGAAACTCTAAAAGAAGATGAGGATGTTAAAGTTATCCAAAGAGCCATTGGATATCACCAACTAATAGTTCATATAGTAGCCCCCAAAAACATGAAAGAAATTGAGAAAAAGATCCACGAGCTTTCTAAAAAAATAGAAGGATTGGAAGGTATGGACCTGAGTTTTGTAACAGATATAGTGAAATTCGAGCTCGTCTAAATCTTTTCTCTTTTTCGACAATAAGTGAGGGAAAACCTAATAAAAGCAACAGTAATAGGGAGTCCAGAGATTGAGTTTCAGTGGTGACAGTAATGGACACAATAATCATAGCAATCATCGGAATTCTTGGAGTTATGGCCTACAAGCTTAGAGCATTGGATGGAAAAGGGACATTGGCAGCTGCCTTCTTAGGAGTGTTCACTCTAGAATTAGGGGGCATATACCCATTCCTTGCTCTCTTAACCTTTGTAATTTTTGGAATACTGGCCACTAAATATCATTTTTCCGAAAAAATTAAACGAGGAATTGCACAAGAAGGCAAAGGAACCAGAAGCTGGAGAAATGTTTTTGGAAATGGTCTGGCTGCATTAATATTTTTGATAATTGAATACCATACAAAACAAGACATTTTCTGGGCTGCCACATTCTCTGCAATAGCCACTGCAAACGCTGATACCCTTGCGAGTGAATTAGGGAAAATTTGGGGAAAGCATCCAAGAATCATAACGACTTTGGAACCAGTTTCGCCTGGAGAAGACGGAGCTGTATCTCTCCAAGGAGAGGTAGCAGCTCTGGTCGGAGCGTCTGTTATAGGCCTCTTTGGACTCTTTCTGGGTCAAAATAGGATTGAAATGCTTGTAGCTGTAACTCTTGGAGGGTTTTTGGGTTGCAATGTAGATAGCGTTATAGGAGCAACACTCGAAAGAAAAGAACTTGTAAACAACCACCATACAAACTTCTTAGCAACCCTCTTGGGAGGAATCACTGGAGCACTAATTTTCTTCTTGTTGTGATCCAATAGCAACTTCTCATGCTTAAAAACACTTTTGAACGAAAGATGAACTCCTGAGAAGAGTTAAGAAAGGAAAAATCATGCTTCAGGTTCAGCAAGCACTTTTATCTTCCTTATCTCAGCCCTTTTAAGTGGATAGATCTTCTTCGCCTCTCTTGCTAATTCAGCACCCATTTTTCCATTAACTGCCTCCAAAACAAATTCAGTGAACGTTAATTCCTCAGCTTTCTTACGAATCAAATTCTCCATGACTTCTCTAACTGCTCTCTCCTGGCTGCTTTGGATTCTCCTTATAGCAATAACCATGCCCATAACTCTAAGCTTGTAACCATCTTTAGTCGTGACATTAAAGATACCATCTATTCTTGTGGTTCTCCTTCTCACAAGACTCCTTATGTAACTTCTAGCAAGCTTATGTCCTTTAAACTTGGTGTACGCGTTTTGGCCTTTAACATCGTGAATTCTGAAATAAAGTCTAACATGACCCTTTGTAAAGTCTCCAGTCACATCCCTTAATGTGGTTTCAATAATTCTGCCTTTAACCTTTTCAGGCTCATCTGCCGGAGTAAGTCCTATTTCGACGTTTCCAAAAAATTCTGGAGCATATACAATATACCAGTCCTTAAGCTTCCACTTATCTTTTGCAGCAGCAGCTCTTTTTCTTGGGTTAATCCTTGCCATCTTAACACCTCCAATTTCACTTCTCTATGACATCCTCAGCGATCTTGATTGAAAACACTAAATCATCCAACGCCACTATCAAGCTTTCAATCTCACCAAGGTATTTAACTTTTGTTATGACTCTATTATCTTCGCAGTAAGTTTTAAATTTAAAGTTTTTTGGTAAATTTGAATTATCGACGTCCACCGCCCCAGCTATAGCCCGAGCGATTTCCTCACTTTTATATTCCCACACTATCTCCGCCTTGGCCTTAATTTTCATTGTTGCCACCATTTGAGTTTTGCTGCCCAAGGAGCTTATCTACAAGCTCAGCAAACTCATCTAGCTTATCTTTTGGAATTCTTATCCCTGCAGCTATAGCATGTCCTCCACCTTCGCCTCCCAGTACTTCTGCAGCCCTTCTTAAAGCCTCTCCAAGGTTATAGCCCTTTTCAATTCCTCTTTTTGTTGTTCTAGCTGACCCTTTAATAAGTCCATCTTCCTCACTATCTGCTAAAACTATCACCGGTTTTTCCGGATTTGCTAATTGGGCATTTATTGCTATTGTAGCGGCTATCCCCACCATCGTATCTTTGATGTTTTTACCTGCATAAAACACGTAAGCATGATCTTTCTCAATTGCACTGTTCCAATTTTGGATGATATATTTCCTCATTTCTATTTGTTCCTTCTTGTACTCCTCCACAAGTTTTAGTGCATCTCTGAATGCTTTTTCATCTCCCAAGCATATTGCAACTCCTAAAGCCCCCATGTTGAGCCTCCCAGTCGCATTTAGTAAAGTAGCAAACTCCCTTGCCTCATGTCTTGGATCACCTTCGGAATATTTTCTAATCAAAATCACGTCTCCTATGAGCCTATCTATATCTTCTTTGGATGCATTGTTTTTAATCAGGTGAATTACTAGTGCATCATGCAGTTTCCTTTTCTCCTCTTCTTTGAGCTGCCAGTAATTCACGTCAGGATCAAACCCTTTACTCCGTAGAAATTCTATGGCATTCCTCAAATCTCCTGTTATCCCAGGTAACTCTGGATTTGATGCATATGCAAGCATTTGAGCCAAAGTTCGAGTTTCCCTTCCAAAAAGACGTATTTCTTTACGCAGTTCTATTAGTTCAAGTTTCTTTGCATCATCTATTATCTCAACGTTCATCCCGTGAAACTGACCATCAACTTCTTGCATATCCCCAACTGCTCCAACCAAAGCTAAGTGACCCAAGTCTTTGTTTTTCTCATTTAATGCCTTTGTGATGAAGTAGGCCACCCCTGAACCACTGAGATCTCTAACACTATCTGCTCCAAACTGAGTAGGGTTCACAAGAACATGATTTTCTCGTTCAATCTCTCCATCTTCGGGGGGATGATGATCAGCTATTACTACAGTAGCATCGGCTAAATATCTCTCAATGAACCTTATGGAACCACTTCCGAGATCACTGAAAATATATATCTTTTGGCCTTCTTCGGCAAGTTCTTTTATAATATTCTCACTAAGCTGTTTAACGATGCTTAAATGAAAATCCGCACCTTCTCTTGCTATAGCTTTGGCTAAGATAGCTCCTGCAGTGATGCCATCAGCGTCTCTATGGGAGATTATACGTATACTATGACCTAACTCAATGTGCATTTTTATTAGTTCTGCTCCTTCCCTAACCTTTTCTAAGAATGCATTCTTATCCATCATATCACCTTTAATAATAAAAAGGTGAAAAATCAGCGCACAAGCAATTTTGCTTGCTCTGGATCATATCTCCACTTGGCTGGTAACTTTCCAGTTCCTCTGTAGTACTTAACAAGTCTTCTGATTTTGCTTTCTGTGAGTTGAAGTCCTCTTCTTGAGTGAAGATCTTTTGGATGTTGCTCCAGATGCTTCCTTAATTTAACTGCCTTTCTAATGAGGAACATCAAATCCTCCGGTAACTCTGGGGCAAGATTGTTTTCTTCTAGAATTTTGGTTATCTTCTTTCCAGTAATCAGCCTAACACTGGGGATACCATACTGGTCCCTCAAAATAGTTCCTATCATGGCAGCACTATGACCATCCTTCCTAAGCTTAACAACGAGATTCTCCACTTCTTCAGCTGTATACTCCACCCAAGTGGGTGGTGCTGTCCTTGGTGGCTTTTTTGATCCAGATTTTCCCCTTTTCCTTGCATGTAACCTTGCCATTTATAACACCTCCTGGTGACGGCCAGCTTCAGCCAACCGCCCCTCATAAGATTGCCAATAGGTGGTGATAGGAGGAGTTTAAAAAGTTTGCCCCTAACAGGAATTTTATCGTTATCCCCCTTACTTCGTTTAAAAATAAGCCAAAAGACAATCTCATTTCGAAATTCTTATTAATACCAAAAACAAATATAACATTTGACCCGGAGGGGAAATTAATGAGAATTGAAATCAAGCTCAAGCCAGAAAATAAGAATCTAATAGTTCCATTCAATTACAATGATGAAATCCACAATCAGTTATTAGAAAAAATCTTCCTTGCAGCACCTGACCTAGCCAAAATATTACAAACAGAGTACAAAGATTATTTTACATTCTCCCGGATAATGATCAGAGAAAGAGAGATAATCCCCGAAGAGGGGATAAAAGTTCTTTCAGATGACGTCTCACTTTACATTTCTTCATCACTAAATGAGGTCATAAAATCCATTGCAGAAGGTTTTGTTTCCAGTCCTATCCTCAAAATCGGTAAAGCTACCTTTTCAATGGTAAAAATTGAAATACTCAGAGAACCCACAATATCCGATGGAACATTATTCTCAACCTTAAGTCCTATTGTCGTTAGAACTGCCAAGTTTGAAGATAACAAAGTAAAAATCTGGGACTTATACCCCAACAATGAGGGGTTCCAAGACAAACTCCGAAAGATAATGCTCACCAAGTTCTCAGAGATATATGGGAAGCTCCCGGAAGACACAGATTTTCATATAGATGTCATAAAATTCAAACCAGTTAGGATAAAAGTAGGCAAAACCTATTACCGAGGCTCACTTATGGTATTCAGATACTATGGATCAAAAGAAATAGGGAAATTTGGCTATGAAAATGGATTTGGAGACAAAACAAGCTATGGGTTTGGAATGGTTAAAGTAATTGATGAAGAAGAACAATGATCCCTAAAAAGGTTTCTATCCCCCACACTATCGCGACAAGCTGGTATTCTTTCACTTTTTTCATCCTCATTATAATGCCTAGAAAGCTTAAGTAGGGAGGGGCCTTAAGGGTCCCATCTTCAAAAACTTCAGTTTTACCCAAAGGCCTCCCTTTGAACCTGATTCTTGTTTTCAAGAGGAAATCTAAGAAGTGAGGAAGAAGAAGTATAGCAGTAAAGAGCTCCACTTTCCCTAAAATTCCTACAACTCCTATCAAAGCTCCCAATGATAACGTACCCGTATCCCCTGGGAAAACCTTTGCCGGATATTTATTCCACCATAAAAAGCCTAGACCCACTGCTACCCCCGTAAATGCTAAAATTTGAGCGTCTCCAGAAGTAGCTAATCCTAAAAAGAAAAGGGCTATTACTGATGTTCCTACTTCTAAACCATTAAATCCAGCTAATAAGTTCACTAAGTTCGCAGCCCCTGTTACAAAGAGAATTGAAAAAAGATAATAAAGAACCCCCAGTTCAATTGAAAACAACAACAGATTCACATTAGTATCCAAAGGAAGAGCTAAAACGCCAAGAGATACCAACAGAGATAACATCACTTTGTGAGACTGTTTCAGGTTAGTTATGTCATCAAGTACTCCAATGACCCCAAAAGCCAAAAAAACTAGAAGAGCTTTGGCCAGGTCTCCATTCAAAACTGCAACTAAACTAAGCGGAAGGGAAATCAATAAGGATAACCCTCCCATTTCTGGGACTTCTGGCCTATCGAGTTTATGAATATCCCTACCTACAACCCCTGCTTTTCTCATTAGGGATGCAATGTACGGAGTTAAGACCAAGGAAATGAGGAACCCAATAATGGCCGTTATCATTATAATCCCTTATGGTAAATTGGGGAATAGATTAATAACTTTTCCGATAGTATCTAAATAAGGTCGGTGGAAGAAATGGATGTGCAGTTAGTAGTCCTTGATCTCGATGGAACCCTCATAGGTGCTTCGATGGATTTCACAAAAATAAAAGAGAAACTCCGAAATAAACTATTAGAAGAGGGAATACCAGAAGAACTAATAGGTGATTTAACACCAATGTATGAAACTCTTGTCCAAATCTCCCAAAAAACAGGAATATCTTTTGAACATCTGCACTCATTTCTTGTTAACCTTGAAGTGGAAAGAGCCAAAGAAAGTTACCTTTTTGAAGGGGCAAGAGAACTTCTTGAGTTCTTGAAGGATAAGGGATTGAAATTAGCACTAATGACAAGGAGCTCACGAAAAGCTACTGAATTCACTTTAAAAAAACACAAGATCAAAGAGTTCTTCAATCTCATAATTACACGAGATGATGTCTCTTGGGAAGACGTAAAACCAAACAATGGCCATCTCAAAGTCATTTTGGATTACTTTAAGGTTCCTTCTACAAAAACAGTGGTGGTTGGAGATCATGGATACGATCTGATTCCTGCGAAAGCTTTAGGCACGCTAAGTGTCCTTATAACATCTAACGAAAGTGGTAGAATGAGCTTTAAGATAGATGAAGAAGCCACTTTTGAAGTAAAAACAATAAAAGAAGCAATTGGCCTCTTCAAACGTTTGCTCAACACCTATGTTGTGGTTCCAGCCTATAATGAAGAAAAAACCATTGAAAATGTCCTTAAAGATCTCTTGAAATACTTCAAAGAAAAAGAGATTATTGTTGTGAATGATGGAAGCAAAGATAGAACAAAGGAAATAGCGATAGAAAAAGGAGTTGTAGTGCTAAGCCACTTAGTTAACAGAGGCCTAGGAGGAGCATTAGGAACTGGGATACGATATGCGCTCTTAAAGGGGGCCGAAGTCATCATAACTTTTGATGCTGATGGTCAACATTTGGTAGAAGACGCATTGAAGGTTATGAAACCAGTTATTGAAGGAAAAACAGATTTTGCTGTTGGTTCTAGACTAAAGGGAGATACAAGTCAAATGCCCTTTGTAAAGAAAATTGGGAATTTTGTACTCGATTTTATCACTTCTATATTTGCGAAGAACTATATTGCAGATTCACAAAGCGGATTACGGTGCCTAAATCGCCAATGTGCATCTAAAATAAAGATTACTTGTGATCGATATGCAGTTTCAAGTGAAATACTAATAGAAGCCTCAAGACATAAGTGCAAAATTGTAGAAGTACCTATAAGAGCAGTTTATACAGAATATACCAAGAAGAAAGGAACTAATGTGTTAGAAGGTGTTAAAATAGCATTTAACTTACTCTTAGATAAACTGAGGTGATAAAAATGTATGCTGTACAGTATATTGCCCTCCTAATAATTTCCGCCCTTATAATTTATTTAATAGGGAAATATGGGAAGAAAGAACTCAACTGGCAAGATTTGATACTTTGGGAAAGCTTATTGCTAATCATGTTAGTTATCTCATTAAAGCCCATAGAACTATCTATAACTATAAAAGGACTCTTAGGACTTGGAAGGGGCCTAGATGCACTTTTTGTGGTCTCAATCGGATTAAGTTACTTAATATTATTTAGATTGTATATGGCAATTGACAAAACAGAAAGGGAAATAACTGAACTCACCAGACAAATAGCAATTGAACTTCAAGATATTAAAGAAGAACTTAAAAAACTTGAAAAGCAATCTACTCCTCCAGAAGATTCTCTTTAAACAACTCCCCCAAAAATAATTTGACTCTCTCTTTAGGAACTTTGAACTGTCTTATCTTTACAATCCCTTTTTCTTGGGCCTCTTTCAAAAGAATCTCAGTGGCTTTGTTTGGATAAATATCCTCATAGATTATCTCCCTAATCCCAGCGTTTATCAGCAGTTTAAAACAGGTGTCACATGGAAAGTGAGTCACATATAGTGTTGCACCTTCCAAGCTTATTCCTTTTCTAGCGGCCATCGCTATGACATTTTGTTCAGCATGAACCGCCCTGTGACAATGTCCATCAACTACCAGACACCCTACATCAATACAATGGTCCATATTCCTCGGAGCCCCGTTATAACCTGTTGCTAATATATAACCATCCTTAACAGCTACAGCACCAACTCTGAGCCTTGGACATGTGGCCCTAAGTCCTACAAGCTTTGCAATAAGCATGAAATACTCATCCTTTGTTGGGCGCACCTTTTTTATATTCTCTGCTTTTTCTTTGTTTAGAAGTATCTCCACTTCCATAAATCTCCCTCCGTTATAAGAAAACAAAGAAAGTTTAAAAGAATTTCCGGCTGGTGTCCCGTGAACTATCCCTCCTCTCGGAAGGGGGACTTCCCACCCGATCGGTCAAAGAAAACAAAGGATTAATTAAATATCCTTTCATTCAAGGTCATTACATCAACTTCTGCCATTATTCTCCAAATTCTCTCATCATAGCTTGGATGAGTAGCGAAAATAGGATTATGATATTTCCTCTCAATCCCTGGCTCTATCGAAGGCAGTTCTGAGACCTTTACATTTATTCTCAGATCCTCATAATACCTTAACTCTTCAAGGGCCTCTTTTAATGATAATGGCTTTGAAACTAAACGTAACGCAGTGTCATCTGCTTTAAATTCTCTTTTTCTTAAGTAGTGTACCCTTTCAACCTCATAAAGGACGTAAAACATAAGCGATGCCAGAGCTACTAGTAAACTCTTAGAAAAGAGAGCATTCAACACCACCATAGGTATCATCAAATACCTGATGTATGAAACCAGCGGGAAAATGACAGTATCTCTATTCCTTATATGGCCTATCTCATGAGCCGCCACCGCTAAAATGCCGTCTTCATCAAGTACCTCAAACAAACCCAGTGATAGTACTATTGAGTTTCCAAAAGAATACGCATTTGGTATATAGTCATCAAGGATATAAATGTCGGGAGTTGCTATTCCTGCCTTATTTGCCATCCGCATTATCCCGTCATAAAGCCATGGCATCTCCTCAAATGAGAGCAAATTTTGATCCTTTCTGAGAAATTTTCTGGTTGTCCACAAGTACAGAATTATAAGGGCAAAAAAAGTGACTAAAATAATAACTAACCCAAATTTACCAAGATACAGCAATGTCATCAACAGTTGGGCCAGAAATATCAATCTAAGCATTAATTATCACTTCTTTATTTTTGATAGGTAAGCTACGGTTGTCTCTTTAAAGTTGTTCATGAGTGAATTGAGTATACTTTCAACCACTTTTTTCTCAAACTCTTCTTTGCTCGTGGCTACACTATATACGTACTTCATGCCACCTCTTCCACTACCTACTTTTCTTTTCAGCAGTCCTCTTTCACATAACCTGTTCATCAATATGCTTACTGTAGAACGCCTCAGGCTTTCATGCTTTTCCTTAAGATAGTCATAGACTTCTCCAGCAGTAGCTACTTTGATTTTCCACATATACTCCATTATTTCTGCTTCCATCGGAGGAAGAACCGCTCTCAAGCCTTCCTCATTAATCTTGAATTCATGAGGTTCCATTAGACATCTCCTCTCAAGATTAATTCTTATAACCACTACTAACTATGCAAATACCCATACATAAATTTTTTGGATGTTTGAAGAGATTTCAGAAAAGCCCTTTTGGCGGGCCGGAGGGGATTCGAACCCCTGACCTGCGGATTAAGAGTCCGCCGCTCTAACCATGCTAAGCTACCGGCCCACGCCCAATCCAATAAGGATTAAAGGCTATTTATAAAGCTTTCGGTTAAAGAAGACAGAAAAATTTATAAGCAGACTGAGAAGAGAAATAAACGGCGCTCTTGCGGGGGTTGCCGAGCCTGGTCAAAGGCGCGGGATTGAGGGTCCCGTCCCGTAGGGGTTCCGGGGTTCAAATCCCCGCCCCCGCACCAAGGATAGACTCTTCTTAAAGCCCAAAACAAAAAATAAAAAGATTTGTTCATTCGCCAAACTTCTCTTTGTAAAGCTTGGCCAGTTTTTCAATTCCTACTGGGATGTCTTCTTTGCTTGGCCTTGAGAAGTTCAGTCTTATAGCATTCTTTCCGGAGTCATCTGTGTAGAATGGTTTACCCGGAACAACCACAACCCTCTCTTTCTCCATTAGCTTACTTGCAAATGCCATTCCATCTGCTTCCTCAGGCAAGAAGAGCATAACGAACATTCCTGCTATAGGCTTTGTAAACTTAGCATCTGGTAAATTCTCCTCAAGAGTCTTTAACATAAGATCTCTTTTCTCTTTGTAACCCAAGAGAGCACCGTTAAGGTGGTACTTTTCAAAGTACCCTCTCCTCAAGTATTCCAAGGCTATGTACTGAGATATTGCCGGAGCACAGAAGTCAATTGGTTGCTTTTGCATGAGCACCTTCTTGAGTATATCTCCCTCAGCGATTATCCACCCAACTCTAAACCCTGTTCCAAGGACTTTGCTAAATGTTCCTGCAACAATTACCCTCCCTTCATTATCAAGAGCCTTTAGGGGTACTATATCTCCACCCTCGTAGCGCATAGCGTTGTAAGCAGTATCTTCAATTATCAGAAGATCGTACTTGGAGGCCAGTTCAAAAAGGGCCTTTCTTCTATCCATGCTCATTGTAACACCCATTGGATTCTGACCGGTTGGAATTGTGTAAATGAACTTAATTTTCTGCCCTTTAGTTTTGAGCTCTTTAATCTTCTCCTCTAGAAGATCTACCCTCATCCCATCGTTGTCAACTGAAACTCCTTCAATTTTTGCCCCAAGTTGCTCAAACGCCAATAATGTGTTTATATATGAGGGATTCTCTGTAATAATAACATCTCCAGGGTCAATTAGGACTCTTCCAAGTAAATCCAACGCTCCAGTTCCACCTATACTCAGAACAATATTCTCTGGAGAGACCTCTAGATTATCATGTTTCTTTAAAAATGCTGCTATCTCTTCTCTAAGTTCCGGGATTCCATTTGCAGGAGTATACATGACAGATTTTGGTTGGTTTTGGAGAATTTCTTTTGCTATCTCTCCAAGGACTTTTCTTGGAATTAAATCTGGATCCGGATCACCAGCAGCCAAAGAAACCAATTTCATTCCTTTCTTTTGGAGCTCAGAAGCCTTCTTCATTACTTCTGCTAAAGCAGAACCTTTAATCCAATTGGCCCTCCCGGCCAAATATTTTGCATAATCCATGGTCATCACCAATAATTTAATATTCACAAAAGATATTTATACGTTTTGATTACCATCTTATAAGGGGATTGTAATGAGACCCAAAGTTTTCATAACGCGGGAAATTCCAGAAAACGGGATCAAAATGATCAAGAAATTCTACGAGATAGAAGTATGGAAAGATCAGAAAACACCCCCACGAGACGTACTTTTAGAAAAAATTAGAGACGTCGATGCCCTAGTAACCCTCCTAACAGAGAAAGTTGACAAAGAGCTTTTGGATAGTGCTCCCAATCTAAAGATAATTACCCAATATGCAGTGGGGTATGATAACATTGATGTGGAAGAAGCTACAAAAAGAGGAGTATACATTACGAATACACCTGAAGTTCTTACCGATGCTACTGCAGACTTAGCATTTACTCTTCTGTTGGCCACCGCTAGAAGAGTAATAGAAGCGGATCAATTTGTAAGGAGTGGAGAATGGAAAAAGAGTGGCGTTGGATGGCATCCTCTGATGCTTTTAGGATATGGACTAAAAGGAAAGACACTTGGAATAATAGGTCTTGGAAGAATAGGACAAGCGGTTGCAAAAAGGGCCAAAGGATTTGGGATGAGGGTTCTCTATTATTCAAGAACTCGTAAAACTGAACCAGAAAAAGAAATTGGCGCAGATTATGTGGACTTTGAGACTCTCCTCAAAAAAAGCGATTTTATAAGTATTCACGTTCCTCTCACAAAGAAAACCTATCACATGATAGGGGAAAAAGAACTTCAGCTTATGAAGCCCAATGCAATACTTGTCAATACGGCAAGAGGAGCGATAGTTGATAGCAAAGCTTTAGTCAAAGCGTTAAAAGAAGGCTGGATTGCTGGAGCAGGCTTGGATGTATTTGAAGAAGAACCGTATTATGACAGAGAACTTTTCATCCTAAAAAATGTAGTTTTAGCACCCCATATAGGGAGTGCAACCTACGAAGCTCGAGAGGGGATGGCGAGATTGGTTGCAGAGAATCTGATTGCATTTGCTAAGGGAGAAATCCCACCAAATCTCATCAATATGGAAGTTATAAAGATCAGAAAGCCAGGGTTTGAATGAAGCTCCTTGCATCCTCACACATATAGGCATTATTAAAGTAAACATAGCTTTCTTTTTTATTCCAATCTTTTACTTTCTTTGCTATTCCTTGCAACTCCTCTTGGCTGTATTTATGCTTGTAAATTATCTTTCTCTTTTCATAAGTACCATGAAGACGGTAATAATTGGTCTCCCCAACGTGAAGGGGTTCTCTTACCAAAGGGTCTGTAACGTCAATGAGATCAAACTCTCTAACAAATTCTTTTATCCCTTTTTCACTCCATCCCCTTAGTTCTACTGCAATTTCAAAATCACCTCTCTCTATTTGTGTAAAAAACTTCTCAGCATTGTTAAAACTTTCTTCACTTTCTTTGAATCCCTTAGGAAGCTGGATTAAAACAAACTTTGCTCCTAATATTTTTGCTTCGTGGAGAGTGATTTCCCAATATTTGAACACCTCTTGAGTAGGCTTTAAAAAGCCAACCTCTTTAGAAGGTGAAATATTACTCCTTCGCCATGTTGGGCTAGTGGATGGGTGAGTAATACCTTGAAAAGCTTTAATTGAGAATATAAAATCTTCTGGGGATTCATCTCTCCATTTTTGTAGAGTTTTATCTTGGAGAACTCTATAAAAACTCTGTTGGACTTCCACACTCTTAAAATCTTGAAAGTATTTCTTTCTTGCTTCACAAAACCCACATGTACCCACAACTATCATGATAAATAATAAAGTAAAAGAGGTTAAAGACCTTTCTCCTTAGCTTCAGGTGGTTCTTCTATTAAATTGTCACTATATTTGTCATAGTCTGCTAGTAGGAAGTCCTCACTTATCGAAAGAGCCTTTACTGGTTTTTCCTCTCCCGGAAACTTCTTACCGGGGCAAACATCCACACACAAAGCACAGAACATGCATCTTGAAACGTAATGCCTTATTTTCCTGAGTTCAGGTATCCACTCCATAGCGTTTGCTGGACAAACAGTAATACAGAACCTGCATCCGATGCATCTCTCAGGATCATAATGAATCTTCCCTCTAAACTCCTCGGGAATCGGAATTGGAGGATATATCTGCACTTCTCCCTTCTGCACCTTCTCAATAAGTGCAGTAACATTTACAGGGGCATGTTTTACAGGGAAAGGATTGGTGAAAGGCTTTTGAAGCGCCTGTTTTATCATAAGAAACATTGCTTTTGTTGGCATTTCACATCACCTCCAACCATATTAAGAGCAATCCAAGCAAGCCTATTATGTTCACGTAAACCCAGAATAACCTTGAAGCTTGTTCAATTCTGAATCTCGCAAAAGATGTTCTAACCAAAGTCACTGCAGACACATAGAATAGTAGCACTTTGAAGAGGAACCAAAGCCCCTCGACTATGTAAAGCGTTGCTCCTGAGAGATTTAGGCCAAACAAGTAACTTAATGTGAATGGTATGAATAGTACTACTTCTATGGCCATCATTGCAAAGCCTCTTACTGCATCTGAAAGGTAGAACAAAGCTAGGTTCCTTCCACTATATTCCGCAAGCATACCCTCAGCTATTTCTGTTTCTGCTTCTGCTATATCAAAGGGAAGTTTTGCAAGTTCTGCTGGCGTTACTAGGAGGAAGGCTATTAAAAGCAAAAAGACTCCTATACCCCCTAATGGACCTACAATAGTCCATACAGGTGTTGAAGCTATAGTGCTCAATGAAAAGCTCTTGTATATTAAGGCAAATCCAGTTATTACTATTGCAAAAGGCATCTCATAACTCATCATTAAGACCATTTCTCTCTGTGCTCCAACTGAGGAAAAAGGACTCCCTGAGGCAAACCCACCGATTGCCATTGCAAGGGCCTGAAGTGTTAAGAGGTAGAGTATTACCACTAAATCTCCATAACCTTCCAAGGGTGCCTTAATGATACCAAACGGAATATAAAGGAGGAGTGTCATTGAAGATGCTAATGCTAATATCGGCATTGCATTGAAAATCCACTTTACAGCATTCGCTGGAACTATGGTCTCTTTAAGGAGTAGCTTCCCAACATCCCAGAAAGGCTGTCTTATTGGTGGTCCTATTCTAGATGTCATTCTGGCAGAAACTCTCCTATCGATACCTTTGTAAACTAGTCCAAGAAATACTCCAATGATAGGCATTCCCACTGCATAAAAGATAGTTTCAGGGGTCATTTTCTCACCCCCAGTTCTTTTTCTAGTGCTCTTGTTTTTTCAACAGCTTTCTTGTGAATGAAGGAGTAATCCAACATTTTACCTGTTGAATCTCTTACAACCGCTACTCTATCATTACAGCACAAACATGGATCAATGTATGCTACTACAACTGGGATATCCGCTACTTCAGCTCCTAAGAGACAATACCCCCAGCTGTTAATATTGTTGTAACTTGGTGCTATAACCTTCCAAACTGACGGTCCATCTCTAGTTCCATCATATTTAAGGTAGTGTACAACCTCCCCTCTGGGAGCTTCATGAGCACCTATGGCCTCTCCTGCCGTTTTCTTAATCTTGTTCAAAAGAGCAATGTAGTTGGGAATAGCTAGGATTCTCCCTTCAGGAAGATTGTCGATACAGTATTCTATTATATCAAGACTCTGCTCTATTTCGTAGATTCTAACCATAGTAGCGTCATAAGCGTCTCCTCTAACTTCACCCACAATGTCCTGGGGCACTACTGCTTTTACGTCCATATCAGCATAAGCATCGAAAGGAATGTCTTGCCTGATATCCATCCTCAACCCAGCAGCCCTCGCTGTTGGGCCTACGAGATTTAATTTAAGAGCCATGTCCTTTGGAACCTGCGCTACCCCTCTAGTCCTCGCTTTATAAACTGGATCAGATAGGAAAACTTCTTTCATATGCTCAGTGAACTCCCAATAGTATGTTATCATATCCCTCAAGGCCTTTATGTGACTCTCTTTTAGATCTCTCCTTACTCCACCTATCATGTACATAGCGTAATTTATCCTGTTTCCGGTGATGAGCTCTAAGACATCTAGAACTTTTTCTCTTCCCTTCCATGTCCAAAAGAGCAGAGAGTCAAAGCCAATTTCGTGAGCTATAACTCCAATCCAAAGAATGTGTGAGTGTATCCTTTCAAGTTCCGCTATTATGGGTCTTATGTATTGGGCTCTAGGAGGAGCTTCAATTCCAAGGGCTTTTTCACTCCCTATTACAAATGCATAGGGGTGAGAAATTGAGCATATTCCACATATTCTCTCTGAGAGATAGAGGGTTTGTATTGCATTTCTCTTCATACCCATGTATTCTATTCCTCTGTGGGCAAAGCCTCTCTTTACGTCAACTTTGACTATTTTTTCTCCTTCAACTTCTGCTTCAACCCTAATCGGCTCCTTTAAGGCAGGATGAATTGGACCAATAGGAACATAATAGGTTGTTTTAGCCACTTTGCTCACCTCGCTCTTCTCTTATATCTTTAACGCTTTTGTGAGTGTGTTTAATCATGTCATCAACACCATATTCATCTCTTCTCCAAGGGTACTTTCCTTCCGGCCAGTCGTCTGGCAAGAAAAGATGTCTCTTGTTTTTGAGACCATCAAATTCAATACCCAACATTTCTCTGATTTCCCTTTCATTGGTTTCAGCTCCCAGCATAAGATCTGTGATTGTTGGTAAAACAAGTTCGTTCTTTGGTAGATCAAATTTTAGAACTATGCTCACTTCACTCCAAGGATGCCTATGGAAAAGTCCAAATGCGTAAATCATTTGTATAACTTCTCCAATGTCCCCGCCTGTTATAAAGTGTAAATGAGGATAATCTATCTCAAATATTGTCTCAACTACCTTCTTGAAGGCATTCTTATCTATCTCCATCCAAACCTCTTTGTAGGTTCTAGGCCTTTTGACTCCCATTTTATATTCTTTGAACTCGTAGTTTAATATAGCATCTCCAAGTTTCTCTTTTAGTTTATCAAAGATCTCCTCAGCAGTTAATGTCATTCTTCCTTCCCCTCCAATTGTTTTTCAAGTTTTTCAAGTTTAAGCCACGCTTTCACAACTGCATCCACTATAGCCTCTGGTCTAGGAGGACACCCTGGAACATAGACATCTACTGGGATTATTTCATCTATCGGACCAACTATATTGTATGAGTCATAGAAAACCCCTCCACTAGTGCCACAATTTCCTACCGCTATAACTGCTTTTGGATCCGGCATTTGTTCGTAAATACGTCTTAACTTATCAGCAAAGTCTCTAGGGATTGCCCCCGTTACCAAAAGCACGTCAGCATGCCTTGGGCTCCCAACAAGTTTTATTCCAAACCTTTCAGCATCGTATCGCGGGGTTAATGCTGCAATTATCTCGATATCGCATCCATTACATGACCCTCCTGAAGCATGGAAAACCCAAAGAGAGCGCTTAAATGAGGTTAATTTTCCCATGTCACACCCCTCCAATTAGTATAAATGTTACTATGGCCCCAACACCTAGATACCAGAGGATGTAGTCTCTTATATCTCCAGTATGGATAGCTTCAAGGATCTTGTAATAACCTTTTAAGGCCTCTATGAATCCCCAGTAAATATCACCTGCCTTTACTTGGACTTTCTCTTTTGCTGGTTCGATGTTACCACTCAAATAAGGTCTCACTTGATCGCTTTCTTTCTTGTATGAGGGATTACCCCTCGAATAGATCAAGTAGGCTATTAGTCCAAATAACGCTAGGAATATTACCCAGAACAAGGGGTTCCAAAATCCTGAGGGAGTAGTTAATGTGAAGCTCATGCCAGACCACCCCAGCTGTGATATTGAGCAAAGTTGATTAAGGCATCAACCGCTGGATAGACAAGTTTATCCAGTACTACGTTTGGAAAGAGACCGAATAGTATACAAAGAGCCGCTAGGATAAGCATTGCCACTATCATTGGCTTAGGCACCTCTCTCTTATTCTCAAACTTTTCTAATGGTGGGCCTAAAAACGCCGATGCAAAGACCTTGACGAATGATGCAAGTGTTAGGACACTAGTAACCATAGCAAATACCGTAAGGAGGGGATTTAGCCTGTATGAAGTTTCATATATCAAAAATTTGCTTGCAAAACCGTTGAATGGGGGTAGACCAGATATTGCTGCCGCTCCGACCATAAAACTTATGGTAGTTATGGGCATTTTTCTCGCTAGTCCTCCCATTTCATTAAGGTTTCTGGTTCCAGTCACATAGAATAACGCTCCAGCTGTCATTAGAAGCAAACTCTTATAGATAATATGGTTTATTATGTGAAAAACTCCTCCTGCCATTGCATCCCTTCCAAATTCCGCCAGTTTGCTGGGATCGTGTAACACTGTCAATCCAACACCCACACCCAATAACATGTACCCTGTCTGGGAAATAGCATGATAGCTCATTAATCTCTTGACATCTTTTTGTATAAGGGCCATTGTAACTCCAATGAACATTGTAAGCACTCCGAGAATTGACATTATCCACCCTACTCTAGCGAGGTCTATTACAACATTTGCGAATAGGGTGAAGCTTACTCTGAATAGGGCATAAAGGCTTGCATATGTCGCTACCAGCAAAGGTGGGTTTATTCCGGCTGGGACTTCCGTATAGGCATCTGGTACCCAGTAATGCATGGGCACTGCACCGCATTTCATTGCAAATGATGCAAACAACAAACCAAGTGCTATCATATCAACCATATTGAAGGAAACATTTTTTGCTATATATGCAAGATTTAAGTTACCGTACTGACCGTAGAAAATACCTACGGCAAAGAGCACCATTAGAGAAGCCACTGAACTAACCATCAGATATTTAATTCCTGCTTCACTGGCCTCACCACGGTAGTTCCTAAACCCTACTAAGGCCGAACCTGCTATTCCTGCTATTTCAAGGAATACAAAGAGGTTAAACAGATCTCCAGTAAGCACCATGCCCAAAATTCCAGCTTCTAAGAGCATTAACAGTGCATAGTACTTTTCCAAACCTGTATCTTTTTTAACGTGACTATATGAATAGATAGCTCCAACGAAACTCATTAAAGTAGCAGAAATTGCCATAAATGCCCCCATTGCATCTACTTCAAACATAATTCTTATGGGAACAGCATAACCGGAAGGCAACACCAATGTTGGTTTGTCTGCACCAAAGACGTACATTATTATTCCGTTAGTAACTACTTCCTTCATCAGCAGGAGAGAGAGTACTACACTTATACCAGTTATGAAGATAGCCCAGATTGAGACTCCCTTGTAGTGCTTTTTGAAAAGTGGTGCTATAAATGCTCCAAAAAGCGGAAGTGCTACCATCAAAGCGGGCAAGTGTTCAATCATCCTCTCAACCTCCTTACTCTTGTAACATCTAAGGTTCCATAGTGTCTGTAAATATTAACTGCAAAAGCTAACATCAAAGCAGTTACAGCAACACCGATAACAATGCTCGTTAGAGTCAATGCTTGAGGTGTTGGCAGAACCATTTTCCCCACTGCTTCTTGTGGGGCTTGGGTATATATTGGTGCATAACCTCCCTTTACATATCCCAAAGCCACAATAAACATGTTCACTGCTCCTTCTAAAATCTCCACTCCAATGATCACTTTTATGAGATTTCGCTTAAAGCCAATTGTGTAAAACCCCAGTGCAAGTAAGAGTGCAACTACTATGAAAGGAAAGTTTACAAAGAGACTACCATTCATCTCTCTCCCTCCTTAGGATTAAGAAGAAGATTAGTACGATGCTAGTAAGGCCTGCCAAGACCTTTGTTCCAACAAAGATGTTGAGATATGACAATGTTCCACCTGTATTCAAGTATCCTGGGTTTATCCCTTGAGGTGTTGTACCTCCAAAGAGGAATCCACTGTTCGCTATTGCATTCTTTAGGAAAGTGTAACTCATTAGGCCTAAGAGACCAATACCCAAAAACCCAAGAGCACCAAGACTCTCCAGCTGGGTTAATGGAGTTTTTTCAAATAATTTTTGAACTTTATCCCTAACATTGGCCACTATCAGCAATATCAAACCACTTGCAAAGACGGCTCCACCCTGGAAACCACCACCTGGAGTTAAATGTCCGTGTAGGATAATATATGATCCAAACACAAGGATTAATGGAGCTAAAAGCCTAGTAGTTGTTTTTATAATGGTAGTTGTCATTTTTCCTTCCCCCCATAATGTCTTAGTGCCATTAGAACTCCAGAAACTGCAGTAAACAGAACTGTGGCTTCTCCCAGAGTATCGAAACCTCTATAATCAAACACGACACTCGTAACAACGTTGTTAGCTGAAGCTTCCTCCTGAGCGTGTTCTATGAAGTAAGAGTCCATTTCTGCATGTGGGGGCTCTCCAAAAGGTCTTAAACTGATAGTAGCTGCAAACAAGAATAACACAAACGCTAAAAACGCAAAAAGGCCTAATGCTTTTCTCATTCTACCACCTCCTCGTCAGTAGTGTTTCTTATAGCCAATAGGTACATTGCTGTTGTTAGTCCAGCCCCCACACCGGCCTCTGCTATTGCCACATCAGGAGCTTGTAAAACATAGAACTCCACAGAGAGTGCTAAGCTAAAAACTGCCATTGCAATTACTGCCGAGATTAAGTTCTTGAATCTAATGGCTGCTATTGAACTTCCAAGCAAAGCTATAGCAATTAGTACTTGAATAGTCCAAAAAAATGTTTCATTGATCATAATCTCCCCTCCAATTCATCTATTACTGCTCTATGTGGCCTTATGCCTGATTTTCTGGCAGCTCTACCCAATGCATGAGCTCCTACTGGATTTGTTAATACTAAGAATATCAGTACTAGTGCAGAGTGCACCCCCATTGTGACCCATGCAACGTCACGAGTGAGTCTCCAATTGTATCCTGAATAAGTAACTGCAGCAAGAACTATGAATATAGTCCCAAATGTTGTACACTTTGTAGAAGCATGAATCCTTGTATAAACATCAGGAAATCTCAGGATCCCAATGCTTGCTAGAAGATTGAATGAAACTCCAATTGCGAGTAAGACTAACAATAGCCACTCAATCATGCCAATCCCACCCTCTTCTTTACTAGATATCTGGCTATGTAAAGGGTTGCAATATAACTAAGAACTGCGTAAACTAGAGCAACATCAATCATGACTGCCTGTTTTGTGATAATTCCATAAAGAACCATGGCTCCAGCAGTTGTTGTTGTTAGAGCATCCAATGCCACTGCTCTATCAGGGATGGTTGGTCCAATCAGCATTCTTATCATAGTTAGTGTAGCTGAAATGAAGAGAAGCACCATTGCAACCATAAATATACTTTCAGGTGTCATTCTCCAATCCTCCTTGCCCACTTTGGTAAATATCCACAAAGTTCTTCAGGAGTTGGTTTTTCTTTTCCGGGAGGTACATTAATCCAATGAACATAGAAATTACCCTCTTCATCGATCTCTAGAGTGAATGTTCCCGGTGTTAGAGTTATTGAGTTTGCTAAGAGGGTTCTGCTTTCATCTCTAGTTAGGTTTGGAGAAATTCTGACAATCCCTGGTCTTATCTTACCGGTAATAACTCTATATGCGACGTCAAGGTTTGCTCTTGCCATAGCAAGGAAAAATGGTCCTAAAGCATATATAATGAAAAGCACCCATCTCTTTGGATTAAAGAAATAATCCAGCCTTTCACTCATTATATTTCTCGTAGCATAGCCTATTAGTGCTGCTATTACAATGCCAGCTATTAGCTCTTCTGGACTCCATAGTAAAATACTGCCCGAACCTGCAGTCAAAACAAGGTACACAATTAACGACCAAAGGAAAGATGTTGTAAAGGACATTTTCTCACCTCAGCTTTAGGTTCTAAACCTTTTTAGGAGCGTATTTCAAGCTAATTCCATTATTCGCTTATCCAAATCCTATTAAATATATTTCTTTAACGAAAGGTTAAAAACATGAAATTTGACAAATATAAAAGTGACAACTTTTTACATAAAATGAAACATATTCTAACAATAATGAACTAAATTGATCAGTAAAGTAAGAAATCACAAGAACAATAATCATAAATGTACACAAGTTAAGGGCTACCTGAAAAATTAACATAAATAAAAGAAAAAATCACTCTTCGTACTCTTCTATTGCGCTAAACTTACATATTGTAGCACAAATACCGCATCCAATACACTTCTCGGGGTTAATTTTATGAACTACTCTAGGAGCTCCTTCAATAGCATTTTGAGGGCAGTTTCTTGCACACAAAGTACAACCTTTACACTTTTCTGCAATTATACGATATTTCTTTGTTTTCCCGCTCTTTTGAGCGATCATCTCTTCAATTTCTTCATTTTTGAGCCACCTTAGGTTATCATCGCATTTATCATAAGTAGCCAAGAGGAACTCATCACTCATCTCTAAAGCATTTACGGGACATACATCTACACACTGCTGACAGAAAACACATCTCCCTAACCAAAGCGTTACTTTCTTTATTTCTGGGACGTACTCGAATACTCCCGCCGGGCATACATTCATACACAATTTACACCCGATACACTTGTCAACGTGATATACCAGTTTTCCCCTAAAACCTTCAGGAATGGGAACAGGCTCACTTTTGGGAAACGGGTTTGTAGCTGGGTTTTTAAAGAGGTTTCTTAAAACTACTGAGAGTGTTGGAGGAACTTTCATCCAATCACCCCCAAGATGTCTATCACTAATAATATTGCCCCTATTATGCTTGCAGACAGTATTCTGCTCCAGAACAAATTAACAGCTTGAGTCACTCTAAGTCTTCCTGTAATGGCCCTGAATAGACTCATGCTAACAAAGAGTATCATAAAGACTTTTATTGTGTGAAAGACTAAATCCACCAGCATAGCTTCTATACCACTTATTCCTAAGTATTGACTGAGTCCCCACGGGAAGAACATTGCCACTACTAAACTGGCACTTGCATACTCTTTTAATGAATTGCTTAGTTTAAACAATGCCAAGTGTCTACCACTGTATTCTGCCATAGGCCCTTCTGCAACCTCCGTTTCTGCCTCAGGAATATTGAAATAACCAACTTCAATCTCACTTGCAAGCCAAAAGACAAACACTATTAAAAGAACTAAACTGCCTACAACTGTCAATGGAGTTCCAATTTCCCATATATTGTGCTGGTAAAGTGTCTCAAGACTAAAAGGTCTTTCTACACCAAGTTTGGCCAAACGCCACAATATTGCAAAGAGCCCAAGCATCATTGGTGCTTCTCTTGAGGCTAGCATAATAACTTCTCTTTGAGCCCCTATTTGAGCATATGGAGAGCCTGAGCTTACTGCACCAATTACTCTTATGAAAGCTATTAATGCAAGGAGATAGATAAATACAAGTACATCTCCCTTTGTGGCAAGAATTGGACCAAATCCAATCGGAGTGTATGCTAAAAGGGTTATTGATGCAGCTAACGCTAGGATTGGAGAAGCTTCAAACATCTTATTGGAATCCCTTGGGATTATTGATTCTTTACTAACAAGTTTTAAGAAATCATAGAAAGGTTGAAGCAGGGGAGGACCCACCCTTCTTTGCATTCTGGCAACTAATCTTCTGTCTAAACCATCCCATACAAGGGAAACGAAAGAGACGTAAAGATAAATAGCAATTAACCCCACAGTAGTACACAGAACGTTCATAGTCTCACACCTCCACATATACCTCCTACTGGTTCAGGCTTTGCCTTTATATTTGGGTTAATTTCTTTTGTCTTTTCTATTGAGGCTTTGAGCAAATCCTTTTCAGTCAATACCTTCTTTTTGCCCGTTTTTGAGTCTATGATAGCAACTCTATCAGTACAGCTCAAGCATGGGTCAATTGATGCTATTGCTACTGGCACGTCTGCAAGCTGTTCTCCCACCAAAGCTCTCGCAACTGCAAACAAGTTCGGAAAAGTAGGTTCTCTTGCCTTCCATTTTGCAGGTCCATCAGTTCCAGGGTTTGCCCTTACATAGTGAATAGTTTCTCCCCTAGGAGCTTCATATCTGCCAATTCCAGCTCCTTCAGCTTTTTTTAATTTAGCTAATGCTACATTGTCCTTAGAAAACGTTTTTATTTTATCCTCAGGCATTTGATCAAAAGCTTTCTCTATGATCTCCATGCTCTGCCAGAGTTCACCAACTCTAACAACCATTCTGTCAAAAACATCTCCCTTAATTACTCCCGTAAACTCCTTTGGAGTTATGGGCCTAATTCCCAACTCTGGGTAAACACCAAGCTGCTCATTATACCTCACATCTTTTTTAATACCGCTCCCTCTTGCTGTTGGCCCTTGAGCACTATACTCAAGTGCAATTCTCTTTGGAATAACCCCCGCATCTCTCAAACGAGCTTCTACTGTAGGATCATAAAGGAAGATTTCCTCTACCTTTGGCATTACTTCCTCGCGGTAATACCTTATCATATCAAGAATCATTCTTTTGTGTTTTTCTTCTATATCTCTTCTAACCCCTCCAATAGTGTTCATAGCATAGTTTACCCTGTTCCCACCAATTGCCTCTAAGATGTCCATTACTCTTTCCCTAGCAAGCCAACTTAGATGGAGAACCGTGTCATATCCTATTGCATGGCCAACTACTCCGAGATTGAGTAGATGTGAGTGGATTCTCTCCAATTCTCCAATAATTGCTCTGATGTATTCTGCCCTTTCAGGCACTTCAATACCAGCCATTTCTTCAACAGCTCTGGTGTAAGTGTGGTTGTGAGAAAAAGAACATATCCCACAAATTCTTTCAACTAAATAAAGCAGTTGGATGTAGTTTCTTCTCATAGCTATCCATTCAAGACCTCTCAAATTATAACCAAGCTTAATATCAACATGTATAATACGCTCGCCGTCAAGGGTTATGATGAACTTCTCTGGCTCCTCCAGTGCTGGGTGAATTGGTCCAATAGGAATTTTAACCCAATATTCAATTCTACTGTTCATTTTGAACCCTCCTTCTTAATTTTGTAGGGATGACCTGCGTTTTTTACCATTTCTGGTGTTATTCCCTTTTCATCCAACCTTAGTGGATAGATTCCCTCTGGAAAATCATCTGGAAGGAAAAGTCTTCTTGGATCTGGTATACCCTCAAATATTATACCAAGAAACTCCTGATTCTCTCTCTCATATGGAACTGAACTTGGAAACACATCCCCCAGAGAGGGTATCTTAGGATCTTCTTTTGGACATGAGGTAATTACTGCAACTGAAAGGCTCGGACTATTTTCACAGAAAAGTTCCAAATGATATGTAGCACTTAAATGATCTCCTCTATCCTCCCCGATTATTATTGAAAACTGGGCATGAGGATCTATTTCTTGGAAATACTTCATAAGTTCCTTAAAGTCATTCCTACTAACCTCGATCCAAATTCTCTCTCGTGGATGAAGAGTTTTAGTTTGTGAAGTGTAAATTTCAACTTCAAATCTCTCTTTAATCCTCTTAATTAATTCCTCTGGAGTCATTCTTTCTCACCTTCTATCTTCTTTATAAACTTCTCTAGGCCCAAGACTACCCCATATAAAACTGCCTCGGGCCTTGGAGGACATCCAGGAATAAAAACATCTACAGGGATATGTCTATCAAGAGGAGCATTCGTGAAGGGACTCTCAAAGAATACACTCCCTCCTGTGGGACAGGCCCCAATAGCAACCACAACTTTGGGATCTGGAGTCTGTTCATAAATCAACTTAACTCTCTCAAGACTTTGGTCAGTTATTGGCCCGGTAACGAGTAAAATGTCTGCATGCCTTGGCGTACCTACCAACTTAACACCGAACCTTTCGGCATCATATCGTGGGGTTAATGCGGCGATTATTTCAATATCACATCCATTACACGAACCGCTGTTAACATGAAATACCCATGGTGACCTTCCAAGATATTTACAAAGCTTTGATATTCTTCTTTCAAGAATTTTCCTCTCGCTCATCTCCTCACCCCCAAATAACCATGACCCCCAGCACTATCGCTACAGTGATCAGTAGGTAGCTAACATAATCTGTCAATAATCCAGTATGCTCCCTTCTAAATGTCAAGAACATCTTGTTTATTCCTCTAATGAAGCCCCACATGACATGTCTTCCTGTGAAATATCCTTGAAGATGCTCAAATTGAGGGATAACCTTGTCCTGATCTTCACCACTTATATAAATCTTAGACCCATCCCCTTCCTTCCTAGTACCAACGCTTGCCTTCTCAGCCCATTTCATTAGTAAGTAGCTGATTAATAATCCAATGATAAAAGCATAAATGAAGTAAAGGGCATCCCAATAACCAAACACATCACCCACCCCCTATGAACTTTAAAAGTGCCATTATGTATTCCCCATTGAGCTGCTCTAGCATTTTTGCTGTGGGCAGCATTATCTTGTCACTTATTTGCCACGACAAAATGCCCATTACAAGTATAATTATAACTAACACCAGCATTGGAACAATCATTGCATTTCCAGGCTCTTTTACCATTTTAACCTTCTCACTTTCGACGCCTAAGAAGGTAAACAACACCCTTGTGTAAGCTGCCAATGAAAACACAGTGCCGATTACTGCAATCACCGCCAAGATTGGGTTATACATTGCAGAACTCTCATATATGAGCCACTTACTTGCAAAACCATTTAATGGGGGAAGTCCTATTATCGCAGCTGCTCCTATGATAAATGAGAGAGTTGTGAACGGCATTCTCCTCGCCAATCCACTAAGTTCATTTAAGTTCTTTGTCCCAACTTGATGAATAACAGCTCCAGCTATGAAAAAGAGCAGACCCTTTATGACAGCATGATTAACTATATGATACACAGCCCCAGTCAAAGCGATTTCTCCTATTTTGTCACCATATGCTACTATACCAATTCCAAATCCGAGAAGAATGTACCCAATTTGACCCACACTCGAAAAAGCAAAAAGTCTTTTCATATCATTCTGAACCACTGCCATTGCATTTCCAATAACCAATGTCAAGCAAGCAAAGAATATTATTATCCATCCAAGAGTGTTCAAATTAAGGGCAGGCATATCAAATGCTTTAAGATAACTATGTAATCCCGGGTTAAAGATTCCAAAGATTATCCTTGCTATAGCATAAACACCGCCTGCCTTTATAACAAGTCCAGAAAGCATTGCTGAAATAGAACTTGGAGCTGCTGGATGAGCATCAGAAAGCCACATATGAACTGGAACTGCACCACTCTTGAATAATAACCCTCCAACCAAAAAAGCAAGAGCTACCTTGCTTATAAGGGTTGGATTTTCAGCTATTTTCATTGCCAAGTAAGCCATCGTAAGTGTTCCATACTGTCCATACAAAAGAGCAATTCCAAGTAGAATAAAAGAACTTGCAAGAGAGCCTACAAACATATATTTAACTCCTGCTTCAATTCCTTCCCAAGTATCATTTCTGAATGCCACTAATGCATAACTGGCTATGCTCATTATCTCAAGGAACACGTAAAAGTTGAAAATGTCCCCAGTAATCACTATCCCAATCATTCCAAGTTCTAAAACGAGTGTTAAGGCATAGTATTTGTCCAAGCCAGTATCATGCTTCATATACTCTAAAGAGTAGAGTATAGCTAGAAAACTAACAAATGTTACTGTTAATGCGAGCAACGCTCCAAATAAGTCTACTTCCCATATGATTCTGATTGGAAACTTGACACCATTCCCAATTGGGTTTGTATCTCCTAAAGTGTAAACAAGTATTTCATTACTCTTCCAGATAGTGTAGAAAACTTTTGCAGCAATTCCCAATGTGAGCCCACTCACTATCACTGCCCAGTGTCCTCTAAATTTCCCTCCCAATAAACTAATTACTGGCATAGAAAACGCTCCAAATAATGGGGTTATTATAAGCCACGGAAGGACATTCATCCTCTCAACCTCCTTAGTTTGCTCACGTCTAAGGTTTCATACTGTTGATAAGCATTAACCGTCAACGCCATTGCGAGGGAAAGTACACAAACCCCAATAACAATGCTAGTAAGTACCAAAGCCTGTGGGATTGGGCCTACCATTGGAGTACCCTTTAAAGTCTCATATCCTGTATATATTGGAGCTGTTGGAAGGAGACCATTCTCCAAGCGATATCCTAAACTTATGAGTAATAGATGAATCCCCGCATCCACTAAGTTTAATGCTAAGATCAACTTGATGAGGTTCCTTTTGTACAAAAATGCATAGAGTCCCATGAAGATCATGAGGAATGCAGTCACAAACTGGAATGCTATCACTTTTTCCACCTCCTAAACAAAGCAATCGCGAATAACGCACTAACTAATCCGGTATATACTTTCAACCCAACTGCAAGGTTCATTATTGGCAAATAACCTGCTGAAAGAAGGGTTCCGGCTTCACCGTTAAAAACTGGCCCCTTGTGCCACAGTACATTGTAGAAAAATACTACGCCAAGACCAAGCATTCCAGCTGTTAAGAATACTAAGCCGCCAATACCTTCCAGCACTGAATAAAAATTCTTATTAATCTTCTCTTTTGCCTCACTGAGCCCAAATGCTACAAGGAAAAGGACTCCAGCTCCTGCTATAGTTGCTCCACCTTGAAATCCTCCACCTGGTGTTATGTGACCATGAACAATTACATAAGCACCAAATATTCCAATTAAAGGTATAGTGGCCCTTGCCATCGTCTTGACTATAAGTCCCATATCAGAATTCTGGGGCCTCATTCCTCTCCCCTCCATTTCCTAAGTAATGCAACTGCACCTGCTATTGATGTAAAAAGAACAGTGGCCTCTCCTAAAGTGTCGTATCCTCTGTAATCAAAGACAATATCGGTTACAATATTAGTTCCACCAACTTCTTCAACCCCATGTTCTATGTAATACTGGTCAGTATACCTATATTCCTCCCAATTTCCTTCCCCTAAGCCAAATTTCAAACCATAATTCGGGTTAGCAACTACCAAGAGGACACCCAAAATAAAGATCAATGAAAGTGCCCCAAAAGTCGTTTTCATGGCCCCTCACGCTCCCATCTCTCTGTTTTTGATATCCCATAAACAACTATTGCAGTAACTACTCCCGCCCCTACTGCAGCTTCTGCTATTGCCACATCAGGAGCATGAAGCATGTAAAACTCTAAGCTAAGAAGAAGACTCATAACAGTAGATGCCAAAGCTGCTGAAAGTAGATCCCTTGTAGTTATCATCCAATAGGAGGAAACCAATATACCAAGTAACAAAGCCACCTGAATCATCATGTCAACAGTGAGTACATTCATTGCGCTTCACCCCTGATTTTCCGCTCATACGCATCAATGACAGCTTTGGCAGGCTTGTAGCCACTAAGATGAGCAGCTTTTGCTATTGCATGAGCACCAGTGGGATTAGTTAACATCAGCGCTATCAGCGCAACTATACTGTGAAGAGCCATTTGAAGGTATTTTGGATTATTTGTTTCTCTTAACTGCCAAATAGAATGTAGAACAACAGCAAACACCACAAATATTGTCCCAAATGTAGTACACTTCGTTGCTCCATGGAGTCTCGTATACACATCTGAAAATCTGTGAAGGGATAAACTTCCCAGTATGTTGAAGGTGACGCTTACGGCAAGGAAAGCATAAATAATAATCTCAATCATTCTAATCCCTCCTGGAGGTATTTAGCAATAATCAAAGTTCCTATATAGCTGAGAAGAGCATAAACTATCGCAATATCAATGTAAATCACTCTATCATAAGCCGCTCCTAGAAGTATCATTCCTGCTACTATGAGGGTATTTAAAGTATCTACCCCAACGACCCTATCTGGAACACTTGGGCCCAACATCACACGAGCCAATGTTACAAATCCTGCAAGAGCTACCCCTATCATCCCATAAAAGAACTCAGAGAAAATCATTTCCCTAACCTCCTCGCCCATTTTTCAAATGAACCTGCAACAATTTCTGAGGTTTTTGGCTCTTCTTCCGTCACATGTATCCAATGAACATAAAGGGCCTTTTCCTCAGGGCACGCATCAATCGTCAATGTACCTGGAGTTAACGTAATTGAATTGCTTAGAATAGTGTATTGGGCATCATTCTCCAAATCCACTGGGACTTTAACTATTCCTGGCTTTATTTTGCCAGTAATAACCCTGTAAGCAACATCAAGATTAGCTTTCACCATTCCCCAGAAAAGGGGACCCATTGCATACACTACAAAACCAAACCATCTGAGAGGATTTAAGAATCTCGTTGTTTTCTCACCTATGATGTTTCTAGTAGAGAACGCAACAATTGAAGCAAAAATAATCCCTGCTATAAGCTCTTCTGCACTCCAAAGCATTCCCCTTGTACCTGCAGTAAGTACAAGCCAGAGCACAAACGACCATATGAATGCAATAATGAAACTCATTTTTCCCACCCCAACTTTTAGGTTAAGTCTAAATCCTCACTTATTTTTGTCATTAGCAATATATAATCCAATTTTTAGTTTTAAAAGCCTTTTGTAAAGAATTAAATTAACAACAAAGGTATAAAAAACCTTGTTTTTAACTAAAAGTTACGTAAAAAGCTGATTTTTAATGATATATTACCCACAGTAGTACAGAATTAATAACCCTAACGTCCAATATGGAGCATTAACGTTTATTATCTTTTCAAACTGGTCTTTCCCCCTTGAATAATGATATTTGAAAAAAGAAAAGTAAGCAGTAATACAAACCTTTATAAACCTAAGAAAAGAAGTCAATTTGGCGCTCTTCTTAGAGTGCTGAAAATTTGAAAGGAGATTGTTGAAAATGTATGGAGATAGGTTTGGTGGAAGAAGGTTTGAAGCCCCAGTTAAAGTTGGGGAGAGATACAAGGTGAAAATTGAGAGTATTGGCCAAGGCGGAGATGGAATAGCTAGAATTAAAGGATTTGTAGTATTCGTCCCAAACACAAAGGTTGGAGACGAAGTAGAGATTGTCATTAACAGTGTGAAGAGAAAATTCGCCTTCGCTGAAGTTATTTGATAATATTCAAGTTTTCGATCACTCAAAGATCCAAAGTTTGGACTCTTTTTCTTAATTTTTACTTGTGTTTTTGAAAGATGAACCATTTCGAGCTAGGAAGAACCAAGTTACGAAAGATTTATTTATCAACACTTTGGTTATTTTTATTAGTGATACTCATGGATTACTACCAAGCTATTTTTATTGGAATATTTCAAGGTATTACAGAATGGTTACCAATAAGCAGTTCCGGACAAGTGATGTTGTTGTTCATCAACTTCCTGAAAATCACCCCTGAAGAAGCTTATTCTTACTCCTTACTTTTGCACTTAGGGACTTTAATGGCGCTGTTTTTTAAATTTAGATACGAGCTGGGCAAAATTCTGTTTAAATTCATTTTATTTAGATGGGAAGAAAAAGAAAAGTTCTTGTTCTATTCTACATTGTTCACAGCCTTAATAGGTTTTCCTCTTTATAAAACATTTAAAATGCTTGCATCTTCATTTAATGCTGAGACAATAAACGGGATAATTGGTGTAGCCCTCATTTTGACTGGGATAATTTTAAAGAAAACTCGAGAGACTCCATTGGAAAGGCTTGAAAAGGGCCTTAAAAAAGAAAAAGATGAGGTCACAATATTTGATGCAATAGTTGCCGGAATTGCTCAGGGGATTTCAGTCGTTCCTGGAATATCCAGATCTGGGATGACAATAGGAAGTCTGCTACTTTTGGGGGTAAAGCAGGAAAAAGCTGTAGAATTTAGTTTTTTAATGGCAGTACCAGCTATTCTTGGAGCATTGTTCTTGGAATTCCCTGAAGTTTCAAGGAGTTCTGAAGACATATCTCTACCTTTAATATCAATATTCAGTGCATTTATTGTAAGTTTGCTTATGATTGACGTTATGCTAAAAATTGCCAAACGCCTTAACTTTTCCAAATTTTGCATATTCTTTGGTTTTATAGCATTAATAGCCTCTATCTTGGGGGTGTTAATGTGAAAGGTGTCATACTTGCCGCAGGCAAAGGAGAAAGACTAAAACCCCTCACAGATGATAGACCAAAAGTAATGCTAAAAGTTGCCAATAAGGCAATAATAGACTATGTACTTGAAAATCTTTACCCATTTGTGGATGAATTCATAATAATTGTACGATACCAAAAAGAGAAACTGATGGAGTACTTAGGAGATGAGTACAAAGGAAAGCCAGTAACTTATGTGGAACAAGTGGAGGGAGAAGGAACAGCTAAAGCCATATACTCTGCAATTGAATACATAGAAGATAAGGAATTTTTAGCAGTCAACGGAGACATATACTTTGAACGAGATGGGATAAAAGGCCTATTACAAGCCTTTAGAAAAAGTAATGCAGATGCTGCCTTACTTGTAAAAGAATTCAAAGATCTGAGTCACTTTGGCATGATCAAAGTTGAAGGAGACTTTGTAGAAGAAGTAAAAGAAAAACCAGGAGCAGTTTCAGGATACGCAAACCTAGGAGCTTATCTCTTCAAGCCGGAAGTTTTTAAATTCATAGAAAACACTTCTCAAAGCCAACGAGGCGAATATGAAATAACAGATACAATAAACCTCATGATCAAAGAAGGAAAAAAAGTCATCTATGCAGTTTATAAAGGCTATTGGAACGATATTGGAAGGCCCTGGAACCTTTTAGAGCTAAATGAATACATCCTCAAAAACCACCTCCGACACAGCATAAAGGGCATTGTGGAGGAAGGGGCCACCATTCTTCCTCCCGTAGAAATTGGAGAGGGAACAGTCGTTAGGAGCGGAGTATACATCATAGGGCCCGTAAAAATTGGAAAGAACTCAAAAATAGGCCCGAATTGCTTTATAAGGCCCTACACAAGCATTGGAGACAAATGCCACATTGGGAATGCAGTCGAAATTAAGAACTCAATAATAATGGATCACAGCAATGCACCTCATCTAAACTACGTAGGGGATTCTATCATAGGAGAAAACAGCAATCTAGGAGCTGGAACAATCACCGCCAATTTACGACATGACAATAAAAATATAAAGGTTGAAATAAAAGGTAAACTCGAAGATAGCGGAAGAAGAAAACTTGGGGCAATAATAGGTCACAATGTAAAGACCGGAATAAACGTCACAATATATCCCGGTAGGAAAATAGGAAGCAGCTCCTTCATTGGCCCTGGAGTGATAGTCGATAACAATGTCCCTTCCAGCACCTTGATAATCGCCAAGCAAGAAAAAGAGATAATCGAAAGGGGATAAGAATGTGGATTGTTTCTTATATTAATTTTATATCACGGTGGTTACTCTTCCTCGCCGTAGCTTATAAAACAATTAAAACCAGAGAAAAAAGATGGGGATTAATAGCCACAGCTTTCTTTATAAATGCCCTTGAGGTGGAGAGCTACATCTTAACGCCTCTCGGCATTTTTATTAAACCGGAGGCATATGACGTCATGTCTGTAATTCCAGCCTTCTTAATATCTGCTCTTCTGATTTGGGGAGGAATCCAGCTGAAGAAGAATAGAAGCGAGTTCAAAGACGTTGTGATTTTGGGAATATTCATTGTTGCTGCATATATATGGGTCTTCTTATTGGCAACTGAGCTTTTTGATAGATTTGAGCATTCGTTTACGATTAAAACATCTTTTCCCACTTTTGCCCTTGGAATATCTTTGATTTATATAGGGTACGTCTTGAGAAGTTATATAATATCCAAGAATACAATTGAGGAGCTCTTTCCATGGAGTCTAGGCCTCTTAGGAGCTATCAACCTCACATACCCATTTACAAGAAATATTGGATGGTTTGCCTCAATGGCATTTCTTGCTGCTGCCTTATTTAGGGTTATGGCTGCGATTGGAGCGTTAAAATTTGTGATATCACCCACCAAGAGAGCAGTTTTTGAAAAAGTGCCCAAAAAAGAATCGCCAGAAATGAGTGGAGCATTCCTCTTCAAAAACAAGGAAGAATTAAAACAAACTTACCCCGATTTCTTTGAGAAGAACGTTATTATGATAACTCGAGATTTGTCAAAAAACAGAACCACAAATAGTCTTGTGTATTGGGTTACCAAGCTAGAAGAGGACTCTATCAAAAAAGAAGATCATATATACCCCATTTCTCCCACAAAGATGGATATACTCATAGATTTAATAACCAAAAATCTCGAACACGGATACGAAAGTGTTTACATCGATACCTTTGAATATTTAGTTCTAGAAAATGGGTTTGAAAGTGCAAGTAAATTCTTATTTAGTCTTAAAGACAGGGTAATAAGCAAAAACAAACTATTGATATTAATTTTAGATCCAAGAACCCTAACAGAAAAACAAATGGCACTCATTGAAAGAGAGTTTTTAACACTGACCTCCCACCCTGAAAGGCGAAGATTTCAGAGATAAAACAAAAGCAAGAAGAGTTCAAAAGCCTAAATATTCTATAAATCTTCTAGTATGTTTCACATTTCTTTGTAATTCAATCTTTTGAAGTATTTGCCTTTCTATTGCTCTAATAGCATCATGAACAGCTTGTATTGCTCCCCATGTTTCTCCTGTAGCCATAAATTGGCCTTTATCCGTTACCAACCTCATTCTAGCTTGGTATAAGTGCACTCCTCTGAGTTTTTCTGGGAAACGCCTAATGTTTAGATAGATTATCCCCTCGTTTCCAAGCACTTCTTCATACCTATCCACAAACTTTCTAACATCCCCAATTATTCTTTCTCTGCTGAAGTCACTCAGATATTGGGCATCTCCCCCAAGTTGTAAGTAGAACTTAGCTTTCTTTTCTACCATTCTTGAAATTGGAAGCAGGAGATCTTTTACAGTCAATACTCCCTTCACAACATTCTCTTGGTTTATAATCACAAGACCATCAATATCATATTCTTTCATTAGACTGATGGCTTCTCTAACCATCGTCTCTGGATATACTGTAATTACCCCTTTAATCATCACGTCTCTCAGCTGCATTGAGAATGGGGGTATTTTTTCTCCTGCAACTTCCCCAAATTGACTCCTAAATCTTGGTTTTATAAAACGAATTATCAAGTCATGTAATGTTACAAGGCCTTCTAGTTTACCATTTTCACTCACAATAGGAATTCTGGAAATTGCATAATCCCTCATTGTCGCAAGGGCTTTTGCCACACTGTCTGAAGGTTCAAGGGTAACAATGTCTTTTGTCATGAAATCTTCAACTTTTTTCTTCCCGAATTCTTCTTTAGCAATCCTTTCCAGAAGAGTTATATCACTTATTACACCCAAAATTGTTTTTTTATCCTTTCCAACAGGAAGTGAACGCAAATCAGTCTCAAACATAAGTTTGGCTACAATGCTTAGATCCTCATCTAATTCCAAAATCGGGGCGGTTTTATAAACATCCTTAACCTTAGCTTTGGTTGGATCCCACTTCAAGTGGGAGCGAATTATCAAATCCTGGGTTAGTACACCCTTGTATATCTTCCCATCAAAAACTACAATTAAGTCTGGGTCTTCCTTCTCAAAAATCCCAATCGCCTCAGAAAGAGGAGCGTTTATGTCTATTTTTGCAAATTTTTCTGTCATAACTTCCTGGACAGAAATCCCGACCATTCTTGACACCTCCTTCAATTATACATTGGTTTTTATTCCATTTAAACCTTTCCGAGATAGACTTTATTTACATTAAGTTAGTAAAGTTTTCGATCCCTTAATGCTTCAAATTTATCTCAAATGAATACTTTCTTTTGAGAACTAGGTACAGAGCAGACAAGCCTCCAAGTGCGTTCATAATACTATCCCTTACTTTGTTCACAGTACTTTCATGAACAAACGAGATCTCACTCTCACTAAGCTTTTCAGCGACTTCCCATCCAAAACTTAGAAAGAAGAGGGTTAAAAACGAATAAAGAATTAGCCTTCTCCTTGTTAAATTTAGATACCTCCCATTTGACAGGTTAAGGAGGATTTCGGCTGTAATGAGCCAAACAACCATGCCTCCAAGAAAATGACTCAGCATGTCTGCGTTTCTCCACTCTTTATGAAAAAGGTCAATTGTAGTAAAAGGAACGTTTACGAGTGAAACATGCACCGCTATGAATATCCCTAAGAGCGCCATTGTTTTTCTATTGTAAAGTGGGGCTAAAAAAGACCTGAGTTTGTAAGGTGGATTGGGAAAATACTTCTCAACCATATCGGGGATGTAAAGGCCCATTAACGCTACAAAAGTTCGATATATATGATCCACCCTTTGGTGGATAAAAGCTGTTATAAGTCCAAGGAAAACGATGAACCTGCTTATATTGAGCACCGTCTTGGACTCTATAGAGATCACCAAAATAGCAATATGAGAACATCCCATTTAAAAGTTTCTGAAAAATAAAAAGAAATCAGCCGATAGCAGCCTGAACAGCCAAGTCTGCTCTAACTATGCCATAGCCGTAGTATGCATCCCATCCATCTGAATTGAGATCATCAGCCGTCACATGTAGAATTCCTCTAACAGTGCTTGTGGTGAGGTCGTCAAATGTCCCAACTGGAAGGATATGTCCATATTTGTTGTAGTACGCCGCTTGAATTAGCGCTACAACTCCACTCACATGAGGTGTCGCCATTGAAGTACCGCTAAGTGTCTCATAAGTATCGTCTGGATACGTGCTTAATATGTCAACTCCAGGAGCACTAACTTCTACTCCTCTGTTGCTCCACCATGGTACTTGGTCATTAATGTCAGTTGCACCAATGGCTATAACCTCAGGATATGCTGCTGGATAACTTGGACTTGATGCACCATCATTGCCGCTCGCCGCCACAATGACCACCCCGTAGGTGTATGCTTCTGTGATCGCATCGTGGAATGATTGAACATCACTCGAACCGCCAAGGCTCATACTTATAACTTCTGCTGCATCATCTTCTGGATCACCCACTATTATTCCATCTCCATCACTGTCAAGCACTCCATCAGGACCAAGTAATGCCTGTTCTATTCCAAGGATTATGTCGCTATACGATCCCCTACCACTTGCATCAAGAACCCTAACAGCATATATTTCCACAGCCGGAGCAACTCCTACCACTCCAATGTCATTATTGAGTGCCGCTATGGTTCCTGCAACGTGGGTTCCATGGCCATTCCGGTCCTTATAATCCCTAGGCTTTGTTGATACCTTCCCTCTAAGAACGCTAACTCCCCATGCCAGATTAGTTTTTAAATCTGGGTGGTCATAATCGATTCCTGTATCAAGGATTGCAACTTCAATTACTCCTCCACTTGAACCATCGGTTATGCTCCACACATCCGGGGCTTTTACCCTTTTAACCCCCCATGGAATCTCTTGTGAGGGCTGTGAGGGCTTTGGCTTGCCTACTCCCGGTGGTTTACCCTTCAATATCCACACTTCAGCGTCATATTCTACTCTCACAACACCTTTCGCATTCTTTAGTCTCTCAACAGCTCTAGGTGGCAGCTCTGCAACAACAATGGGGAATATTCTTCCTTTTGCAACAACGTCCCCCCTAAGTGCAAAGATAGAGTTCTCGTTAAATCCCTTGTCTATTGTTAGTATTACTCGAACTTTCTCAGGGGGAACTGCCCCAACTATTCCTACTGTAGCTCCAAACACAACAAAAACCAACAGCAGAGAAAAAACCTTGTTAAATTTCATAGCCTGTTCACCTCATATTTGTAAACTTTTTTGTTTCTTTATATTCTATTTTTGACCTTCAAACTATTTAATGCTTTAGGTGTTCTATTTGAACTAATTACAGCACCCTCTAGTTGAAAAAGGAAGCTAAAAAAAAGCTTAAAAAAGTTTTAAGGTGAGTTTTATTGCTGCTTTCATTTTTCTCCAAAATCCTTATAATGTATCACTGCGAATGAGTAACGAAGTCTTGGCACTCACGGGGTGATGATATGGAGACCGTTGTTAATCAGATAAAATCAAAACTCCCGGAAAATTTAGAAGGGCTTTTGGATCTAGGATATAATTACTGGTGGAACTG
>Ga0190363_1000125_pt1 | contig 42835 bp, 60 predicted proteins | sample 48721867_MG_FD_161272 | JGI IMG/M metagenome (GOLD analysis project Ga0190363, IMG submission 161272) | Hydrothermal vent microbial mat bacterial communities from Southern Trench, Guaymas Basin, Mexico - 4872-18-6-7_MG | ecosystem: Environmental > Aquatic > Marine > Hydrothermal vents >...
GGTGTGGTTGCGGGTAGTTGTAGCATGTTTTATCCTCTGGCTTTTGTTTTTGAGGCTAAGGGTGGGTAAAAGACTATGCCTAGATAACCTGCTACTATTACGGCTGCTAAAGCGAAGAATGTTTGGAGGAAACGCCAGAAATCTTCTCCCAGCCGAACTATTTCGAAACCTAAGATTTCGATTTTATCGGTTATTGGTGCTGGTTCTTGGCTGTAGAAAATGTAAGCTGTAAGGATGAAAAGAAAAATTAGGGTTAAATGCATGATGGGGACGCTTCTTCCACCCAGAAAGCTGGGAATAAGAAAAGCAGCAACCATAAGAAAGAGCAGCAACCAAAGAAACTCGGAATTTTTAAGCACATTGTATAGGACGTAAAAACCTAGGATAATTAAGGAAAACAGGAAAAATTTACCTAACAATTTTAGGTTTCACCTTTGGTCCAGTCTGCAAAATCCCATTTGTTGCCGAAGGCTTCTGTTTGGCTTACAGCTACACCGATTGTATGCCACGGTATAGGGTTGGCTAGGTCGCCCAAGATAGGGATGGTTTCAACCACGCTGAACAAGGCGTATTTACCAACCAGAGGAATCAGCAAAGTAAACGTAACCAAGTCGCAGAATCTGCCCAGTCCAGGTAAACCGAAAACATAGAAAAATAGAAAGTCGGCTAGGTCGGCTGCTCCGGCTATAAGGTAGGCTAAAACCTGTTTTAGGTCTGCCATTATTCCTCAGAAATAAAAAATAGGGTTTGGGTTTAGCTTGGTCTGAAAACTTGTTCAGCCATTATTCCTTCTTCACATATAACTTTAACTTTAACCTCATCGTTTGGAAGAGACACTGAGATGGATGCTATTTCTCCTTCATCGAGGGTTTCGGAGCCTGTCCATTTTAGTTCACCGTTGACGTAGACGGCTGCAACTGTTACTTGTCCTCTGCCTGTGTTTTGAACATAGACTATGCTGTTTTCTCCGTTAAAGTAGACTTCCGGGATTTGGATGGATTTTTCAGCTTTACTGGTTACGGTGCCTGTGAAGTAGGCTGCCCATGTGTAGGCTATACCTGCAACCGTAACGGCGATAGCAATCATAAGGATCACTGAGATTACAGGGCTGACGGCATGTCTATCCTTCAAAAATTTTAGGTTCATAACCCATCCAATAGTAAAAATTAATAAAAATTGTGAAGGTTTAGGAAACCTCAACTTTTAAAAGTTCGTTGGAGGTTTCATCCCAAACTATCCATGCAAAGTTGGGTCCTCCGGGTCTGTAGCGGATGACAGGTATATTTTCAAAGTAGAGGGTTTTATGGAAGCTTCCGGTAAAGGTTATGTCGTAGTAGTAAAGCCAGTGGCTGGATGGAACATTGAATTCATGGTTGCTTGTCCGGTCTCTGGTGCAAACTATGATTACATCAGACCAGCCGTCGGGATTCCAGCCTTCAGGCAGGTCTTCAACACCAACAATTAAAACCTCCACGGGTTCTGAACCCGGTTTACGGGCAACCTTCCCGTAGTGGAAAATATGAACCCATTTAGATGACAGGTCTACTTTTCTGGTGTAGGTTTCCTCCGGGTTTCGAATTTCAACCTTAAGCTTCCCCACAGCCTCCCTCATATAGCTGGGAACATCACTGGGAGATTTAGGCTGAAGATGGTGCAGGTCTACGTTTACTTTTAGCTTGGAAGGGTCTAAAGGCAAAGTTTGCTGAGAGGTGAGAAAAACACCTACCAGAAAAACTGTTGCTACAAAAGCTACAACAAGAAAAAGTAGCCGTTTCAATGCTGATGTACCTTGCTTGAGTTTCGGGATTTGAACTTGGTGAAGCTGTTAAACCATAAAAATGCTCCTGCAGCGATTAAACCTACACAATCCAAAATGTTGGGGAAAACAGGGAAAAACACATGGCTTCCCAGAAAAGTTGAAAGTTTAAGCCCTGCACCCACAGCAACCCCGCCTAAAACAAGCTGCAACACCTGCATTTTACCTAGCAACTTTCCTCGAAAATAAAAAATTTAATTTTCGTTTTTGGAGCTGATTAGTAGAACTGAAGCTACCAGCAATCCAAAAATGCCTATTAGGTGTCCACAGGTGTACATGTAGTATTTTAGGGTTCTCTGTTTTGCAACCTCATCAACCACACAGACAACATCGTAAAAATAAACATACTGTATTTCGTCTGGCGGTGCGTTATCGCCTCGGCATACATAGGTTCCGTCGGGCAGAATATCTATTACCCGATGGACGATAACAAGGTTTTCTTGGTTTTCGGTTTCATATTTGAAGGCAATAATATCTCCCACTTTAATGTCTGAAGGTAGCTTTGGCGGATACCCGTACACTATGTCTCCGGCCTGAATTGTGGGGTACATGGAGTAGCCGTAAACCAGCCCGCTGACAGGAGGCTTGGCAACATAGATAAGGAAACAGGCGAGGCTTAGAACAAAAATTATGGTGGCTAGGGAGGTTCGCACACCCAACGCTAGTCCCTTCTTGTAAGTTTGAGGGTAAGCCAAAACACGAATATGAAGTTAAGCATCCCCACAATGGTCATGAGGATAAAGTAGCGGATGTCTAGGTCTCTAAAGTAGGGGATAAAATACCACAGCAGGAGAATTAATATCAGCCATATTATGCTTCCAAGAATTCCCCTCACAAAATCCTGAAGCTCGTAAAGCCTCAAAGTTTACCCTCCAACCCTTTGGAGACGACAGCCCACACAGCCAAACCGATAAGGCTGGAAACTGTAAAATACACAAGAAAAACTAGGGGAAGAATCAGAATAATGGCTGGCTGGAAAACATATTCTGCAAAGGTAAACGGGAAGCTGAAAAGGAAAGCCAACCCTACAATTGAAAGCCAACCGTAACCTTTCCTAGCCAAAAAATATACGGCGGCAATTAAGCCAACCCATAAAAGAATTTCCAGTGGAGATGCGGGAATCAGGATCGCCCAAGATAAAACAGCAATCAAGATGGATAAAGCAGCCAAAATAGCTACAACAATAAAAGGATGCATTTTTCCTCGATAATAAAAAAATTATATTATGTGGAGGCTGGTTCTAAGCGGAGGAAGCCTAGAAGAGCTAAAACACCCATAATAATGACGATTAAAGCTAGGAAAGGAGCAAACATTAAAGTGATAGCTGAAATTTCAGGTTTGGTAAGATAGGCTAGTAGCAACAGAAAACCAATAAAAAGCAACAGTAAACCTGGAACATTTTTAACATTAACATTCAACTTGGCATTTCACCCAAATAAAAAAATAATATTTTATGTTGGGATGGTGGAGCCTCCATATTTCTTCACCTCCATGCTATCAACCTCGAGCCTAGGGGGGAACCCTTCCACCATCCCCCCTCAAATTTAGCATTATGCTAAATTTTGACTTTTTTATTTCCGAAAAATGAAGAAAAAACAGAAAGATATGCAAAACTTTCTACCTTTTTGGACTAGAGAATTAGTTAAAATATTAGAAGCTGAAAGAAAACATAAAAAACCTCACAAAAAATAGTTATTTTTTGATGAACTTTTCTTCTGTTGTTCAGCTTACGTTTTGTTTATATCCTGCCCCCTGGCATACGTCTACTTCTTTCCTCGGGGGGCATTTGCTTCCAAGCTCGGATGGCTTCTTTGGGTGCCAGTTCTTTTTCGTAATGTTTTTTGATGGTTTCCATGGCAATCTCCATTTTGTCTTTAAACCCGTCTCTTGCACGTTTTCTGAAAACTTTTTGGGCAAGAAACATTCGGAAAGCTCTTCTTGGACCAACCTCCTTAGCCAAGTCTAAAGCAAAATCATCTATTCGGCTGTCAGGGATGTCGCTTATCCGTTGACCTTCTTCTATGTAGCCAAGTTCTATTGCTTTTTTTGTCATAGCACCCTTTCTAACCTTTATAAGTTTTGGTCCTCGTCCTGGAGCCCCACGGTCTGGTATGCGGAATGTTGTGGGTGGAACATAGTGTCCCCTTACACGGATAAGCTTTCCTTTACGCCTATAAGTGTAGGGACCCCTGTAATATCCACGTCTTCTAACAACCAAAAATCTTTTACCCATTTTTCCTCAATAAAAAAATGAAGAAGATAAACAAGGCGTATTAAAAATAGAAGGGAATTGAATTTAAAAGGGTGATTTCTAAAGCAATTTTTGTTGAATAATTAAAACAATTGATGGAAAAGTTCGTGAATTGCACGATTCACGAACCGTGATGAAACCCCCAACACCCCGATAAAAGTTGATTCTTACAAAACTTTTAGTTCTTCTAATTTTTTTATGGCTCCATCAAATTCAGGCATGTCGACACCAATATAGTGTCTAAAGGTTGTTTCAATTTTTTCGTGACCCATCAAAACTTGAATAACCTTCCAATGGACCCCTTGTTTTCTAAGCCAAGTAGCAAAGCTATGGCGGAAAGTGTAGGGGGTAACATCTGGGAAGCCTACTTTAACAGCATACTTTTTAACAATTTTTTCAAGTTGTCGGACAGAAAAATTAAAGATTGGTTGGTCTCTTCGGATACATCTCTTAACCTTTGGAAGTTCCAAGTATTTTTTTAGTTCTTCAACAACCAAATTGGGAAGGGGAATTATTCTTTCTCTTTTCTTTGTTCTTCCACCGATAACTATCAAGTAAGGTTTACCAATTTCAGGGTTAAGATGAAGGTCTGAAATTTTAATTTTAATAAGTTCAGAAGGGCGGACTCCGGTAAAAAACAGAAAAAGTAAAACAAAATAGTCCCGCCAATTTTCCTGTTTGGCTACTGAAAAAATTTTTCGAGCTTCTTCTAAACTTAGAAAACGGGGAAGCTTAACTATTTTCGACAGAAACATCACCTACACTACGTTTTAAATGACTGACAGCAGTAGGGTGAACCCCCCAAAGATGAGCAATTTCAGTTACACTCATAATATCGTTTTCAGTTAAATGCTTCAAAAGCATAATCAACCGGCTTCTCCAAACCTTATCTTTCCCACCGATTTTATCTTCAGAACTTTCTTCCGATGTCTCTAACAAGTGGTCTACTCGTCCATCAATATCAACATCATAAAACCTTTTAGGTTCAACAAAAAGAGGAGTTTTAATCTGGCTGAAGGCGTGACGCTGGTCTACAAAGATACATTCGTCTTTAGATAGTTTGGGCAAAAGCTTAACATAGTTTGTTAGACATGGTGGAACCTCGTTGGGGTTAGGGAAACAAGCCTTAAAAAGATAGCAGTCGAAACGTTCACGGACAGGTGGATGAATTTCTCTTAGAGCGTGTGTGGAGGCTACAAGACGAATGTTGAACCTCCTAAACTTCCTTAGATTGTAGCCTATAAAATTGCTGAGAGGAAGCTGCTCCATGGTGAAAAGTCTACCTTTACCTGGTGCAAGGTCATTAAGCTCATCAACAATTAAACATAAAGGTTTCCTTCCCTTACCTGGCTGTTTACGGTAAAACAGCAACTGTTGGAAGAAACTGCTCCAGAACTTGACGGATACTTTAACGTTTTCCACAAACATGTCTAAAACAACCACATTAAGCTTTTTAGGGTTAAAACTGTCAAAAAGTTGGAAAAGATTTTTTGGGTGAAACTCAGCCTGCTCAAAGTTCGGATGCTGATAATGGATTTTACAGCCAACCGGAACAAAAGCCAACACTGGGATTTCTTCGATTAGGCTTAGCCACTCAAAAAACTCTCCTATGTCACGCCAGACAACATTTTCACCTTTCTGGTGGAACATGGCTGTAGCATACAAAAGAAAACTTGTTTTTCCCGACCTTGGACGGCCAACTACAAGCGTGTGGGTTGAAGGCTTAAACATGTCATCTATACTTGCCATAAGAAGCGTTTTAAGTTTAGATTCCCGCGGAGCTGTTACAGCCAATCCTACTCAACCTCCCTTCTCCTAGCCTGCGGCAGACTCCAACCGTAAGGGCTGTATTGGTAAGGATAAACTGGTGCATAAACCTCCCTTAAAGCCATAGCTTGAGCTTGAGCCACCCTGCTCACCAAGTCGTTGATGGATTTTTCAATATAGGCTAATGCACCCTCAACGCTGGCTCTGGCATCATCTATTAACCCGCTGATAAACCATGATAACTCTTCTTTGTGGAACTGGTGTCTTGCAGGGTCAGGGTTAAACATTAATTCGCAGATTGCTGAACGGTAGTAGGTTCTGGCTTTAGCTAAGCTGGCAAGTAAAGTTTTGAATCTTTCAATTGTTGGCAGGTCTGCAGGTTTAGTTATCACTTCACCTTTCTCAGCATCAACTTTAGGTTGAGGTTTAGGTTTAGGGGCAATCCTCATACCTAGACTGGCCCAAAAACCTGGAGGTTTCTCCTGCGGAATTTTACCTACATTTTGAATAACAATTTGAGGTTGCTGAGAAGATGATGATGGCTGCTGGAATGAATGTTCATGCATTTTTAAGGCTTGAACTGTTTCAACCAACGTTGGAAGCCTCATAGCAAAACTGATGTATCGACGTAAAGCCTTAAGATGCCTGTTAAAGTTTTTTTCTTCATTTCTCGAAATTTTGAATCTTGGACTGTTAATGTATTCTTCAAGTTGTTTAAGTTCTCGTGCTGCTGAACCACGTAAAATCTGGTTTAACTTTTCTTTTTCCAGATATACCTGCTGAACAAAGTTGTGGGTTGCAAAAGCAAATGCAAAAAATGCAGGTATATCTTTAAACATGGGTGTTTCTCCGGGTTTTGTTACAGGTTCAGCCATATTTTACCTCCTGCCTTTAATGAAAAACCTGTAAACTATTAGGGAAATAATCATGCCGAGTAGGGCTCCAAGTTCTCTTGTCACATGGGGTATATATTGAGGGAAAAAATACCAACCTATCAAAACTCCTCCAAGAATAATTATGATAATGTTGAGGAAGCTGACTTCGGCAGGTAAGGTTACACCTTTTATTGCTTTTTCTTCAGGTGTTTCCGGTATAAGCGGTTTCTGGGTTAAAGCTCTTCTAGCCAAGTCCAGTTGATTTTTAAGTTTATTGGCCTCAGCTAAAACCCGTTTAAGGGTTAAATCGTAGGTTTTCACAAGCTGGTCTTTAGCTTTAAGTTGCTGTTGCAGTTGCACGGTGGGACGTACAATTGTTGGAAGTTTAGCTAAATCTTCAAGTTCAGCTAGTCTAGCCTCCAAACTTTTAGAATCTTCAATTGGGTTGGTTATGGGTTCAGGGAGAAAAATATGGAGAAAAGGTTTACCTTTTTCGGATGGCAGAGTGTAGCCTCTACCTATAATTGTCCCGCGGTTAGCAAAATCTAGAAGGCTTAAGCTGAATTTGGCTTTACTTTCAAGCAACGCATAGTCTCCGGGGAAACTGTGGTCGGGATTTAAGATTGTAAGAAAAAGATGCTTAGCTTTTCCCGTTCTTACACCTATACATCGGAAGTTTTCTGTTGTTAATGGCTGTTTAAGTTTGTCTCTGAGCTTTTCTAGGTCTTTTCGCTGTTCAGGGTTTAACTCACTTTTAAGCAATGTTTGAATGTTTTCAAGAGCATATTTACGGTATTCCTCCAGATAGTGGGGGCCAAGCTCAAAATCGGTTATGTCTGTTAGGTTTCCATGAATTGTTCTGTAAAATTTTGGTCCAAACTTTATGATTAGCTTGTAGACACCGTAGCTTACACCACGCCAACCTGGAGCTATGCTTCGCCAAACAGTTAACAACCAAATAAAAACCAGTAAAAACAGAAGTATCCAAGGTATCCAACCTACATTGCCTAAAGCTTCTAGGATTTGATTAAAAATGTTAATTAGACTTGGTGGAAGCTGCATTTTTTCTGTTTCTCCTCCAACCTAAAATTTTAACGGTTAAAGCTGAAACAAACATTATTAAAGCTACGATGAAAAATATTTGGAAAGATGGAAAAGGAATGTTTAACACAGGTAAAGATACCGTTGAAGGTAAAAACTGTAAAGCTTCAAGCTGAATTAGGTAAGCTAAAATAAAAAATGTTAAACCTGAAAAAAGCAAAATTAAAAATGACAGGTTTGTTTTCCTTTTAAGTTCAACCGGCTCGGTTTTTCGGGGAACAAAAAGGTAAGTGAAGGTTTCCGCTGTTTTTAGCCTTGAAATATAAAATATTGTTCCAATAACCGCAACAAAACTTAAAGCAGCAAAAACAGCAACATTAGTTAAATCTCTTCTCATCTGGCTAACAGTTTCACCGTAACGTTCCTCCATAAGGTTAAGTTCTTCACGTAGCAGTTCGATAACCGTGCTGGCTATGGCTTCTTTGCTGGGGTAGCTGGGTGGGATTTGGGCTATGATCCTGTAGGTAAGCTTGATTTCTTTGGCGTTTACAGGGAATTCGTCTGCTCCGCTGGGTGTTATTGTTTGGTTTCCTCCGAAAACAGCCCAGCTCATGGTTTGGTTGACAGGGCTGTCGTAGCGGATTAAAACTTCAACCCTGTAAATGTCCGGCTGTTTAAGGTTTACCGTGACGCTTTTAGGTTCAACTGTGAAGCTGTATAAGCCTCCACCCATCGGGCGGACACGAACAGTAATATCGTTTGTACTGATAAAGTTGATTTTAAGCTTGACAGGGGCGTAGGTTGTGTAGCTTAAAATGTATTCTCCGGTTACAGGTCCAAGAACAGCTGAAGGAGCCGTCGGCGTGGTAGTTTGATTTTGAGGCTGTTGAGTTTGTTGGGGTTGCTGAGGCTCTTCCTGCTCGGGCTCTTCTGCGGGGGTTGTTGGTTTAACGGTGAAGTTGGTTGTTTCGGTTATACCTGCACAGTAAACTTCAACTGTGTAGTTTCCGGCTGGTAGGTGTGAGCCCACCGTGAAGGTTGCAGCATAGTTGCCGTATTCGTCGGCTTTAGGCTGAGCAACGTAGACCACGTTTCCTACAGGGCTTCTAATTTTGATTGTTACGTAGGTGTTGGCTATGGCTTTTCCTTTAACAATAACCTGCTCCTCAAAATTGTAGGTGGACTTGTTGGTTGAAACTGTTAAGGCTGAAGCCGCCGGAATAAGGCTTAAAGAAAAAGTGAGAAGAAGAATTGTAAGCATGATTATGGGTTTATTCATTTGGTTGCTTCCTCCATTTTGGGGAAAAGGATTTTACGTTCTTCAGGTGAAAGTTTACCGCAAACAGTTAAACCCAGACAGATAAGAAAATTGATGGTGCTACTTCGGCTGGGGTCTCCCCTTTCAGCCCGAAGCTCATCAACCTTATCCAAAATAAACTTTCTAATAGTAACCGATATAGCCTCATAATACTGGCTACCCAAACCCCACCCAATAATAAAAACTAAGGAAATTTTATTATCTAAGATTCCTTAGTTTCTAGTCGGTCGCTTACAATAATTTTTTATAATCTCTTATAATGTTCCATATTCTACTCCTTTATGTATTATCCTGTAACTTGGCTCAACTTGCATCCAATCATACCATCCAAGTTTATGAATACGTATGCGAGTAGGCATCACCAGTACGTACCGTTTTTCATAAGAGAGTATCTGCTTTGGGTTCTTAAAAAGGAGTTGACCATTTATTGGTTTTTCTGCATAAGGATTAGAAATTAAAATTAGTTTAGTTCCAGTATAGCTTTTAGTTCCAATATCAAAGGTCATCAGTATTACTCCGCTTAAACCACTATACTTCTTTCTATGTAGAATTCTTGAGGTATACCTGTATGCGTTAATTTCGTTAATACCTTCACATTGGATATCAATAACCGCAACTCTGTAAGGAGCTGAAGATTTTTTCAGTTGTCCATAGCTTTCACGTAATGCACCCTTTACTCTACCATAAGTCCAAGGGCTGAGAACATCTAATGAAAAGTAAAGCACACCTAAACTTGCTTCAAGGTTCTGAGAAACCTTCCTATGCTCAATAATGTAAGGTTGGATTGCATGAGTAGGTGAAGGTAAGAATATAACCTTGGCAAATAACCCATTTTTAGTCAAAATTTCATCGTAAAATCTTTTTGTCCAGTAATCTATGACTTTTCTGTGATAATCAGTTTCAAGGGGATAAAGAGATTTCAGTTCAAATATAATTTTCTTTTTATCAAGATATGCGGAAATATCGGATTCGCTTTCAACTTCTATGTCATCGCAATTTGAGTCAGTTCTAAGTTTTTCAACTAATGACAAGGTCGAGTTTATTGAAAAATATCTAGAAGGATTACGAGAAAAATCATACCATTGACACTCACTTAAAAATCTCTGCGAAAAACGAATTCCCTGAAACTTTAGTTTAAGAATTCGGTTAAGTAACGAAGTTCGTTCTTTCATGGCATTTATGTTGGCCGATAATAACCACCCTCAACTAAGCTGAAAAAACTCAATAGCACATATAAAGTTTTTGAAGTGTAACTTGTACAGCCATCTATCCGTATATCATGCTTATGTTCTGGCAAAAATAGATCATTCAAGTTTTCATTTAAACCATTGAGAAAAAATATGTAAAAATCTTTAAGGGCTGGAATATTATTAATTAAGAAATTTTTCCATTCTGTCTTTTAAGGACATTTAATAAGACAGTAAGCATCAACCCTGCAAAAATTTTTTTCATTCCCAACAAAAAAATTAAAAATTTTTTTGTTTGAAGATGCCGGTAGATAGGTGTGAGGAAATCATTAGGGCTTTAAGGGAAAAAGGACCTTTAAACACTTCAGAGTTGGCACGCAAACTTATGGCTTCAACATGCACCATCAAAAAATTCTTGGTGAAACTTGCCAGAAAAAAGATTGTAGGCAGAAAAAAGATAAGAAAGGGAAAGCGTAGAGGAATTTTCTGGTTTTTAAGACGGTGAAGTTGAAGGTTTAAATTTTTCAAAATAATGTTTTTGGCATAGCCGTTCCTCGCAGTCCATGCATGTCTCATCCGGTATTCTTTTGATGCTGCAGCCTATTTCGCAGCATAAAGTTTTTCTTCCGCAGATTCTGCATGCCATGTAGGGTTTTTCCGGGAAATATTCACGGTAGACTGTTTCAACTGTTTGTTCTACAAGCTTGTTTGTTACAAGTTTTTTCAGCCTTCTACGTGCTTCACGGGCTATTTCCAAGGTTTCAGCGTAGGTTAAATTGTGGTTGATCAGTTTACGGGTTAGAAGGGTTAAACCTTTAACGATGTGGCTGTCATCCACACGTAAAACATCCGAGCTGATGTTTAAACCTAAACTACGCTTTAAAACCCTTAAAACCTGTTTTTCATCACTACCCAGATTCTTATTCCAGATGAGTTCGTGAACAGGTTGCCTGTAATACTGGTATTGACCTAAAGACAATGAAGGCTGTTGGTCGACAACCATACCGCAACTTGAGCAGACAACCTCACCGTTTTGATGGTCAAAAATCAGGGTGTTGCCACATTCAGGGCATTTAGACTGAACACCAACTTTGGCTGTCTGCATTTCTGACGGGAATTTCCTTCCACGATGCTTATATACAATTCCCCATAAACCCCAATAGTTTTACATTTTCATGTTAAAGCTACTTTGAAACCTTTGAAAAAGCATAGAATGGTATGGAAATTCCTGTAACTATGGCTGCAAAAACTTTCATGTCTAGAAGAGCTAAAATAACTCCAAATTGAACTAGACAGTAAGCCAATGCATCAAAAAAATTTTCCCATTTAGTGGGCAATCCTCATCAAAAATAAAAAAATTAATCATTTTCAAGTAGTGCTTTAACCATAAAGAATAAACCTACAACAACCCCAATTACCGGGATAATAATTAAATCCAAATTTTTCACCTACAATAAAAAGGATAAAACATGAAAATAAGCTTGATGGTTTAGTTTAGGGTTTGGATTTGAATTCTTTTTCCGTTGAGTTGTTGGTGGGCAAGCATCTGGTTAAATTCTCTGGTTTTATTTCGATGCACAGCTACAACATACACTACGGTTGCAGGATACCGTCTTCCAGCCCTAGAATTATACCCGTAGGTTACAATTTTTGTGAGGAGAATACCGTACTCGTTGAAACGGTGCTCTAAACCCTGCAACTCTCGGGAGTCAGAAACTGAAACTGTTAAAACCTTAATAATGTTAAAAATGGAGGGTAAAGATTCGCCTGACATTTTCATCCTCAACCTAAAAAATTGTTGGGTCAACCCATTCATAGTATAACAGTAAACTTACAGGAGCCCAATAACGACCGCCCTGATAAACTACAAGCTCTTTCAAAGTCCATGTTGGTCCAAAGTATGGGATAAAGTCGGTTTTTAAAAGTATTCGGCTGCCCCTACGTTTTTTAAGTGGTTCTAAAATACAGCGAACCCATAAAGCTCTCTTGTCTATGGCTAATCTGTAGGGAGGGTCACATATTACGGTATCAAAACTTTCATGTCTGACGGGTAGATTAAACATATCCGCTACTATGTCGGCTTCTGCGTTAGGGTCAATATCAATATTTACAGCATTATCAAAATGAGTTAAACCGCAACATAAATGCAACGTTTCACCCCTCATCCTTTCTTCAAACCACCGTTTTAAATCTAAATTGAACACCCATTTTGGTTTAGAAGAAATTCTAAATTTTTTTGAAAGACCTATAATTGAAACATCAGCCAACAACTTCAACCTCCTTTTTGTTTTGTTTTTCGTTGAGCCATTGAATGTAGTGTTTTTCGCAGAGTCTTTCTTCGCAGTGGAGGCATTCTAGGTCGGGTTGCTGTTTAAAGGTGCAGGTGCCGTATTTGATGCAGATTGTGGGTTCACCGCAGATTCGGCATTTGGCTGGTCCGTGGGCTGGCAGTATTTCCAGCAGTCTGTTCCCTATATGCAGCCATGTCTGAAAAATCTGGGTTAAACCTGATTCCAGCCGGATTATTCTTTCCAAAAGTTCTCTTATGCGGAAAGGCATAAGCAAATATTCTTTGGCTGCATTTGGGCTTAGCCAGTCTATTTCACCCAGTCTTCTCGGTGGGCTGCGGTCCATTTTGCCGACATCATTTTTCAAGTTGAAAAATTCGGTGTACTTGTTGGCTACAGGGTCGTAGATGGCGAACTCAGGGCGGCTGGAAACCTCCGGAATCCCCAGCTTCATACCAAACTTTTTCTCCAGCTGTCTAGCAACAAAATCAGCCTCAACACGGGCATAATAATAAAGCTCCCAAGGATCATCACCCTCAATAGGCTCAGTAAAAACCTCCAAACTACCCGGATTCTTACGTACAAAAACACCGCAAACCCTCCCATGCAGCTGACCCCAATTCCTAAGCTCAACCTTTTTCCAATCCAACCCAACCTTAGCATCCACCAAAACCGGATACTTAAACACCACCCTCTCCAACCTAACACGCCGCCCAACAAAACCCCTCTCGAGCATCTCGAGCAAGTTTAGACCTGGCTGTGTTAGACGGTAAAGTTTAATGTTGCTTTTAACGTAGGCTTCAACATATCCATGTTTTTCAAGCTCGTTTATGTAGTACCATGCCAGTTTTGGACCTATACCCAGCAGTCTCCCTATCTTGGTTGGGTAGGATTCTCCGGTTTCGTAAAGCTTACGGATAAGGTTTAAAATGGGAAGAACCTTAGATTTCAAAACTTCATTTCTAAAATTTGGAAAAGAAGGCGGGTTTCCTCGTTTACCTTTATCAGCAGGTAAACTCATGGGAAACCTTCCTAAATTTTTTGGGGTTTTATTTCTGAATATGGGATGGGTTTAAATTTTTTGGGTTTTGGTTTGGGAACCCAGTTTTGAATATCCACAGCCACATACTGGTTTTGGTAGGGCTTTAATCCTCGGATTTTGGCTGGTAGAAAACGGTCGACGCGGGGCAGGCTGTTCTCCAAAACTATGTGAATGTTTCCTTCACCGTCCAAACCGCAGTATTTAAGTTTACCGTAAAACCTGGTCAACCGGAAACCCAACTTTAACCTTCAACCCTCCTTCTTACTTTCTTCTAATCTTTTTTCAACTGCCACAACTGTCATGCGAATTATATTTAAGAAGAGAAGGCAAGTAAAGAAACCCCAGAAAAAACTTTCCCAATCCATCGTTCAAACCTCCTTTAGGGGATTTTTTGTGAGGTCGGTAATTGGTTCTTCAAAGGCTTCCCAAGGCAATTCGTAGGCTTCTGATAATCCTTCTATGCATATTAACGGGTAACCGTCCTCGGAAAGCTTTATCTCAACTTTTCTACCTTCCTTAAGAGCCTCTTCAATTAAATCGCTCAAAAACTTCATTTAGCTTTCACCTTTTTGATGGTTTGGGCAGAGGTATGCTTGACATATTTTTCTGTTTACTTCTTCCATTTCCTTCTGGAAGATTTCTTTTGGGAGGTTTTGTCTTTGAAGCTGTTCTCTCTCTTTTATTATGGCTGCAACGGTTTCGTGTTGACAGTATACTATGAATTCGTTTCTGCTTGTTTCTTCATGTTTTGTTAAGTTAGGGCAGAAGAAACATTTTTCTCGGAAAAATTGTTGTGAAACTCTTCTAATGACTGTGGCATATCTACTCAACCTTTGATTCAACCTCCTTTAGGTCTTCCTCTGTCAAAATTCCATCTAAAATCATGCATTCTATTTCTTGCTTCGAGAAGCATGAAAGCCGACTACGTATATGGCTTCGAGCATAATCCAACTTTCTCTGCAAGTTTTCAATTGTTTCAAACAATTCTTTAAGCTCAGAATAAAGCTCTTCTAACTTCAACCTTTCAAGCCTCCTTTTTAGGTATACGCCAAGCTTCGTGCCAGGGTTGTCGAAATTTCTAGGGGCTTTTTGCCCCTAGCGACTTCCCCCTCATCCCATTCGGGTTTACATCTAGTCAAGGGCAATCTAGTCCCCCTGAAGGCTTTCATTTTAATGTTTAGGGATGCGGTATAGTCTCTATCAGCTTCGAGTCCACATGACGGGCATTTAAGCTTTCTATATCCGTTTTCTTTAAGCTTGGATAGGCATATTGGGCATTTACTGCTTGTCCCTTTAGGGTTAACCTTGATTACTGGTATACCCTCAACTTTAGCTTTAAATTCTAAGGTTTCTAAAAGTTTTTTATAAGCCCATAGGTGGAGTCTTGTTCGTTGGTTTTTGGAGAGATTTTTGAAGTTGAAGTTTAGCCTTTTAAGGTCTTCTATAGCTAACGCCGAATTCTTGTGTGAAGCTATCTTCACAACTTGAATGGTTAGTTGGTTAACTGTATCCTTGATAATGTTTTTGGCTTTGGCTCCAAGCCTTGAAACTGCTTGTTTAATACCCTTAACATGCCTCCACTTTTTAGGGTATCTTTGTTGGATTGCCTCAGCCCTAACCTTGAAAATCAAAGCCTTAATGAATCCTTTGATGGGGATTCTAGTTCCGTCTGAAAGTGTTAGGTTGGTGTAGTTTACATCTAAGCCTAAAACATTTTTAACGTGTTTTGTTGGAATATCTTTCTCAACCACAACGTTTAGCTTGTCTGGTAGGAGTCTAGCCTCCTTAACCCTCCAACCCCTATATTTTCCATGCCAACGCTCAACATAAACCAACGGAACTATTTTCCTGCCATTAACAGTTAGGATTGAAACTTCATTCCAATTGAAGGTATAGCTTTGCTTAGGTGTTAAAATCATTGAAAGCTTACGAATTATTGGTCTTCTTCCACGTTTAGGATTCCTAAGCCAACTTTTAGCTATCCATATCCCCTGCCTAATAGCATCCAACGCTAACCTTGATGGAAGTTTATAGGCTTCTCTAAGCTTATAGTAGAGGTTGTGGTAAACCTTAGTAAGGTTTGTAGTTCCATTCTCAATACACCAGTTTACTACATACCTGACCGCATCCCTAAAGGCTACTAAGGTTTTGTTGATTAGATTGGCTGTCTCGGGGCTAACCTTTAAAGCAAAACTTAAGGTTAGTTGAACCCGCATCTTCAGCCAACCCCCATAAAACAAAAAAAGGCTAGGTTTGAATTTCCGTAACTGTAAGTTCCCTGCCTATTTTTGTGAATTCTTCTTTTGGCTGTATTTGGGATGCTGTGTCCTCCAATAAACCGCTTAGAATCCATTTGATGGCTGTTTCTATTAGCGTAACACAATCTTCGCAGATGTATATTTCTCGTGTTTTGGGTTTGAGAAACAGTCCTTCCGTGGAGCCGCAAAGTTTGCATTTGGGCTGGGTCAACATTCTTTACCTCCTTTACTTTCTTTACTTTTAAAGATTGAGGCAAAGAATATAAAGTTTTCTTTACTTTTCTTATTGAGGAAAAATGCCGGAAAAAATACTTGGAATAACCAGAATATCCCCCAAATATCAGATAACAATACCTAAAGACGCAAGAGAAAAGTTTAAACTTAAAATCGGAGACCGCATCATCTTCACAGAAGAAGAAGGAAAACTCATATTGAAGAAGGGCTGAAATCATTTCTCCGTTGAATTTTTTGGTGATGTGGGTTATGTAGCGGATTGTGTCGTAGGGTAGGTAGCGTTTAGCTTCGATGAGGATGTATTTTCCGTTGTCTTGGATGTCGACTAGAAGGCTGACCCTGAAGCCTAAAGCATTTTTTAAACGTTTAACTAAGCTGTCAGCCATGGTTAGCCACCGCCGTGATTTTTCCTTGGATTTGCTGGATGAGGTTTAGCTGTTTGAGTCTGCGGAGGGCTTGCTGGAACCGGCTGGATTTGTGGCTTAACCCTGTTCCTACAGCTATCTCGTATTGGGTGAAGGTTATTCCTTTATGTTTGTCCAGGAAAAGGTAGATTGTTTTCTCGTAGTTTGGCAGTTTGTCAACGATGGCTTTTTTGGCGTTTACCTGGTAGGCTGGGACTGGTTGCTGCGGGGTTGCAGGGTAGCCGTTTAACAGGCTTCTGATTTGGCTTAGAGTGTTGACGGCTTTATCCCTCTCCTCCTTAATTTTTAGAAGTTCTTCTTCAAGCTCTTTTATTCTGGTTTCAAACTTTGATACTTCAACTGTTACCGGTTTGCCTTCAAACGTGAAAAGGTCTTTAATGGTTTCTTTAACTTCAAGTTTACGTTTAAGCTCATGGATTTGCTGTTGCAGTTGCAAGTTTTCATGTTTAAGTTTTTCCAGCTCAGATTTTTCTTTACGTTTTTCAGCTAAAATTTTCTCGATTTTGGTTTTTAGTTCGGTTAGGGTTTGGGAGGTTTCAACTGTGAATGGCACTGGTTGAATTAGCGGTGTATCCGCTCCATGCGGACATATTCTTTTTTCAACTTGGATTTTTGTTAAGCCGTGTTTATCCCAGACAAGCCACTCGCCAACCTTTAGTTCGGCTAAGGCTTTTTCGTTGAAGCTTATTCTCAGCTTTTTAGCTAACCAAGTTACAGCTTCAAGGTCGGCTTTGCCTGTAAATCTTCCGAGGAAAAAAATGTTTGCCTGTGATAGAATGCTTTTATGTAAATCGGCGGGTCTTTGAGTTATAAGTATCGGGAAGATTCCAAGTTTTCTGCCGTGTTTAGCTATCATGCTGCATCTTGCAAGGGAGAGTTTGCTTTCTCTATCCCACATTTGAGGACCAAAAAAGTCTGCTTCTTCAAGAACCAGAAAGACTGGTTTCCGCTGTTTCTGTTCTAAGCGGTAAAGGCTCCATAAAAGGTCTGATACAAATTGTCTCTGCTCATATTCGGTTGGAAGTTCGCCAACACAGAAAACCATGCTTAAATTTTGAGTTAAAGACATCCGAACATATTCACCGGCAAAATCAGCTTCCAAGGGAAGGTCTTGAAATTCTCCGCCCACCACAGCTACACTGTTAAATTTGGCTTTGAGCGAATGCCATTCAGCAATAGGCTCAACAACCAAAACCTGAAAATTCTGAGTTAAAGCACCCTCAACAATTTTAGCTGCAAGATAACTTTTACCATGGCCTGACTGAGCTAAAACAGCTATCCTTAAGCCTTCCTGCTCATAATCCTGAGAATCAATAAAATAATTTTCGGAAAGCCTAAACCTCAACCTTCAACCTCCTCTTTTATGGCTTGGATGAGTAGAACTTTGGGTTGACGAAGTTCTTTGGCTACTTGGATAAACCCTAAGATTGCTTTTACAGCTTTATCCTCTGGGTCAGCATAAACAACTTCCAGTTCACTTACCCATCTAACAAAATTACGTTTGGGCATCAAGCATCACCTCTTAGATATTCGGTTAGGGTTTGGGTTGTTATGTCTGGTTCTTGGTATGGTTCGCTAATGTTTTCGTTCTTTTTTGTTAGAACACCTATAGGGAGAACTATTACTGTTGGAATGCGGTTTCTTACATGAATTGTATCATAAAATTCATCATAAGAAGCCAAGTTTAATTGCTTCTCTAACTTTCTAATTTTTTTCTGAAGTTGTCTATCAGTTGAATAGAAAACCATTTTTCTCCCCTTTCTAGAGTGTTTTGATGGGCTCCTCTTTGGGTGATTTTCGGGTGGTTTCTATTGCCCAGATTTGTTTGCCGAAGCTGTGTTTGAGGAGGCTGTAAAGCTCATGCTGGATGTAGTAGTCGAATTCTTGCACGGTTATGGTTACCGTGTTTTGCTGGATTTTGGCTTGGTAGCCCAGTTTTTCCAGAAAGTTTTTGACGGATTCCAGGTCGGTTTGGGTTGTGTTGCTGTTTAAAATAATTTTTATCTGGTACACGCCTATCCCTCCTCCTCTTCGACCAGCCTGTATTTGAAGCCTTCAATGATGATTTCTTTGGGCGGATAGGGGTAAGGTTTCATGTTTCCGGTGTAAAGGTAGATGCCTGTTTCTGTTTTTTTGGTTAAGCCCAGTCTTTCCAGTTTTTTTAGGGCGTAGGCTAGGCTGCTGTGGTTTTTAATTTTTGTTCGGCTGAGAAGCTGGGAGAAGGTTAAGCCGAAGGGTGCTTTTTTAAGCTCCTCCACCACTTTAAGGCTTACCCTGTCATATTTTCCGGCGTTTCTCCCCCTCAGCTGACCTAAAACCAGAAGCAGTTCATGGGACATTATCCTGCACCTCCAGTTAAACGTATAATTGTTACGCAATCCTTACAGTAGCCAAACTCATTCAACCAAGTTGTTTTTTTGCAGCGGATACATTTTCCAATTCTAACCATAACTTTCACCCCCCTCTTTTTGGGCTGAAAAAATTTTGATGGTTTCAGGGGTTAGAAAAAAAGTTTCGTTTATGTTTGGGTTTAAAGGTGAAGTTTTAATGGTTTCAACCGTTTTGCCGTCCGGTGTTTGATGTACAGATTTGAAGTGGAGAATGTAGGTTGGCAGGGTTTTCTGTTCAAAGCTTAGAAATGGCTGGGTTGAGGAGGCTGAGGGCTTCTGGTGTTTGCAGGTTTCGCAGCATTTAAAATGGGTTAGACAGCCGTCTAGACGGCAGTATACATGGTTGGGTCTGCCCCGGTATTCGGCGTGGATGCAGTTAACCTGGATGTTCACGTAAACCGTTGTAGGGTCGATTTCGAGGGGAAAATATTTGCTGTATTCTTCTTCAAGCGGTGAAAGAAGCCTTACAGGTTCACCGATTGTGACTGTTGAAAGTTTAAGCTGACCTACAGCGTAAAGGATTTTTCCTTTCCATGCTTGGATAAGGTCTCCGATTGAGGGGGCTTCCCCAACAAAGAAGCCTCCATTTTTTAAAGGCTCCCTTAAAAGTTTCAGAACATCCTCGGTAAGCTCCTGGTAAAAGACAAGGTAGGCTTTTCTGATTTGGGCTGTGTTGCCGACAAGCCAGCAAACCCTGCCAGTGTTTTCGGCTAGAAAACGTCTAAGCTTATGCTTGTAGAAGGGGAAGGTTTCGAAGTTGTCTTTGTGGGGGTAGGCTTTCCGGTAGAAGAACCTTAAACCTACAACGTTTTCAGCTATAACTGTCAAGCCTCAGTCTCCCCCTCCAGCAGCTCCATGGTGATTTTGACGGGTCTGTCTTTGCATTTTATGTTGTAGATTGTTTTTCCGTTGTAGTCTTCAACTTGGATGAGGGTGCGGGGAATCCAGTCTAAAGCCGAGTCCACGGTGTAGAAGATTTCTTGGCTGGTTGGAGGCTCAACCATGGATACGGGTTTAAACTCGGGTTCAGGCTTCTCCTTCTCCAGTCTGCTTTTTTCCTCTTTCTCCAATCTTCTTCTTTCCCTGTCGGCTTCAATCCATTTTTCCTCGAATTCCTTAACCGGATAAACAGCCATGCTCCGCCTAAGCTGTTCTTCAACCTCCTCCACGCTTGGACGTTCAGGTTCAGGTTTAGGTTCCTCCACACCTTTCAAAATCTGTTCGGCAACAAATTCAACCCTGTCTTTAGGAGCCTCCAGTAGAAGCCTCCGCTGCTGAGGAGAAGCCTGCTTAAAAGCATCAACAAGCCTACGAGTTTCCTTCGTGGATAAGCCTTCCTTGACAACCTTATCTAAAACAATGGGCTGCTCTTCTTTGGGAAGTTCAGTTATCTCAATAGCTGTTCTGGGTTTTACCACACGTGTGGTAAGAGCTTGTTTCAGCTTTTCGGATGCATCTTCTATAAGTTTCAGTCTTCCGCTTATCCATTGTTGGCTTTTACCTAGAAAGTTTCCTACTTGTTGTTGGGTCCAGTTGTGGGTTTGGATTAGTTTTTGGATGTAGGTTGCTTCTTCCAAAGGCTCCAGTGTTTTTCTTTCGTCGTTGAGTTTGAAGGCTAAAAGTTGGGCTTCTTGTTCGCTGAGTTCTAAGAGTTTTGCTGTTATGGTTTTCCAGCCCAGTTTTTTGGCTGCATAAGCCCGACGTTCACCGTCGATTATGGGGAATTTTCCCTGTCTTTCGCAGACAATTATTGGGTAGTGTAAGCCTTCTTTTTGGAGGCTGTTTGCTAGCTCGGTTAGGTCGCCGTACTCCAGTCTTGGCGTATATATGCCGAATACAAGTTTTTCTATGGGGATTTCTAGGGTTTTGGCTTGGTTTACACGTTGGTTTAACGGTGTTTTAGGCTGGTAGCTTGAAGGTTTAATTTGTTGCGGTTTAACTTCGGGTAGGGCTGTTTCCGTTTCTGCTTCTATGTTTCTGACAAAATTCCAAAAATCTCCCTTTACGTAGGTTAAGGTTATTTTGGCTGGAAGGTTTGATGGGATTTTAACCCAAAGCTTTTCCGGCACCGCATAGAAGGCTTCAGGCTGCTCTTGAAGCTTTAAGATTTTCCAGTGGTGTTTGCCTTCAGCCTTGGTATCCACGCGGATTACCGTTCCAGTGAAGGTTTCCTGTTTCAAGGGCTACCAACCTCCTCCAAGGCTCCAGCTACATGCACAAGTGGAAGCCATTTCCAACCGTAGGCTCCAAGACTAACCAGGGCTTCCTGCCTCATCGTTTCAACGTTCCAGCGGATTTTCCTGGTTGTTTTAAGCACCACCAAGCCTGAAGGGTCCCTAACATAAACCGTGTAAACCGTTTTAGCCAACAATCTCAACCTCCCAAAATCCAGATGATTGGCTTAGAAACCTCTTCTAGGAACTTAGAGTCGAGAAGCATAGCGGAGATTGTTCCTATAGCCCAACCAATCAGCCATGCCAAGAAATCTTGAAAAGTTTTAGGAGCCAACCGTTTAACGAATCTCCTCAAAGGATGGAGTATTTTGGGGGTATGCGGGGGGTGCAAAGTAGTGGCTCCACCGGCAAAGCCGGTGAAATAAAAGCCGCTACTTACCGCATACCTTTCCCACATATTTTTATTATCGGGGTGCAAAGTAGTGGATTGGGAACTTATTATTGGGTTAGTGGTGAGTGTCTTTGTTGCTGGCAGTTTCTGGTGGGTGCTTGGCTGGTTGGATTTGCCTGAGCCTTTAAGGCTGCTGTTAAGCAGCATCGTTTTCGCGGTTTCCTTTAAAACTTTAAGGTAACCCGTCAGGTTAACCAACCGTTTCAACCTCCTTCTGTTCGGGTAGTGGGAACTGTTTTTCCATTTCGAGGAAATGCTGGGCTAGTTCTGGTTCCACTTCGCCTTTCCGGGCATGTTCAGCCAGATGGTGGAATACTTTATGCCAGAAGTAGGGGTCAGGATTGTTGGGGTTATCCTCGATGGTCCACCGGCAGTTGTTAACCGTGCAACGCCAAACAGCCATCAGCCAACAACCTCCCCAACCCTTTTAGGCTTATAAAGCAAACAGCCATCCTCTGTTAGGTAGAGGAGGAATTCATCACCTTCTTTGATTCCAAGTTTTTCGACGGCTTTACGGTCTATTCTTAACCATAATGAGTTGCCGTATCTTGCTACCTTCAAAATTTGGATTAATTCTATTTTTACGGACATTTTTGACACGTAATATTTACGTGTCTTTTTATGCTTAAATAATTTATCTACTCTTACATGTAAGAATTACATGCTATTTTTACCCAAATTTTTTATCTTTTTGTACATGCAAAAAGGGGTTAATGAGCGTGAAAGATTTTCAGAACCCCAAAATCAGAAGGAAAATGGAAATGTTGACGTGGAGCCATCTCCCTTTAATTCTTATTTCAATAAGCGAAACCGAACCAGTAAAAATCACCCATTTAATAGATTACATAAGAATAGATAATGATATACCTATTGACAATTCCAGCATAAGAAGGGCTGTTCAAAACGCTGAAAAGTTGGGTTTAGTTTTCCGCGATACTGATAGTAAGGTTTACCGGCTTACAGATTTGGGTAAAAAAGAGGTTAAATGGATTAAGAAACTTGTAGAGTTTCTAAGCAAAATTTAGGTGTTTTTCTTTTCTATTTTTCGGATTTTTTCTTCTAGGTTTTAATCCGCGGATTTTGACTGGTAGAAAACTATCGATGTGGAAAAGAGGGGAAGAAAACATGCCTCTTTCCCTAATTGTGCCGTGGAAGCATTCTAACACGTTGTTGTTTATTTTGTCTTTTATGCTTGGAACCATTACATGTTTTATTCTTGGAGCCTTTAATGTGAAGAACTCTTTCTTGACAATATCTTCGTAGGTTATGAGCCCATCTGTAACTATTGCTTTAAGCTTAGCTTTTGCCCTCTGCTTGGCTTCAGCCAAACAAACCTAATAAGAAAAAAGCGAGAAATTTTATTGGTGATTTATTTGTTGTGGCAGATATACTTAATTTTTGCATTTTTCTATGGTTGTCTAACCTATTTAACCTACAAACAACGAAAAAACTTGGAAAAGCTTAAGGAAGGAATTATGGGAGAACCTCTAATTAATTATAAGGAACCCCACCAAATAGGTAAATACATATCTGGGAAAGGTCTTTTTACAACTCTTAGTAAGCCGATAGAAGACATTTTGCTTATTGAAATTTTAAGTTTTTCCGGAACTATTATTGCTTTCATGATAGATTTGCTTATGTCGTTTTCTTAATCAATAACCCATGTTTCAAATAGCCGCTCATCCCTACATAAAAGCAGGGTGAAAAGATATTAACATATATATACACGGTATATATTACCTAATTTACGTAAAGTAAAGTTGTGGATTGGAGAGAGTGTTTATTTTGTCATTTGTAGTTGTTAAGCAGAAAGAGGATGTTATCGATGTTCTTCTGAAAAAATATGGTATGACTCGGAAGGATTTGAAGTGTGCAATTTGCGGTATGGACCTATCTGATTTAAGGCATTTAGGAGCTGTTTTTCCATATGCTAGTCTGCTTGTTTGCTGTGACAAGTTTGACTGCATTTATGCATGTAGAAATAAACTTCTTCTTAAGGAAGATTAAATGAATGAATATATACAATCTTTCCTACAAAATTTTTTTGTTCAGATTTTGGCTGTAGTTATAGGTAGCATAATACTTGTCTGTGTTTTTTACTTTCGGGACAAGATAAGGAAAGTATTATTTGTTTCTAGGATTAAGCCCATAATAAAAAAGTTGATGTCAACCTACGAGGAAAAAGTTCTCCCAGAATATGTGGAAATAACCCCTCAAATTAAAGGTGTTATTAAAAAGGAAGACCTACCCGAAGAGCCTACATATGGTTATATTTTTTTGCCAATAGAGGGAGGAGAAAGTCTTGTTGCAGACATACTGCTTACGAATATACCAGTTGTAAGTTCATTAAAGAAAATTAGGCTACTCTTCGATGAAAACCTGCGTAAAACTTTGTTTGATTATCTTTCCTACAGATTAGGGATTGAGTCGGGTAGGGAAGATTTAGCAGTTAAATTCAGAGATAAAGCTATTCAAAGGAGTGCAGGTGATTATGAAGTAATAGAAAAACTCTATGAAGATGGAAAACTTACAGGAATAGTTCTTAATGAAGCTTTGATTAGGTTACGAAAAGAAGAAGGAAAACCTTCTATCAGTAGTGTAACTGAGTTTTCAAAGTTAGTAAGAAAGTTAGCTGAAATTGATGCTGTAGTAATAAGGATTGGAAAAGCACCCGTAAATGTTTACGTAGACCAAGCTTTAAAAGAGAAACATAAAGGAGTTGTTCTGTTAGCTCGAGGAGACTTCATAAGTAAAGCCACAGACGTAACTAACGAGTTGCAGAAAAGAGGATTTAGGTTGTTCTCCTCTCAAGAGTTAGGATTTGAGAACCCAGAAATAGGAACTTGGATTTTTTTACGTCCTAAAGAACATGCTGTTTCTCTTATGCGTGTTTGGCTTAAACGTGAAAAGAGTTAATCTTTTACTGTTTCTAGGAGGATTGTTTGGAAGATTTCTTTTAGGTTGTTTTCTGGCTCCAGCTGCTGGATTCTTTTTAGCAGGTGTTCTTTGAGTTTTTCTGGTGGTCCTTGATATTCTTCTATCCATCTTTGGAATTCTTTCAGGCATACAAGGGTTAGGAGTTTTACCAGTGTTTCTGTTTTCAGTTTTACACCCTCTCTATTTTAGGGTTAGAGTTATTGTTCTGCGGCAGTATGGGCATCTTACCCTGTATTCTGGGGTTGGAGGCTCCGGTGGATAGATGCCTTTCTCCAAACATTCTTTTGCTTTTTCTACAAGCCTCCTGCATGTTGGTATGGGCAAGTCTGTTAAACCCGCCAATATGGGTGGGTTTTGGTTGGCAAGCTCCTCCACGGTTTTAATTCCTATTTTTATGAGTTTCTCGTAGGTTTTTGGTCCTACACCCGGAACAAACGCAACATCAACCATAACCGTTCCACCAAAAACAATACTGAAAAAAGCGGAATCTTCAAAGTTTTCAACATAAACTTTACAAGCCACACCTATAACCGGAAACATTCATGTCCACATAAAACCCTATATGCAAAACACGGATAAACAAAAAATAAAAACCGGATAAACAAAAATATGGCAATAAGAAGATATTTGTGAAAATGTTATGGGTAGACTGAGCAAAGAACAGGTTGAGCTTATTGTTAGGCTTAGAAGGGAAGGTTTAACCTATAAGCAAATAGCAGATAAACTTAACATCTCAGAACAAACAGCAATATATTGGTGTGTTCCAAGTTTTAGAAGAAGAAAGATTAACAGGGAAAGAGCAAGACAAAAACTTTTAGGGATCACGCCAAGATGGAGCAAGGAAAAACTTCGGGAATGGTTTAAAACCAAATACCATACAGACCCAGAATTTAAACGTAAAGTATTAGAAGCCACAAAAAAATATATAAAAACTCACTGGTATTGTCGAAAATGTAATAAATGGTGGAAAAAAACCCTACCATTTTGCCCCAAATGTGGAAAACAACAACCCTCCAAAAAATCTAAATAAAAAATTTTAGATTAACAAGCATACCAAACAGATATATACTTGTAATACCAATTAAAAAATCCGTGAACAAAAATGAAAATAGCCAAAATAGGGAAGATTTTAAGGGATAGGAAGGCTGTTTCACCAGTTATTTCAGTGCTTCTAATGGTTTCCATAGCCGTGGTTGCAGCCCTAATCACCTACACATGGGTTACTGGCTTTGTAGGAACAACAACAGTCAAAGCAGGACATGCAATCCAGATTCAAGGTGTAAAATTTACAAATCAGTCTTCTTCAGACAATAATAGGATTATTATTTATGTTCAAAATGTAGGTGATGGAACAGTAGAACTTGTAGACACAGTATTCATAAATGGGGGATCTTTCCAAGTATACAATAATGAAACTTGTGGAAGTGGTCAAGAAGGTTGGGATGGTGTATCAGACAGTAAACTTAGTGAGGGTAGTATAGCAACAGGTTACATCAAGCTCGAAAGTGGTCAGTATTGGGTTGAAGGAAACGAATATACGATCAGGGTTGTTTGTACTGATGGAACATTTACTGAAGGCAAATTTATAGCACCTATGGAGTAAACTGCAACAATCCAAATAACTAAACTTTTTTTTGTAAAATATCACGGTTTTGTAATGTTTTTCCATGCATTTTATTCTTCCGGAAGAATCGAAAATTTTAAATTTTCGGAGAATCCAGATACTATTGCGGTCGGGGCTTCCCGCCTCGGATGGCTGGAACCTCAGACTTTGGAAGCCCTTTCACCAGTCAAAATGTGTAGCCTTCTTCACGGAGTCGGGCTCCGACCGCCCTTTTTTTAAAGTTATTTTGTGGATTCCTAAAAAACTTTTTTAGCGTTAAAAATGTTTAAAAAATTTAGGGCTGTAAACCTTTCAGGATTAGTTTTAGGGTTTCTGGTTTGTTTTTGAATGTTAATAGTAGTTGTTGCTGGGTTTTTAGGGCTGTTTCCAGCTGGCGGATTTTTTCTTCTAGGGTTTTTATTTTTGGTTCATCTGCTAAGGTTATGATTTTTGTTCTGGACCAGTCTGCCCGCATATATTTTTGTTTAAGGTTTTCCAGGTCGTGGCGGTCGAAATAGTTTTCCCGGCTGCCAGGTATGCGGTGGCCCATTAAGGCTTCACGGGTGTCATCGTCTATGTCTGCTGCGTTAAGTGTTTTTTTGAAGGCTTTTCTGAATAGGTGGGGCCAGATTGTTTTTGGGTCTAACCCGGCTTTTGCAGCCACTCTTTTAACTATTTCACGTACTATTGGTGGTTTTAAAGGTTTGACTGCGTTGCTTACAAACAGAGGCTGGTCAAAATCTACGGGGTGTTTTCTTCTTTTCCTCCATTCCAGGTAAGCCTTTAAGGCTTGGGCAGCCTCGTAGTGGAGAAATGTGTAGTAGTAGTCGAGGCTGTAGCTGCTAAGTTTGCTGTCCAGCTGGCTGGTAATTTTAAGCGGAACAGGCCAGCAAATTTCAGGGTACAGCCAAGGTGAAACCATTCCGATAGTCCATTTGCAGATACAGTTTACCCTTACACCTGACTGCCATAAACAAAGAATTAAGGCTCGGTCTCTCGGGTGACCGGCTACATCAGCCATAGCATATATTTCTTCTTTGCTTGGAACATGCTCGTAGGCTACACGTTTCCTGGTAACCCTAACTTTTTCGTGCCGTTTAAACATAATTGGGATGTCGTGGTAGGTTAGAAAGCTTTTAACAGCCTTAACCGTATTCCAAGCTTTAACAAGCTTACCCTCAGCTTTAAGCCTATTCAAATAACCAACCAGAAGCTCCTTAATCTCGCTTGGAGAAAGCCTCAAAAACTTTTCAGGATTCTCAACCCCAACACTCCGAAAAAAATAGTGAAGCAAATAAAGATACTCATCCCTAGTCCTCCAAGGATAACATTCAGCCCAACCCCTAACACAACCAAACCTCAACAACCAAACATAAGCCCTAGGAGCACCCACAAACCTCTTAAACCTAACATCCCTAACAATCATAACAAAAAAAATTTAAGAAAACACCACATATATAAAACATGGTAAAACCGGAAAAGGGCCGGTAGCTCAGCTTGGAGTAGTTGGGGGTTTTCCGGTTTTACTGGGTGTTTTTTGGGTCGGTTTATCGGAATAGTTGTGTTGGCTGTTGGATTATTTTCTTTTTTTTTTGGGTTTATTGAGAGTTTTTCGAAATAGATTGATGGGTTTTTGGTTTTATAGCCTACTGAAAATTGGGTCGGTTTTCAGATAGTATGAAAGGATAGATTTTATAAGGTGGTGTATTATTATACATAATTAAGAAATTTTTCGGGGTTTTAAAGTTGGCTTTGTCTCTACCCATGTTTTTTAAACCGTACTTTTCTTTGGATAGTAGTGCTCCCCCTATGGTAGTGTCTTCTAAGGTGAATTATTTACCACGAATAGGGTGGCAATCTAGGTCGCAAAGTTCTCCGGCGTGGTTACCTGATTTTCCGCCTAAGGTTCAACAATTTTTGAATGCAAATCCTGAAATGCAGGGTCCTTTTTATACGGTTTATTTTGAAGTTATACAAAAGCTAAATACTTTTAAGGTGGACTATACTTCCATAGTTGAATTGGTAAAAGATGTGGAAGACCCGGAAAGAGAGGATTTAATTTTAAGGTTTGAAATTGAGGGAAAAAACTATCAAGAAATCCTAGCTCTATGGGATGTTTTAGCTAAAGAAGCTTTTAACAAAATTATAGAGGAAAATCCTAAATTAGCGGGAAAAATAGAGATAGTATTAGATGAGAAAAAACCATGAGCAAATTTGACCCTTCTGACTTTTATAAGCTTGCTAAATCACTACTTTCAAATTTTAAACTTTATAATGAAGCTGTCGCCCGAACAGTTATAGGAAGAGCATATTATGCAGCTTTCCTACATGCTAGAGAAAAAGTGTCGATCTCCGAAAATGAGAAAAAAGGTGTTCATTGGAAGGTAAGGGAAGCTCTCAAAAAAATGAGAAAACCTCATATATCCGGAAAACTTTTTGAATTATTTCGTCTTCGAGAAAAGGCTGATTACCGTTTAAACATTTTTGTTAAAAAAGAAGAGGCTGAAAAGGCTTTACAGCTTGCTCAAGATATAATAAATAAATTGGTGAAGGAAAATGGCTAAAAATAAATCTAAAATCCCACGAATAAAGGGTGAACCTGTTGATTTTACAATTAAAAAAGAGGGATGGAACACCTACGAGATTCAAGATGATTATCCAGTTTTATTAAAGGGTAGAGCTGTTGTCGTAAAAATTTTAAAAACAGATGAATATAATTCTTTAACAGGTGAACCAGTCTACAATATTGCATATCAAAATATTTTTGTTACATTTGCACCCCAAGAAATAAAAGGAGACCCATCCCCACCCTTTTCAGACCAAGAAAGAATAGCCTCAATAGTAAAGGAAGTTGACTTTAAGACGATTGAGGAAGTATGGAATGAATATTTGCTTAAAGATAACACTATATGCCGTATTAAGCTTGTTGTAACTGGTGTGCAAAGAACCAAGTTATACGCACCTGACGGTGACCCCATCTACAATATAAACTCACAGATTGTAAGCAGATTCATAGTTCCTAAACACTTAAGAAAGTTACCAAAAGCCGAAGCAGAGAAAGGACATATAACATTTCAATAATTGTTTTTTAGGTTCTTTTTATGATGGGTATTATTAGGGCTGTTAGGATGAGGGCTGCTAGGAGCCAGAGGAGGGTTGGGTTGAATGTTGGTAGGGGTAGCCCCACGTTGATTTGGATTTTGTTGGAGGCTCCGTAGGTTTCTCCCAGCATGTTTCTGGCTTCTATGTATACGTTGGCTTTGTAGATTTTGGGTATGGTGTCTTTTGGGACCTTAATTTGGATGGGGATCTGTACTGTATCTGTTCCCTCAGCCTTCTGGACCACATGAACCCTGATGGGAAGAATGGTTTTCAAGGTTATCCATGAGGAGGCTTCACCAGTAAATTCACATGTTACCAGGTCGAAGTCGTTGATGTCGGTTGGATATTTAACGGTTAAGGCTGTGTCCACGGTTTTCCCGGGAGCTACATCCACAATTAGGCTTTCAACCTGAATGTAGAATGGGTGGGGTTCAGGTGGAAGTTCTGGGGGCTGTTCAGGTTCTCCCCCGCCTCCGCCTCCGCCGCCTTCGGCAGGGGTTCCGGCTTGGCTTTCAAGCACCGTTATTTGGGTTGAAGCTTCACCCAGCAAATATTCGCTTCCCAGCTGGTAGATTTTGCTGGTTAAAATGTAGGGTCCGCCTACAGGAACAAAGTTTAAGGTTCCAAGGTTGATTTCCAGCTGGTTGTATCCGCTATCCACAACTGAAAACATGTCTTCCCTGTAAAGGTAGTTTTCTATTTGGGTTACAACCTTAACATTTTCAATGGGGATAGCTGAACCGTTAACCTGAGCATTGTTGGTGAAAAGCAGAGTAACAGTGGCTTCCTGGTCCTCGTAGAAAGTGTAGCTGGTGCTGGAAAACTGTAAACCTGAAATGGCTATACTATAAGGCAACTCTCCGGTTACAATGTTTCCTGAGCCGTCGTCAACCTTAACCGTTAAACTGTCAGAGCCGTGAAGCACAAATGTTGTTTGAACAGTAGCCGCCCCGCCACTTACAGGTGCAGACCCTATCTCAACACCGCCAGCCAAAACATAGGCGTAGCCACTGTCCACAAGAGAACCGTTATCATACCTGATATTTGTAAAGCTAAATGTGGGATTGCATGTTCCGGTTAAGGTTTGAATAAAAACACCAAACAAAATTGAAGGCTGAGGAATAGGCGGAACAGCATTAACAATCTCACCGTCAACCTTCAAATAGTAGCCAAGAATACTGCCCACTCTCTCTTGGCTTTCGGTTGAAAGTAATGGGCTGGAAATACCGCCTATCCTTTCTTGGCTTTCAGTTGAAATTAATGGTGCTTGGAGAATGTTTCCCCAGTCTTTTCTAACGGTGACTTTTTCTTCCAACCAATAATCTAATTCGTTTCCGTTTGCATCTGTAAACCTTATATCATCAAAGTCGCTTTGACATTTATCTCCAACGTAAACATGCATACCTGAATCTGTTCCATCCTTTCTGTGAACAACAATTTTTATCTGATAATCGGATACAGCACCAGCCGTGGAACCCTGTATTTCATGGCTTTTACGGTAGCTCCAGCCTGAAAGCCAGTTGGAACCGGAAGTCTCCTCACTCCCCCAACTTCCATGCGAAGGTTCAGGATCAACGTATTTTCTAACATAGTAAACCTCATACAGATAGTGGTCTCCCGCCTGTCCACCATTTCCTCCGCCCCAACACATTTCGGTTTCGGTTTTTTGAACTGTTCCAGACCAGTCAAGCACCAGTTCACCATCATCGTATACCTTAACTCTATCAGAAGTAACATATACATCCATAACTCCTTGAGGATTTGTTCTCGAGACAGTAGCTAACGTAGTAAATGTGCCATCAGTTAATTTGCTTAACCTAATTCGGTCATTATAATGGTCAAACCATATTCTCATATCGTAGTATCCACTTTCACCCTTGTTACCGTTAGCGTAAAAATGAAAAGCTATACCGTCAGCATTATTTGTTATCTCAATTCTGAATTTTGCATGGAAACCTTCATCAGGTGTTGTTGGAACAGCCCTAATGTTTCCACCTGCATCACTACCAACACCTTCGGTAAAGCTTATCCTGTCATTAGCCGTATCAAGAACAGCATCATCATAACTACCCCAATAAACATAATCTGGATCATTAAGCACCCATAAATCTGAATCTAAAGTATCAGCCGAGAAATCATCAGCAAGAACAAAAGTATTCTTTTTGTTGCTTGTTGTCGACACCGTTGAGTTTCCATAGTAGATGTAAATCGTGGCTGTATCCGGTGATGCTGGTATGCTGGGGACTTTAACCCAGAATACTGCGTAGGTGTCCACGGAGCTTTGACTTTGAGCATAGACGTAGGCTAGGGTTGAAGCTAAAAGAATAAAGGTTAAAACGAAAAACAGCAGAGGCTTTCTCATTTTCGATTTCCCCGGAAAAATAATATGGGGAGGATAGGAAACTACTGGTTGAGCCTTATAATGTAGGTTATAGTTATAGTTCCACCTGCAGGAACACTAACAGCATCAAATGTGTCGCGGATAAGCAAAATCCACTTGTCGTTGTTGGAAGCCTCATATTCCTCCATCAACATTTTAACACCTGATTCAGAAACATCCGTCGCTGTGTCCAGAGTAAACGATGCCGAAAACGTAATGTTCATAGAGTTTCCGGATACTGAAAGAGAGGGTGAACTAACAGTAGCTTCAGCCACCTGATTTGCAAGATTGTAATCGTCTACCGATACTGACGTAGTTCCGCTACCTATAACGACCCTTACGCTACCATCCCCTACCTCACTAAAGATAATGTTATCGTTAGATCCCCAATAGCGAATTTCGATAATGCGAGAACTTCCATCTATGGCTGTAAGGGATGTAGTTGTACCTGAGTCGGGATTAAAGAGAAGCTGTAAGAACTTCCCCCAGTTCCTCAGCCATAGGTCTCCTTCTTTCGCTCTTTCAGCTATTAGATTTCCATCTTTATCGTAGGCTTTAACAAGGAGAAGGGTTGAGAATCCTTGAGATGTTGTTGGTGTTGTTTGCTGAACACTGTTTACTTGTGCTATGGGAACACCCAGAACAATCAAAACCAACAGGGAAGCCAGAACTATGTTTCCTATTCCCGCACCGATTAAGGCTTTCTCTTTACAGGTTAAATTTTTAAATTTACCTTTCATCAGCCTAACCCCAAAATAAAAATGTAGAAGATAGAACTGGACTTGAACTATGATGCTCCGACCGTGTTTCCAAACTGAATAAAGACGCCTCGAGATATAGTAACCAAAGGCAGTTAGCCTGTTTTACTTTTGTATGTTCTTTATTGCTGAAACATATTTAAGTTTAAATGAGTTAATGTTAATGTGGGGTTTGTGTGTAAACATGTTTACTAAGCTTCATGCTGAAAACATTTTAAGCCTTAAATGTATCGATATAGAGCTTGGAAAGGTGAACGTGTTTATAGGTCCTAACACCAGCGGTAAAAGCAACATCGTCAGAGTACTTCAGCTGTTGGCAAACCATGCAAGAGGTGGAGTGCCAGTACTGGACGGCTATAAAGAGTTAAGAAGTTTATCTTTTGGTTTCAATCCAATAGTAGATGTATTCCTCTCACTAGAAGCGCTTATTGAAAGAATCAAGTACGCGTTTCTTCTCGAATTAACTAATGAATCTTACATGGAAAAAATAGCGGTGGATGATAAGATAATTGTAGAGCATAAAGGTAGTGAATCCTATGTAAAAATTAAAGACCAAAGTAGGTCTCCATTTCCTCCTTCCGCTTTTTCTAACTATTATGGCAGGCCGACCCGCCTCAGCGTTCTGTCTTTTTTACCTTCGGATGTTGACTTAACAGTTCACCGTATGGCTTCAAGCTTGAAAAGTATTTTTACATATTCGTTTGCTTCGGATAGGATTAGATCTAGAAACCCTATATCTGAGAACCCATTACTCAAGTATCATGGTGAGAACTTAGCCCGTCACCTGTTGTACCTATATACGGAAAAAAGAAAAAGCTTCAGGCGCGTTGAAGAGGCTTTGCGTGGTATGATTCCGGAGACTGAGGAGATTATACCGCATATTGAAGGTACTGAAGTTGAAATATGGATTAAGATTAAAGGCTTAGAGGAACCCTTAAAACCCTATAACATTTCAGATGGAACCTTGCGCATCCTTGCTATAACTACCGCTCTTTACGGCGACTCCAGCTTAGTAGCTCTAGAGGAGCCTGAGAACTGTATACATCCACGTTTACTTGAAACATTAATTTGGTTAGCCAGAGATTCTCCCTCACAAGTCATCATAACAACGCATTCGCCTTATTTGCTTGATCATGTTAAGCCGGAGGAAGTTTATGTTGTGGAAAAGGAGGGTTTGGAAACCAGAGTCAAAAAGCTGTCTACATCAAAGGAAGTGGAAGCTGTTAAGAAATTCCTTGAGGAGGGTGGCACATTAGGTGAGGCATGGTACTCCGGGCTTATGGGCGGGGTATCTTGAGCACTTGCCTTATAGTTGTTGAAGGCCCAAGCGACGAAGGCTTTATTGAGGGTATAGCTGAAAGACTTGGAATTAGATGCAAGATTCTTCCTATGAGGGGTAATAAGCCGAACAAAGCAGGAAGGATTATAAGGTCATTTAGCGGTTTAAGGAAGGCTATAGTTTTGAAGGATCTTCACGGCGCGGGTAAAGACGTAAATACCCTGTTAGACAGATTTAGAGACCTGATTGGTCAGCTCAGAAGCAATAGAATAGAAGCACACTTAATCGTAGTTAAGAGGAGCATTGAATCATGGATTTTGGCGGGATTGTGTGTAGAGGGTGCTGAAAGCTTTCCAGATCCGGAAGAAAAGCTCAGGGAAGTAATGCGGAGGAGGGGCGAAGATTATATTAAAAACAAGGCGCTTCTAAGAAAGTTAACAGGAGAACTAAACATCGAAAAAATTATGAAAGTATCGAATTCATTCAGAACCTTTATTGAAGCGCTCAAAAACCATGATTAATGATTCACTCACGTTTACTCAGAAACTCGACAAGCTTCTTAATCCATTCAACTTCTCTTTTTCATGAGCTGGTAAGCTTTGTAACAAGGTCTTCAAACCTGTAAATTGTACCAAGCATAAATTTCTTCAGGTTGGGGTCTGTCAAAAACTTTTATTCCCAGCATCAGCTCCTCGATGGTGGATTGAGTGGAAACCCAGTATTCTTTACTTGTGTCGGGATATAAAGGACAGGTGTAAAAGCCACATTCAGGCTGAACAACAAGATATGAATTACCTACACGTGCATGAAGTGGAACAGCATAGGGTATGCTATACTTTTTGAAACGGTTGTCGTTTATATTGTAGGTTAAAGTGAAGTAGGTATAGTATTCTCGTCTCAGGTTTGAGATGCTGAAGGAGACAACGTTGTCGCCGGTTTTAGGTGGAAGAATGGTTTCACCTACTTTTTCAAAGTTGTATTGAAACTCAACAGCCAGAGGTTTTTCCCACCAAATGTATCCCTTGGTTTTTCTTACAACACTGCCTCCGGTATCTATTTTCTGTTCCATGACGGTTGCAGCATAGTTTATTCCTGTTCTGTAAACCCATGCTATAGTCCAAAAACCGCCCGGCGGATTGTATACGTTGTAGTCTATGCATAGAACCCAGCATTCTCCTCTAACATTGGATGAAAACGTTCCCAGTTCCATATCCAAAATTTCTATGTAGGCTCCGGAGCTGTGGGAAATTTTTATTGGATAGCTTGGTTCAATTATCTTTTTTTCAAGGTTTACAGATACTTTAGCTTCGTCTTTAATACCGGTAAGGTCATCTTCGGCTGTTACCTTGTAAACTACCGTAAAGGTTCCCTCAGGGTATCTGGAATCAATGGAAGCTTCCGTATCCAAATATTCTAAAACTTTTTGCTGGTTGGGGCTGACAAGCACATTCCACGATTTCAACATTTCCCCTTTAGTGTCATCATAGAGATAAATCAAAATTCTGCGGTCGCTGTCAAACCCGGATGATACTGTAACGGTAACTTTAACCCCGGAAATTCTTTTTCCTTCATGAAAAACAGCTAAAGGTTCTTTTTCAGCAAATTCAACCGAGATTTTACAGTTTCCATTAAGCATGGACACTGCGGGAAGTTTTTGCTGAAAATGGTAAAAAAAGGGAAAACCGCATATAAGTAAAACAGCCAAAAGTATCACTACTATAAGCTTAAGCCTCAACGGAATCCCGTTAATAAAAATTGTTAATTTAGCCTAGCTGAGAAGTACGACAAGGGTGTTGTAGGTTGCGTGGGCGATTATTGGGCTTAGGATGCTGTTTGTTGTTCTCATTCCCATGTACCATACCAGTCCGGCGAGAAATGCGAACACCACCATGGAGGCTGTGAACCCTGCAACTATCGTGTGGAAAACAGCCCACAAAAATATTGGTGGGATGACGGCGGCAACCTCGTCTAGGCTTGTTCCTGGAACACCGAATCTGCCGTGTAAAGCGTAGATTCCGGCAATTTTCAGGGTTTCCTCTGCAGGTGCTACAAGGGTGAACTGGTAAAGGCTGTCCCCCAGCAGTTTACCGTAACCTTCTGCTTCAGACATTAAGGGGATTCCGGGTTTGGGCACGTAGATGAAGCCTCCATGTTCGATGGTTGCCGTTAAAACAGCCAAAAAATAGACGAGAAAACCTAAACCTGCAGACAAAAATAAGCCTTTAACTGTAAGGTTTTCATCGAACAGGGCGACGCCTTCAGGGTCTGTTGGGCTGTAACCCCAAATTTTTATGGCTAACAGGGCTATAAAGCCGAAAGCCAACATAACCGTGAAGCTGACAGTTGTAGCGAAAAAAACAGTTCCATAAGTAGATAAAACAAAAAAGGCTACCGGAAAACTGCACAACGCAATAAACACAGTTAAATCTTTCAACCCAACTCAAAAATAAAAAACCAAAAAAATTTACCTGCACCCTAAAAAAGGTGCAGGCTTTTGGATGTTTAGGAAGGTTTGGCGGAGTTGATGTTTTTCAGTTTTAGCTTGAGGCTTCAGATAGTTGCACTGTGTCTGTTACAGATTCCAGTGAGCCGTCTGGTTTTAAGCCGTAGATTGTTATTGTAAGGTCTAATACATCATTGGAGGCTAGGTGGGTTACTATTTTGGTGTCGAAGGGGAACTTGTTGAGCTGGTTGGTTCCGTAGCGGAGCCAAAGCCCATTTGACAGGTCGTTGCCGATGGTGTAGGTGTATTTTGTGTGGGTTGCTGTTTCCTCCATGGTAAACTGGCTGCCGCTAACATAGCCGATTCCCGGAATGTTGACGTTTTTAAGGTCAATTTTTGTTTCATCTGTGCTGTTATATTTTATTTCGACTTTTGTTATTATCCAAGCTTTCTTTGTGTTGGCGAAGCTTAGATACCATTCAATAAACTTGGTTTGGGCTCCGGTTCCAATACCTGAAATGTCGCTGGGACTGTTGATGCTGGGTTTCTGGTAGGCTGCAATATACGGGTAGAAGTAGATTGTTGGGTTTCCGCTGGATGGTACGGGAACATCTCCAACCCAGATTTTGAAGACAAAGTCTTTGTTGCCGTCGCCTGTAATATCCTCGTAGGTTACAGTTTTAACTCTGCTGTTCTTTTGAGGTATAGTTTTATAGTCGACATAGTAGTTTTGACCGCTGGGGATGCTGACCATGGCGTAGATGTAGCCGTAATCGTCAGGGGTAACCTCGATTGTTAAGTCTCCGCTGCCCAGCTGAATCCAGCCGCCCCTGTTAACAAACCAGTAGCAGTTGTAGTGGGTTCCATGAGTGTAGCTGGTGGCAACATCAAAACTGTCAAAACATTTCTGTTTAACATCTAGAAGCCCCGTGTAAACTGAAGGTTGGCTGGGAACCGTTGGCTGGGAAGGCTGCTCAACCTGAAACTCCACGATCCCGGAGTACCATAAAACGCCGAGAAGCAAGATGATGACCAAGAAGGCTAAAGCTACTTTCCCTAGGCTGCTACCTCCACCGTTTCCGTTTTTACCCATACTTTTAAATTCCCCCCATACCTTTCAACAATAAAAATATTAGGCATATTGAGGCTCACCGGTAACAGTCACCGTTAAAACAATAGGACCATAGTCAGATTCGACTTTGGTATCTATCGTAACAACGTTGCTCCCCTTATCCTTGTTGTTTATGGTTTCCGATGTTCCATCGGTAAAGGTTAATTGGATGGTTATTCCAGCTTCAGGATGGTTGGGCTGATTGGGTGGAACAAAAGCTTTAATCGTGTTGGTGGTGTATCTTCCACCATCCCACGCTTCAATGTCCTCGGCTTTCAAAGTGTAGCTCCAAGTGAACATGGATTGACCTGCACCGTAATTATGCTTTTTAGTCCATTCATAGTCGTTGATTCCGATGTCTGTGCCGGGATACGGAGGGTTGACACCTGAAATTTCATCTACAATACTAAGTTTCCCTGTAATGTAGCTTGATTGAACCGTTCTACCCGTATGGGTCACTATCACTTCTACCTTGTATTCTATAGCGGAGATTTGTTTTCCTCCAACAAGCACCTTTAAAGGTTGAGGCTTTGTAAAGGGAAACCATGAGGTTGGAGGCTTGTATTCTTCAACTGTGCCGTCGGCATAGTGGATACGGCATGAAACCGAAGCTTGAGCTCCTCCAGACCAAGGTGTAGGGGAAGGTTTGGCGAAGATAAAATAGCATGCAGCCACTACCAGAGCCACTATCAGGAATGCAGCCAAATATTTTTGGTTTTTATTTTCTTTGCTCATTTTCCATCCAAAAATAAAAAAATGGCTAGATACTTAGTAGCAGGATACGTGAACACCATCACCGATTTCAAGGTCTACTTGAACCCAATAGCCCTGCTCGGCGTTGACTTTCAAGATTGCAAGAGTTATTTCCCCTGATTTCCAAGGAGTCCAGTCACCTGTGATGTCTTGGTAGCGGAAAAAGTAGCCTACCTTAAAGGTTATCGTGTACTGGTCTCCGTCCCAGACACGCATAAATTTTCCTGCTCCGACCGAGAAGTCTCCCACATGGAGGGCTAAACCTTGCCAATCTATCCTTTTCATGAGAATATAGAAGTTTGGACCACTCATCTCCCAATTTACAAGATACTCGAAATCTCCGTTGCGTTTTTCCACGACAGCTACTGTGGTTGTTAAGGCTTTGGCGAGTTGGTTTGAAACATAGTTTCTGCTTAAAGCATCTGTTACGTCTTTAGCGTATTCTGGACCCAAGTTTACAGCTCCAACCTGTAGTCCGCTTCCCTTCTCCATGTAGAGGTTGCTTAACGTCTGCCAATAGCCCAAGTTCATTATCCAAACCCAACGGTTTGTTGTAATCTTATCGTTATAATGGCTAACTGGGAGGTCTATGAATCCAGTCAGGCTTGAGTAGCTTCGTGCACCTGTAAAGAAAGGTCCTTCAACCTCAATATAGAACATGACGAGATATTGAACCTTGACCGCTTTATCTGGGGGGTTTATGCGGTATTTTATCCATGGGTCGCATGAGATTGATGCAATCTTTTTTCCGTTGTTAGTTAAAACGGTTAGCTTGTAAAGGCTGAGAAAGTTTGTAGGATCAGTTGTGTACTCCACTTTTGAACCGTCTTCAAAGGCTACCGTGACTGTCCCACCAAGATAGACACTCGGCTTGGTGGATTCATACCACCAAAAGCAGACAGCCACAATCAAAACTGCAATCGTCACGGAAGCGTACAGTTTCTTTTTGTCCAATTTCCCCTCCAAAAATAAAAAATCTAGGTTGAGGGAGCTGTAAACCGATAGTTTATGGCTACAATTCCAAGTTAGACATTAACTGTTGCAACTTTTATTTTAGGTTTGCTGGTTATAGTAGCCCAATACGGCTTGCAATTCTAAGTTTATCATTAGTGTAGTTGTAACGTTGGGTTAAATCGTTTTGCCCATTTAAAGCCTTTTTCAGCCTTCTCTGTCGTGTCGTCTTCGATGGGTTGCAGGTCGCTTATATAGGTCATCGTTCATCCCCCCTTAGGGTTTGCAAGATACCCCCCGCCTCAAGGCATAAAGCCTTTCGGCTTTTAGGTATAGGCATGAAGCCTATACCAATCTACCCTCCATCCGGGTAGCTGTCATAGGCTCTTTTTGCTATATTCATGGCTCCTACTATGTCTGCGTCTGCTTGATAGCCACATTTAAGGCATTGAAACCTCTTTCCGACACGGTTTTTATCGTTTGTATATTCACAGTAGGGGCAAGTTATACTTGTATTTTGTGCTGGAACCGTTTTGAAAGGGATCCCTTCCCTTTCGCATAGGGTTTTAATTGCAACTATTAGTTTATATCTTGGAACTATGTAGCCTTTCGTTACAGATTTGAAGCTTAAATTTTCCATGGCTACACCAGCCTCCAACCTTTTTGCTTTAGAAACTATTTCTCTTGCTGTAAAACCTACAACATATTTAATCGTATTTTTAAGCCTATTCTCCCACTTTTTTATCGCATTTCTTTTTCTTTGAGCCTCTTTAAGTAAATGTCTCAATTGTAGAATTCTCGTTTTGAAGGTTTTACCGTGAACTGTTGGGTTACAGAATTTTAGGTGCGGATTTTTTGTTGCTAAGATTGTGGTTGCAAGTTTGTTCCAGCCGATGTCCACGCCAAGCCATCCTTTAGGCTTGTAAGGTTCGGGTTTTGGAAGCCTTAAGGTTATGTGGCAGTTTATCCAACCGTATTTTCTGTCTTCTATGAGTTCAACTTGACCTAGAACTGGGTTTTCACCGAAAGTTGTTCCACAAGCCTTTTCAATTAATGGATAGTATTTTTCAGGTATGCGGAGATAGCAGACTGCTTCGCCCTGCTTGGTTTTAAAATGTATCCAGAAATGCCCGTTCCTGTTTTCGATAAAAATACTTTGGTTATGGAAAGGCATGGGGTGAAAGGGGAGATTCTTTAAGTATTCGTTGAGCTTCTTGTCAACCATCCATTTTTGTTGAGCATAAACGGTTATAGACTTATCTTTAACAATTTGCCTTACAGCATCTTTAACCCTTGAAATTAAAACTTTCTTGTAAACTACATATTCACGCATAAGTTTTCCTAAACCTAAATCTCTCGGCGAAATTACACCTTTAACAGTTATTTTTATAGTTGGTTGAGAACCCATAATCCTTCCCCCCTTTCCCAACAAGAAAAAGAATTTTTAGGTTTGGATTTCTGTGATGATTAGTTCCTTGGTTATTTTGTTAAGTTTTTCTTGGGGTTTAATTTTGCAGGTCAAATCTTCAAGTATGCTGTTTAAAATCCATTTGAGGGTGGTTTCAATGGCTGTAACACAGTCTTCGCAGATGAAAACATCTCTAAATTTACATTTTAATAGAAGCCCTTCCTCGGCGCCACAAAACCTGCATCTGGGTTTATTTCCATTCATTTTTACAGCCTCACAATTTCCAAGCTTTCACATTATGAATTTCAAAAATAGATATTCACATTTTGATATTTAAGGCTTTCTTCTTCTGAAAAGCAAAATTTAAATATCAAATTTCGCTATAAGAATCCGGTAAAATGCACACAAAAATCCTGTCGGAAAGAGAAAGAAAAATTATTCAAAGGTTTTTAGAGTCAGGGGAGAAACTGAACGGCTTCAGTCTACTAAAATCACGAGCCAAACAAAGTTTTAAACGTATCCAAGAAGACTACGAACTACTAAAAAAATTCATAGAAAACGCAAGATGACTACCCGAATGGAGGGTAGATTGACTTGGGCTTTATGCCCATGTCTAAAAGTGAGAGAGCTTAATGCTCTCGAACAGGGGTGATGTTGCAACACCCTTAAGGGCTGTGACTAATGACCATATAGAGGGAGCCCGCAAACTCAAGATAATCTAAAACGATGTGAAAAAGAGGGATAAAAAGCTTAAAAAGACAAAGAACCGATTAAAACCATCGGTACACTAAAGCTAACAACTACCAAGGTATTGCAACAGTTCAAGGCTCTTCACCAGTAAAAATTTCCTTGTAGATGAAGTAGCCTAGAATTCCTGCTAAGGCTAAAGTTAAGATGATGGTTTCAGGTTTAAGTAGGGTTTGAAAGTTTGCATGGATTTCCGCAACCAAAATAGGACCCCAACGTAGGAAGGCGGCAAGAAGAATAGCTACAGCAAAGCTTTGAGCAACAACCTCACCGTAAACCACCGGTTTCTTGGTAATCTTGAGAAGCTTAAAAGGAATAATAAAAACCAGCTCAAAAGTTGGATTTCTCCCCAGTAGTGTAGGGTTCTCCCTACACTACCAGTATGGAGGAAGGATTATATCAAGCGCGAAGAGTGTCATACCTAACAATATCCAATCCGATAGCGAGTTTATCGGTAAAGTGAGAGACAAGCTTTTCACCATCCTTATATGTTGCTAATAATCCCCTCAACCTTTCCAATTTAAGTGGATGTTGTAAGGGGATTACTTCACTAAAAATAAAATAAGAAATTTTCCCGTAAATTGAAAACCTATAAAATGGTGAGCTTGGAGGAGATTTACCACCTCTTGTGGACACATAAGGACCCATTATTTTTCCTGTTTTAATGCCCAATTCAGTAAATATTTCTTTTAGTTCTTGGAGTAAGCTTAACGATGTATTGCATACCGACACCTCTCTCTTCCAACAATCATATGAGGGTCCTCTTTTCTTATCTTTATACCATCGGTAAACTACGGTCCCTTCATCATCAAAGAACGTAGCTATGAAATGCCGCTTAAAATTACGTGAACCATTAAATATTTCTGCGGGGACATGTTGCTTATTTTTCACCATGGCTGAGAGTGCTTGGTAAGCTTTTTTACTCCAAGCTTCAAATTGCCAACAATTTCTTGCACGGTTAAGATAAACACTCGTGTTTGTACTTGGAAAAGACTTCTCAAAGCATAATTTAAAATCCTCAACAAGTCTCAACTGCTTGTTTGTATACCTTACCCTATACCCTTTTTTATCCTTTTGAAGACAGCCGTCTCCAAATATGTGACCTAAAACCCTTGCCATGTAAATATCCAAACAATTCACCAATAAAAGGAGAGTTTAGGTTTGTATTTCTGTGATGATTAGCTCTTTGTTTATTTTGTTAAGTTTTTCTTTAGGTTTAATTTTGCATGTTAAATCTTCAAGTATGCTGTTTAAAATCCATTTGAGGGTGGTTTCAATGGCTGTAACACAGTCTTCGCAGATGAAGACATCTCTAAATTTACATTTTAATAGAAACCCTTCCTCGGCACCACAAAACCTGCAACGAGGCTTACAATCGCTCAAAAATTACCACCTAACATTATTGTTTATTGTTACACAATATTAGTAACTAAGAAAGGTATATAAGTATTGTGGAACATTATTGTTTAATAGTGTGTAAAATGGAGTCAATGATCCAAAAAATTTTAGATTGCCTTATGAAAGCCAGTAAAGAACCAAAAGACTTGTCAATCGAGGAAATAGCACAATTAACAGGCATTCATCGAAACACTGTCGCAAAATACGTCTTCGCCTTAAAGAAAGAAGGTAAAATAAAGGAAACTAGAAAAATAGGACAAGCAAAAATGTATACACTTGCTTAAGGCTATGAGGGTTAAGCCTAGAAGAATCCAGTCTTGCGGTGTGGTTGCGGGTAGTTGTAGCATGTTTTATCCTCTGGCTTTTGTTTTTGAGGCTAAGGGTGGGTAAAAGACTATGCCTAGATAACCTGCTACTATTACGGCTGCTAAAGCGAAGAATGTTTGGA
>Ga0190363_1000126_pt1 | contig 42637 bp, 55 predicted proteins | sample 48721867_MG_FD_161272 | JGI IMG/M metagenome (GOLD analysis project Ga0190363, IMG submission 161272) | Hydrothermal vent microbial mat bacterial communities from Southern Trench, Guaymas Basin, Mexico - 4872-18-6-7_MG | ecosystem: Environmental > Aquatic > Marine > Hydrothermal vents >...
ACCTATGCCGAAAAGTGTGCAATTCGTCATTGAAGCACCGGCTTTCCACGCTGCTAGGTGGTTTGCTACAACCATGTGGAAATCGTTGTGGCCATGAAACTCTATTTGAGAACCAGAAATACCTGTTTCCTCAATAACTGTCCTTATGAGTTTAGGAACACTTCTAGGTAGAGGTGCTTCCTCAAAAGGTACTCCAAGCCCTAAAGTGTCGGCTATTTTTATCTCAGGTTTTACACCGTATTTTTCACCAAGCTTTAAAAGAGCTCTAACAAAGGGTATTAGTGTACCATAAATGTTGGCTCTAGTAGAGTCTTCTAGAGTCGCTCTAACAGATATGCCTTTCTTGAAAGCTTCCTCAATAACGCTAAGGTATTTTTCTAAAACCTGCCTTTTACTTAACCTAAACTTATAGTAAATGTGGTAGTCAGATATTGAAGTAAGCATAACAACCTTATCCATTTTATTTTCTAAAACAAGCTTTAAATCGCTCATGGTAGCTCTAATCCAAGCAACAGGTTTTGGATATTCTACACCTAAACTCTTAACCCTCCTTATAACCTCCCTATCCTTTTGAGTGTAAAGAAATAACTCACTTGACAATACAACTCCGCTACCATTGTCTAATTCGCTAAGCAACTTGTATATCTCAATTGATTCCTTAATAGTGAATGGTCTCCAACCCTGCTGCCCATCCCTTAAAGTAGTATCAGTAATGTATAGTTTTTCAGCTTTAGGAATGTGTAAAGCTGGTAACTTCGTGAACGAAAATATTTCTTTGAAGAATTCGAATTTTTCAGATACTTCGCTAAGTACTTTAAGGACTTCTTCATCCATACCATTACCACCGCTTATGGCTTACCATACGAATTAAACATTTAATAAATAATACTGTAATTGCACTTGAATATCATTGTATAAAGTATACAACCTCATTATATGTTACTTAAAAGAATGTTTATCTCTATTGGTTATAATTTATTAAAATGTTTAATCGGAAACTTACACTTTTGATGAGACGAGTGTTGTAGTGCTCGTTATTTTATCTATTTTCCTAATGGATAAAACGAGTTTTTCTAGTTCAGAAAGAGAGTTTGCTTCAAGAACAACAACTATGTCGAACATTCCGTAAACTATTGCTATGTCTTTAATCTTTTCCTTAGGAACCATTTTCTTTATTTCGTCAACTACGTCGTATTCTGTTCCTGTTTTAACTGTTACCAGGATGTACGCTGAAACCAATCCATAACTACCTCGTTAAGCTTACGCTATATTCTTAAATGATACTAGGCTGTTTTAAGGTTATTTATTGTTTGGACCATGAAGTTTTAGCTAAAGTTAAAGGGAGCAACGTGTTTGCGAAAGCACTGAACTGAAAATTTAAATAAAGATTATTCGCAAAATTCTTTGCGAGGTGTATTCTGATATGAGCAAAACGTATGCTGAACTCGGCTCACTAAAGAAGGGGCAGTATGTAATAATTGATGGTGAACCATGTAGAATAGTTGAAATAACTAAGGCTAAAACAGGAAAGCATGGAAGCGCCAAAGCACATGTCGTAGCTATAGGTGTTTTCTCAGGCTCCAAAAAGACAATAGTTGCCCCAGTTAGTCAGAGAGTTGAAGTACCAATTATTGAGAAGAGAACAGGCCAAGTAATTGCTGACTTAGGCGACGTATATCAGATTATGGATTTAGAAACTTATGAAACACTTGAAATACCTAAGCCTGAAGAACCAGAGCTTAGAGAGAGAATTAAGCCTGGTGTCGACATAGAATACTGGTTAATAATGGGTAAAGCAAAAATAGTTAGAGTAAGATAGTGAGGTTAACAATTTAAAGCTAAATTTTTCACTTACCAAACGCTAACTTTCTAAATAGAGCCCGATGATTGAAGGTAGGGAGCCGAAGATTTAAATCAAATGTGGTACCCTATGAGTGCTGAGGGCTTTAGCTAACATTAGGTGGTAAGGAAGAACAATGCTTGAGGAACTAAGAAACGCCTTACGCAAGTTTCTAGGAAGCGGAAAATCCTATGAAAAAGCCGTTCAGGAATTCATAAGGGATCTACAGAGGATACTTATTAGAGCAGATGTTAATGTAAAAGTAGTTTTCGAGCTAAGCAAGAGAATAAGGGAAAGAGCCCTTAAAGAGGAACCTCCGCCAGGGGTTCTTAGAAGAGACTGGTTCGTTAAAATAGTTTATGAAGAATTAACTAAGCTTTTCGGAGGAGAAAAGAAACCCCACATAGAAATTAAGAAGAAACCATACGTAATAATGCTCATAGGAATTCAAGGAAGCGGAAAAACAACAAGCGCTGCTAAACTAGCCTACTACTATAAGAGAAAGGGGTATAAAGTAGGCTTAGTATGTGCAGATACTTACAGACCAGCAGCATATGATCAACTAAAACAACTTGGCGAAAAAATAGGTGTCGAAGTATATGGAAATACTTCTGAAAAAGACTCAGTAAAATTAGCTGTTAATGGCGTAAAATACTTCAAAAGTAAAGGCTACGATGTAATAATAGTTGATACTGCCGGTAGACATAAGGAAGAGAAGGGACTTCTTGAGGAAATGAAGAACATAGCTGATAAAGTAAAACCTGACGAAATAATGCTCGTCTTAGATTCAACAATAGGTCAGCAAGCTCTTTCGCAGGCAAAAGCGTTTCACGAAGCAACACCTATTGGCTCAATATTCCTAACGAAGCTTGATGGAACAGCTAAGGGAGGCGGAGCGATATCAGCGGTTGTAGCAACAGGAGCTAAAATAAAGTTTGTAGGTACTGGAGAAGATGTAAGAGAAATAGAGGTTTTCGACCCGCCTTCTTTTGTATCGAGAATTCTAGGGTTAGGAGACATTAAGGGTTTAGTTGAGAAAATAAGGGAAATAGAGGAAAGCTTAGAGCTTGAAAAGAGACAAGCAAAAGCCCTTGCTTCAGGAAAAATAACTATGAGAGACCTTTACTACCAAATAAAGTCACTTAGGAAAATGGGGCCTTTATCAAAAGTTCTCCAAATGATACCTGGAATTGGTTTAAGCATACCTATAGATTCCGAACAAGCAAAACTTACCGAGGAAAAAATGGATAAATGGCTAGCCATAATAGAGTCCATGACCTATGATGAACTCGAAAAACCTGAGAAAATAGATAAGTCAAGAATGAGAAGAATAGCTTTAGGTTCAGGAACAACCATTGAAGACGTAAAGGAGCTCCTAACATACTATAAAATGATGAATAAAATGCTTAAGCAGTTAAAGAGAAGAAAAGGTATTTTCAGGAAATTCCCGGGACTGTGAATAATATGGAATTTTCATTTATATTTTGCGAACCATCCCTCTATTTGTTTCTTGAAAACCTTTACTTAACTGTTTTAAGAATAAACTCCTCACTCCTAATATCCCATGGAATTAGGCAAAATAGGAAAGCTTACATCATAATCAAGGATTTAGGTAAAGCCCTAATTATAGACGGCAAATATGTTAGAAACTATAGACCTGACTTTCAAAGCGCATCCGGCCTCCTATTGAAAGTACTTTTAAAGGGCGACGAAAGAAGAGGATTAAAAACTATTTCCTTAAAAGCACTGGAAAACTCTATTTTAAGAAACACAACAATCTATCATATTATTGAGGGAGAAAATCTAACAATGCCTAAAATTTTAAACGATAAAGTAGCAATAATTTTTCCCTCCATTAAAAAATTTAAATGTCTAAGAAATATTGGGCATAACGAAATTGTTATACCATATGCAAGCACTCTTTTAGAACACCAAATAGCAACCATAGTGAATACACTACTAGATGAAGCATCGGTGGGTTAAGTATGGAAGAAGTATTGAAAAAAGCTATTGAAATACTGAAGAACACACCTTTATGTGATAGATGCTTAGGAAGACTATTTTCAACTTGTGGAAGGGGATTGTCAAATAAGAGTAGAGGGGAGGCATTAAAAGTTTTTTTAACAATGAACATTAAACACGTAGTTAATGAGCTTAGCGAAGACGAGATAAAAGATTTCGCAAAAAACATTAAGTTCAAACCATTCCTAGAAACCCTAGAAAACTTAGGCTTAAAACTTCTTATAAGCGAGGAACCCAAATGCTTCCTATGCGAGGATAAATTAGACTACATTATAGAAAAGTATTCCAAGGAAATTTTGAAAAACACCGTTAACTATGAGTTTAGCAATTTCCTTGTAGGTGTTCATGCACCAAAACATCTTCTAAGAAGAGAGGAGGAAATAACAAGAAAATTCAAAATAGAATCTTATGAATCAATAAAAAATGAAATAAAAAGAGAAGTAGGTAAGGTAGTTAAGGAAGTTACAGATAAGCCTCCTGAATTCTTAGAACCCGACATTTTATTCGAAATAGACCTTGTAAATGATAGATTAAGAATTTACCCAAAACCACTCTTCATATATGGTAAATATGTTAAAGCTGGAAGACGAATTTCACAAGTTAAATGGCTCATATGGAAGGAGGGTAGATATGAGAAAAAATATAGGCTCTCAATTGAGGAGTCAATAAAACCCGTAATACATGTGTTTAAGGGAAGAGAAGCCGTACTTCACGCTGCGGGAAGAGAAGACGTTGATGTTAGAATGCTAGGTATAGGAAGACCCATGATTATTGAGGTAAAGGAGCCCATGCTAAGGAAAATTTCTAATGAAAGATTAAGGAGAATAGAGGAGCTCGTTAATAATTATTCAAGAGGCTTAGTTAAAGTGTTTCTTAAAGGTGAAGTGCGGAAGGAAAGTGTAAGGGAAATTAAGGAGGAATCTAAGAAGCACTTTAAAATATATAGAGCCCTCATATATTCTGATGATAATTTAAGTGAAAAAGAGGTTTTAGCTTTAGAAGATTTCTTTAAGGATAGAATTGTTAATCAAAGAACACCCTTAAGGGTTTTACATAGAAGACCTGACGTGTTAAGAGAAAGAAAGGTTTTTTCAGTAAAAACACATTACATTTGTGAAAAAGTTTTCGAAGCATTAATTAAATGTGAAGGAGGATTATATGTTAAGGAATTAGTAAGTGGCGACTCCGGCAGAACTAGCCCAAGTTTCTCATCAGTTCTTAAAAAGAATGTTGAATGCATTGAACTAGATGTTCTCTATGTTAGTAAGAAATAATGCTTCTACGTGAAAACATATATATCGGGACTTTTAGATTTGAACTACTAGAATCTAGCATAGCTAAGAAGCTGGTGTGAACCATTGGTAAAACCGCCAAAGGGATTTAGACATAGGACAAGGAAAATATTAAAGAAGAATGTTAGGGAAAAAGGTGCTATACCTCCCCTAAGCAGATTAATGTACGAATATAAGGTAGGAGATAAAGTTCACATAAAGATTAATCCAGCAGTACATTACGGTATGCCTCATAGAAGATTTCATGGGAAAACAGGTACAATAATAGGTGTAAGAGGTAAAGCATATCTTATTGAAGTTTACCTTGGAAATAAGAGGAAAGTAGTTATAGCAAGACCTGAGCATTTCGTTCCCGCAAAACAATAATGTCAAGATTTATTAGTCTTCCCGCACCTACTTTTACTTAAGCGTTCAGGGAGTTGTCAGTTATGGTTAGAAAAATAATTTCGCATCGCCCTGTAACTTACGCTGAAGCTCTCGAAATATTACGTGGAAGATTAAAGGACGAAGGAACCGATATACAGTATGCTACTTTAAGCTATTTAGAGAGGTTCATAAAGTGCGATAAGGAATTAGCTTCAAAAACATATAGGAAATTAAAAGAAGAACTTAAGTTAAGCGATGAAATATGTATCATGCTCATAAACATACTTCCGCAAACACCTGAGGAGGTTAGAACGGTTCTGGCTTCAGAAAACATAACATTAACGTCTGACGAAATAAACAAAATACTTGACATTCTGTCTGAGTGTATAAAGTCTTTAGAAAAAGAGTGATCGTACTATTTAAAAAATAATTGTTAATACGTGCTTCTCCAGAAAATATTATGAGAAGTGTTGAGAACAGCGCTTTTTAACAAGAACTTATGGTGTTTTAGAAGTGTTCCGCTCACGGCCACAAAAGCAGCAGAGAAAAGCGGAGCTTATGGAAGACTATGCCTACATTCTTGACTTTTTTCCTTCAGGAAACCCCATAGATCCTCATGAGGAACATAGGAGTAGACCTTTAGCACAAGCCATAGGGGATATGTACTTCATGCTTCTTGAACTTGCTCCTAAAAGAGGTGTAACATTATCGCCTGGCGAAAGAGTTTACATAGGTAAAGGGTTAAGGGATAAAATAGCATTTATTTACTGCAGAATAAATTATGATGAACTCTCATCTTTTGCAAAAGACCTTCTCCCTCAAATAGTTGAGAAAATAGTGAAGGAAAGAGAAGAGGTTTTCATAGAATTCTTCAATATAGCTCAACCCATAACTATAAAGCTTCATGCACTAGAGCTCATACCAACCATAGGTAAGAAGCATTTAAAAATAATACTGGATGAGAGAAAGAAGAAGCCCTTCGAGAACTATAGGAACTTAGCTGAAAGAGCAAAAATCTCAAACCCTGTTAAATTAATTACTGAAAGGGTTCTTATGGAACTCAGAGGAGAAGAGAAATACTATTTATTCGTTAAACCAACTAACCTTGTAAAGAACGTATACTTAGGGTACTTGCCTAGAATGTATGCTATTGCCTCTTCTAAAAGTAAGCTACGGTAAAAAACTTGTTAAACTCTAGCATAATTTTGCCCTCTAGAAAGCAACTTTTAAAAGAAACAGTTTTTCTGCTAAGAAAATACAGTATTAAGCCTAAAAAGAAGCTTAGCCAAAACTTCATTATAAGCCCTAGGTTGTTAAGAGCTATTTTAAATGAGGTTAAAAAGGAGAAACCGGTAAGAATATTGGAAATAGGAAGCGGCTTAGGCACATTAACACGTTATTTAGCTCAAATAGCAGAGGAAGTTGTGGCAATAGAAGTTGATAAGAAACTTATCCACGCATCTCTTGAAAATTTAAGAAACTTAAAAAATGTCAAGATAATTGAAGGTGACTTCTTTAAACATTACGTGAAGCTTAACGGTTTTGACATAATAGTTTCAAACGTTCCTTACCATGCATCCTCTAAATTACTGTTTACATTAAAGAAAATGTCTTTTAGAAAAGCAGTGTTAACATTGCAAAGAGAATTTGCTCAGCGATTAACCGCAGAAGTAGGTACATCAGATTATAGCAGATTAACCGTTATGAGTAACGTGTTTTTTGAAATAAAGAAGATTATGAACATAGGTCCAGGCGCATTTTATCCTTCGCCAAAAGTTTCTTCTACATTAATAGTTTTAAAAAGGAGAAACTATAAACTCCCCGTGGACTCTGAATTTTTCGAAAACATTGTTAGAATCCTTTTTACATCTAGAAACAAGGTTTTAGCAAATGTTCTTAAAAGAGCTCATGAAAAGGGATTAATAAAGCTAAATGAGGAGGTCTTTAAAAAACTCGGTGGCTTGGTTGAGAAAAGAATTAGGGAATTAACTATAGGTGAAATAGTTGAAATTGCCAAGTTACTGTATGAAAATATTTAGTGAAGCTCTCTTTAAAACGCATTTGTATGGCTTAGCAATCTATGTTCATCCAAAAGTCTATGCTCCATCAGATGACACATATCTTTTAATAGACTCATTAGAGCTTAGTGGAGGAGAAATCTTTCTTGATTTAGGATCTGGAACGGGAATTGTTGGTATTTATGCAGCGAAAAGAGGAGCTAAGGAAGTATTTCAAATAGATATTAACCCTTACGCTACAATTCTTAGTAAATGCAATTCTTATATTAACTTCGTTGATAACGTAACTCATGTAATAGTAGGTGATTTGTTTACTCCTTTAAGAACCCATGTAGAATTTGATATAATAGCTTTTAACCCACCCTACTTACCAGTTCAGGACAAAGGATTGCTTGAAAAGTCTTGGTCTGGAGGAGCTTCTGGAAGAGAAATAATAGACAAGTTTCTAGAAGGTTTTCACGAGTATTTAAAGTACGATGGCGAAATATATGTTGTTGGCTCTTCTCTTTCAAATTACGATTTAACGCTAAAGGCTCTTGAGAGAAAGAGGTATCGATGGAAAATAGTATCTAAGAAGAGATTCTTTTTTGAGGAAATAGTTGTTATAAAAGCATGGAGGCTTATAAAGTGAAAATAAGGATTGTCCTCGTAGAGCCTGAAGGAGAAATAAATGTTGGATTCGTAGCTAGGGTTATGAAGAATTTTGGTTTTTATGATTTAGCTCTAGTTAAACCTAAAATTAAGGTTGAAGAAGCAATACAATACGCTAGCCATGGTGCTGATGTTTTAAAGAAAGCAAACGTTTATGGAGATATTGAAGAGGCAATAAGAGATTTTTCACTAGTAGCTGCAACTTCAAGTAAAGTGAGTTTAGGCGAGGATCTGCTGAGAATACCTATAACTATCAGAGATTTTGCTAAGAAAATCTCTAAGATTAAAAATGGGAAAATAGCGATACTATTCGGTAAGGAAAGCGTTGGTTTAACACGTGATGAAATATTGAGAAGCCATGTACTAGTAACTATTCCTGCTTCCGAAGAATACCCATCACTAAATCTTTCCCATGCTGTAGCAATAGTTCTCTATGAAATATTCAGTGAGCTTTACAAAATAAAGTCCCAGGTGAAAACATTTGAACAACCTAAACCGAAGGAAATGGAGGCTTTACTTAGAAACATTGATAAAGCCGTTGAAGCACTTAAAATGCCTAAGCACAAGGAGGAAAAAATAAAGCTCGTATTAAAGAGGATCATTGGAAGAGCCTTGATTACTAGGCGTGAAGCATATGTTCTCTCAGGTTTTTTCAGGAAAGTTCATGTGCTTCTTTCAGGGAAGCATTAAGATGCTTTTAGTAACTACAAATCCGGGATTAGAGGATTTAGCTATTAGGGAATTAAGCGAGAAATTAGGGGTTAAAGTGAATTATGAAATACTAGTTAAAGGTAGAGTTCTCATAGAAAACATAAGATATAGTAATGATCTCGTAAACAAGTTGTTATCGCTTAAGACGATACATAAAGTCTCTGCTGTTCTTATCGAAGGCAAAGTTTCCAGAAAAGTTAGGGGATTAAAAATGATATATGAAATTACTAAGAAAGCTAAACCCCACACATACTTAAATACGCAAACAACTTTCGCAATAAGGTCTGAAAGAATAGGTCACCACGAATACACTTCAATAGATGTTGCTAAGGAAGCAGGGCAGGCAGTAGTAGATGATGCCTTAGAAAATGCGGGTTTTAGACCTAAAGTCAATCTTAACCATCCAACAATAATTTTTGATTCCCTAATTATTCATGATAAATACTTTTTCTCTTTAAGACTTACAGGCGAAGAATCCCTTCATAAAAGAGGGTATAGGGTTTATGATCATCCAGCAGCTCTTAAACCCACAATAGCTTACTCCATGCTTATGCTTTCAAAGCTTAAAAGTGAAGAAGTCTTCTTAGACCCCATGTGTGGAGGAGGAACGTTAGCTATTGAAGCAGCAATGAATTTTTCGCCAAGAAAAATAATATGTTTGGATATTTCACCTAAGCATTTAAGAGGTACTATGCTTAATTCTATTGCTGCAGGGGTTTATGAGAAAATAAAATTCATGTTAGGTGATGCAAAGAAACTAAATGAGTTAATAAGAGAAAAAGTTGATGTTATAGCAACTAATCCACCATACGGTATAAGACTTTTTAGAAGAGAAAAATTAAAAGAACTTTACGAAGGATTTTTAGAATCATCTAAAGAAGTTCTTTCAGGAGAAGGTAGAGTTATAGTGATTACGGCTGAATATGAGATGCTAAGGAATATAGCTGAGTCATTAGGGTACAAAGTTGTTGAGGAAAGAAATTGTATGCATGGAAATCTAAATGTAAAAATACTTCTACTTAAGCTATGAATTCTCCTGGAACGGAAAGGTTAATATTGCAGTTTCTAACGAATAAAGGAGCAGATATTAAAGAAGTAATGTGAAGGTGCATAGGAAATGCCTCTAAGACCAGCAAGATGCTATACGCACTTTTCAGGACCACCCTACACTAGGAAGGAGTATATTCCAGGAATCCCTCCGCCTAAAATAAGTAAGTTTGAAATGGGAAACATTAAGGGCGAGTACGACTTAGTTGTAGAGTTAGTAGCTAAGGAAGCAGGCCAAATAAGGCATAATGCTCTTGAAGCAGCAAGAATTATGACGCATAAGTACTTAAGTACCACGGTCGGCGAAGGAAACTACTTCTTCAAAGTAAGAGTCTACCCCCACCATGTTCTAAGAGAGAACAAGATGATGGCGTTTGCTGGAGCAGACCGTCTCCAAGACGGTATGAGACAAGCTTTCGGAAAACCCATAGGTACCGCAGCTAGAATATTTCCAAAGCAAGCAATACTTGAAGTTAGAATTAAAAAGGAAAATCTCGAAAAAGCAATGGAAGCGTTACGTAGAGGAGCATCTAAGCTACCGATAAAAACATTCATTAGGATAAGGAAAATGGAGAAATGAGAGAAGAACCGTACTTTTTCGAAACATCTAAAATAGAGGAATTTCTTAAAAGGGAAAAGCCGAAAAAAGTTCTAATACAAGTGCCAGACGGGCTTAAGAAACATTTTTACAAACACTTTAACCATTTAAAAAGAAAATTCGTAAACATAGACTTCATATTTTCAGCAGATCCGGCCTACGGTGCTTGCTTCATACCTGAAAATGAGGCAGCAACATTAGGTGTCGACGCTATAATTCATGTTGGTCATACTGAATATTACAGATCTAGCTTAAACGTTATTTACGTAAATGCATTTAGCAATCTTAAACCCTCACCTAGCACCCTAAATAATTTAGCATCACACTTAAAGGCTAAGGGAATAATTAAGGTAGGTTTATCCTACGTAATCCAGCATAAGCCAATAGTTGACTATGTGAAGAAAGCCTTGGAGAATAACGGAATAAGCGTGTTTATAGGTGAAAAATCAGGTTTAGCGAAATATGATGGGCAAGTCATAGGATGCGACTACTCAACTGCACTTAAAATAAACAATTTAGTAGACGCCCACATTATAATTTGTGGAGGATATTTCCACGCTATAGGACTAGGTTTTTCAACGCAAAAACCCATAATTAAACTCGGTCCATACATAAATTCTTATGAAGACTTATCTAAAATTATAAACCGCTACTTAAGGATAAGGTATGCTAAAATAATGAAGGCACTTGACGCTAGGAAATACGGGATTATCGTTGGTGCAAGAAGGGGCCAACATAGGATAAGCCTTATTAAAGAGCTTGTAAAGCTGGTTTCAAAAAAAGGTTTAAAATACGAAATATTCTCATCAGACATCCTTACTGTTGAAACTTTGAGAAACATGGATAGCGAAGATATAGATGTATATGTGGTAACATCTTGTCCAAGATTACCCATAGATGATCTTTGGGAATTTGAAAAACCTGTTCTAACACCTGGAGAAGCGTTTATGGTTCTGGAGGAAAATATTCAAAAATATAGGTTTCCATGGTGATCAATATAAGGAAGAGCGTTTTAGAAAGAATAATTGAACAAATACCTTTACATCCTAGCCCTAAAGTTGAATTAGAACAGTACCTTACACCTAGCGAAATAGTTGCTGAAATAGTTTTTGACTTATATCTTTCAATAAAATATAGCGACGCAATTATAGTTGATCTAGGATGCGGTACAGGCAGGTTTGCCATAGCAGCAGCATTAATGAAACCACGGCATGTAATATGCGTTGACGTAGACTATGAAGCATTAGAGGTTGCAATAGAGTATGCTAAAAGATTCGGTGTAAGAGAAACTATGGACTTTATTCAAGCAAAAATACCGTCATTTAATCTTAGAAAAGTAACAGTTGTTTTACAAAACCCCCCATTCGGTGTTCATAAGAAACATGCGGACATTATGTTTTTGGAGAAAGCTTTAAAATTAAATGCGGAAATTATTTACTCCATTCATAAATCAAATAAGGCGGCACGTAAGCTAATAACTAAAGTATCTAATGAAAAAGGATACCAGGCATCCATAATACATACTAAAAACATAGTTCTTCCACCTTTTATGAAGCATCATTTTAAGGTTAAACATAAAGTGCTTGTTGACATATACAAGATAGTGAAGAAGAAAAGCTTTATTGAAATATAAGACTTATTTGGTAGAGTGTAGAAGTTGTTCTAAGGGAGAAAGCAAGGAGAGCTCAAACCATAGGTAAGTACCATTAACGAAGCGTACATGTTAAGACTTAACGATGCTGACTTGCAGAGAAGGTGTTAAAGTTGGTTGAAGAGAGAAAATACATTTCAGGAAGAATAGTGCTTCCCGGCGAAAAACTATGTGTTGTTGAAGAATTCATTCCGGGAGAAGGAACATACGAAGATAACGGGCTAGTTTATTCTAAGGTTACTGGTAGGGTACTTTACGATTTCGTTGCGAAAAAAGTAACTGTAATTCCTTTGAGAAAAACAAAGCAACCGCCAAAACCTAATACTATAGTTTATGCAGTAGTAACTTCCGTTAAGGAAGATGCAGCTTTTCTAAAGATTTTCGCTGACGATAAGAAGAGGTTGTTTACAGGCCCATTTACGGGAATTCTTCATGTCTCGCAAGTATCAACAAACTATGTTAAAACAATAATTGACGCAGTAAAGGTAGGCGATGTAGTTAAAGCTAAAGTGCTTACAGCTAACAGTCCATTCCAATTAACTACTAGAAGTGCAAAGTTAGGTGTAGTTTATGCGCAATGTTCTAAATGCGGTACTGTACTAGTTAAAAGGAACAATAAACTTCTTTGCCCAAAATGCGGACACGTAGAACAAAGAAAAATGTCTGCCGATTACATGTTTAGGTAGATGATCTCTTTGAAGCTTAGGAAAAGGAATTTTAAAATAACGTTAAAAGATAGGGAAATGGTTGAGGAATTCGTAAATAAACTTCTTGAAGAACTAAAAATAGATCAAAGTAGGATCAACGTTAGAGGAACAACGGTTACGATAACTCTCTACGGAACCAAGGATATTATAGATTATAACTGGCAAATAATACGCGCTGTAGCTAAAGAGATCACATATATTAAAGAAATTGAAAAGTCTAGGTTGAAGAAATATGTGCATAGTATTTTGCAGAAACATGCTGGAGCAACTTTTCCTCTAGACGCTTTAGAGGAAGTGCTTAAGGCTAAAGGGTTTATCGCTAAAGTAGAATATGGGAAAACACTAATTTCAGACGCACCATTCGAAAGCATTTTAAACTATGCTAGAATGTTAGGTAAAACTATTCATGACCTTAAAACATATACAAGAAGTTCTTCAACAAAAAAGTTCTTAGCTACATTAGCGGTAATACTTGAAACAGACAATGTAGATGAGGTAAAGAAGTTAGCGATGAGAGAAGGTGTTTTAGAGGAAAACGAAATAGGACATGTTATTTTAACTATGGAATGGAAGCAAGCCCTAAACAAAATACTTAAGAAAGTAAAGTAGGGAAAAGTAAAATATACGCACTAGGGAATGGTAGCTTACGGTGTAATTTAAAGTGGAGTTAAAAGTTCTTCGGAAAGATAAAAACAAGGTCGAACTTGAAGTTGCAGGGGAAGATCACTCATTCCTCAACATACTTGTTAAAACACTTCTCAAAGACTCTTCCGTAAAGTTTGCCTCGTATAGAATAGATCACCCATTAACAGGGAATCCTGTAATAATTGTTGAAACTAACGGTTCAAAAACCCCCTTTGAAGCATTAAAGGACGCTGCATATAAGATAAAGGAATTAGCTAAAGAGTTTAGAGAAAAGTTTGAAGAAGCTCTCAGGGAATTCGGAAGTTAGAAATGAAGAGGGAAGTAAGAGTAGCTTTAATTTTAGGTAAAGAGCTCCGTAAAGAAAGAGTATACGTTTTAGCCGTATTTAGAGGGAAAATTATCGAAGGCATAGAGTTTTTTAAAGCAAAAAACTCCTTTAACTTAGCGTCAGCAATTGTTTCATCAAAGTACTATAACGAAATAAGGTTCTTCATATTTATTGGAGGCAGCGACCCATTAGTAAATAATGATGCTTATGTAAGACTGGCTAAACCGGTAATAGTTTCTGAAGGCCTAAACAACATTATTGCAACATATGGGATGAGTTTTGATGAAGCAAGGTCTTTACTAAACTTTTTAGCTAAAAACACGTTCTTAAATATTCTAGCTTTTCTCGAAACAGTTTCTACTAGTGCAATAAAGGTTTTAGAGGAAGTAAAGAATGCTTAATCATGATGAAGAGGCTTTACATATTGAAGCTTTAAAGAAACTAATTATTAAGTTACTAAAAGAACTTGAGGAAGCCGAGAAACGTACACCAAAAACCTATACGTCCTATGCTAACATAGTTAAAGCATTAGAAATAGCTTCTCGAATAAGTGGAATAATAAACAGTCTCGATAGCTTTATTAGAAAAACCCAGCCCTAAGTTATTGATGGAGGCTTAGAGTATGGGTAAAGTTATTTTCTCAGATGCCAGAGCTTGGAGATATCTAATGACAGCTATAGGTAAAATCATAGAAGAGGGTGTGCTCAAATTTACTGAGGAAGCAGCAGTACTGAAAGCTATGGATCCATCACATATTGTACTTATAGACTTATACATGCCCCGCTCTATTTTCGAAGAATATGACGTTAGTGGCGAAGAAAAGCTTGGAGTAAATTTCGGAGACATAGTTAAGATATTTAAAAGAGCAACTAAAAATGATAGATTAGCCCTTGAGTTTTCAAAAAACAAGCTTGCCATACTCTTCCTAGGCTCCTCCGAAAGAAAATTTGTCCTACCACTTCTATCACTAAGTGAGGAGGAAATTCCTGAGCCAAAAATAGAATTTAATGTTATGGCTAGAATGACAAGTGCGACTTTTAGAGATGTTCTTAGAGACATTGAACCAGTTAGTGAAGCAATAAAGTTCATAGGTGAAGAGGGAGGAGTACTAAGAGTTATAGGTTATGGAAGTAAAGGTGAAGCTGAAGTTCAGCTTTCAAGCGAAGCAGGGACGCTCATAGACATTTCTGTTAAAGAGCGTTCGGAGGCAGCATACAGTTTTGAGTACTTCAAAGACATATCTTCAGCTTCGCAAGCAGCTGAAACAGCGGTAATAAGGTTTTCAACAAATATTCCATGTAGGCTTGATTTCGAATTAGCCGGTGAAGCAAGGTTATCATTCTACATAGCACCTAGAATAGAGTAGTGAATAAAGATATGAATAGTAAAACTAAAAACATAGTTAAAAGATTGTTTAAAGAATATTACAGTAAAAATTTAAACAAAATATTTATACCTAAAAGTTTTGCTAACAGAGAGTTCGCATTTCAACCCTTCACTAAACAAGGCATGATAAGACATTTAGGTTTTGATAAACCTGAGGATCTCTACAATTTCTTATTAGAGAACATTCCTCGTCACTCATACTATTCAACAGCAATTTATGTTCTTCCCTCGGCTCGAGATATGGATGAAAAAGGCTGGTTAGGTGCCGAACTAGTTTTCGATATAGATGCAGACCACATTAATACTCCTTGCAAACTTGAACATGATAGTTGGAAATGTTTAAACTGCGGATACCAAGGTAAAGGACCAGCACCTGATAAGTGCCCTAAATGCGGCTCAAAAAACATTAAGGGCTTTACATGGGTTTGTGAGAAGTGCATTGAGGCAGCAAGAAATGAGATCATAAAGCTTATTGAGGGCTTCCTAATACCTGATTTAGGATTTAAACCTTCGGATATGCTAATTGCCTTCTCAGGTCATAGAGGTTTTCATTTACATGTATTATGTGATGAATGCTTAAAACTTTCATCAAGTGAAAGAAGAGAAATAGTTGACTATGTTAAAGGTTTAGGACTAAGTTTAGAAACAATCCTACCACCATATAAGAGGAGAGGAGAGGTAGCTGGTATTGATTTAGGTGAGAAAGGCTGGAGAGGCAAGATAGCTAAAAAGCTTTTTGAAAAAGTATCGTCCCTTGACGAATCTCTTGAAGAAATAGTAGGTAGGAGAGCTTTTAGGAAACTCTTAGGAAACTCTGATAAAATAATTAAAGAAATGACTGCGGAAACCCCAAAATGGACATTATTGTATAGATCGTTAGGATCTAAGGGACTACTATTGTTGTTAACTCAGAAAATTATTGATGAAATTAAATGCTCCGTTGACGAGAAGGTAACAATAGATACGCATAGGTTAATAAGGTTGCCGGGTTCATTACATGGAAAAACAGGTCTACCCGTAATGGTTTTAAGAGGAATTAGTGATCTAGAAAGGTTTGAGCTAAGCGATAGACTATCTCCATTTAAGGGTGAAGCAACAATAAGACTTATAGAGGATCTCTCTCGAAGCCTTACAATTTTCAGCGTAGCCGTTGGAGGGAAAGCTGGGACAAAATATAAAGTTAGTTTACCCGTAGCATTATATTTAGCATGTAGGGAACTAGCTGAAATAGAGGAAGTAGAGAGATGAAGGAGCTCCTCTCATTACTAATTAGAGTTACAGGATCTCCTAACGAAATAGTTACGTTAACTTATGATGAATATCAAAAACTGTTATACGATATGGAGAGGAACATTCCGTTTAGAAGCGAGTTAAGACAGGAATATCTCAAAGAGGTTAAGAGGTATTTAGAGGAAATCGCATTCATTAGAAGCTTAAAAGCCATTAGAACCCTAAAAATTCCTGAACAAACAATTGATAAGGCCCTTCTATCCTATATTCAAAGATTATTCACACTATACAAAGATGTTATTAGCGGGAGAATATTGCTAAACAGGAAAGGTAAAACTATTGTAAGAATTACTAAAGAAGCCATTTTAGATAAAGGGCTTATGGGAGAGGAAGCTATACCCATAAGGCTTTCAAAAGGTGACATAATAAATATTTCCTTGGAAAAAGCCATATCCCTCTACCTTTTAGGACTAATCAGTTTTGAGTAAGAAATACATAAAATATATTTAGTAGGCCAATACTTTTCTAACACTAGCAAGTTAATACGGAGGAACTGTGGGGAATAACGTAATGAAAGTGCCTAAAATCATAAGGACATACTGTCCTAGGTGTAAAACGCATACCGAACATACTGTCATGATTTATAAGCATGGCAAGAGAAGAGCTCTTGCTGAAGGCGAAAGAAGGTATAGGAGAAAGCAGGAAGGATACGGTAGCAAGAGAAAGCCTGAGCAAAAGAGGTTCGCTAAAGTAACGAAAAAAATCGTTCTTAAGCTTAAGTGCAGAAAGTGCGGTTACATATCCCATAGAAGAGGTATTAGACTTAAAAAAGTAGAACTTGTTGAAGTTATTAGGACAAGGTAAAGGTGGTTTCCTCCATGATAAAGAAGTACAAAATACTTATTCCCGAACCGAAAAGCAAGTTCATTAGAGTGAAATGCCCGGATTGTGGAAATGAACAAGTAATATTTGATCACGCAACATTTCCTGTAAGATGCCTTGTTTGCGGGAGAATGCTTGCTGAGCCAACTGGAGGAAAGGCAAAAATATATGGTAAAATAGTTAAAGTTTATGGCTAAACAGTTTCCTCCTTTAAATTATCTTCTCAAATAATAAGGAGGCTTATGAAGTGTCATTTGAAACAAAAAACCTTCCAGATAAAGGAGAATTAGTTATTGGAACTGTTGAGGAAATTTTTGAATACGGCGCCTACATTAGGCTTGATGAATATGAGAATTTAAAAGCATATCTCCCAAGAAACGAAGTGTCAACTAGGTGGATTAGAAACATAAGAGATGTTCTTAAGGAAGGGCAAAAAGCGGTTTTTAAAGTAATTAGGGTGGATAGGAGAAAAGGCCATGTTGATGTTTCATTAAAGCGTGTTTCAGATAGTGAAAGAAGAAAGAAACTATTGGAGTGGAAGAAACTTCAGAAGTCACTAAAAACATTGGAAATAGTTGCTTTAAAACTTAACAGACCATTTAATCATGTCCTAGAAAGTATAGGTAAAAAACTCGTAGAGAAATTCGGGGATTTATATGTAGGGCTAGAGGAGATTGCAAGATTTGGTGAAGACGCTATAAAAGACCTTAACCTGTCAGAAGAGGAAAGAAAAGTTCTCGTTGACGAAGCTAAGAGACATATTGAAATAAAGAAAGTGAAAATTTCAGGAACACTATTTTTGTTTACGATCAGAGGTGATGGTGTAAAAGTTATAAAGGAAATTCTTACAAGCATAAAGAATATTGATAGATCAAAAGAAATTTCAGTTAAAGTTTACACAGTTGGTTCTCCCAGATATAAAATAGAATTAACAGGGTTAAACTATAAGGACTTAGAAAAAGTTCTCTCCAAAATACTTGAAGAAGTAAAGATTAAAGCACAAAAGCATGGTGCACTAATGAGGTTTGTACGTGATAGAAAATGAAGAGAGTTTTAAGAAAATGTAGTGTTTGCGGAAAATACACCTTGCAGAAAGATAAATGCCCATACTGTGGAGGCCAATTAATCATTCCTCATCCTCCAAAGTTTTCCCCAGAAGATAAATATGGCAAATATAGGTACTTAGCTAAGAAGCTTGCCGGAGTAATTAAGGACTAATTGTTGTTTGGTTTAAAGTAGCTAAGTATTTCTCATAATTTAGTTTGTATAGAACAACTATTACTACGTATTCTCCTCCCCTTGTAGGCGTAGTATCGTAGAATACTTTTTCAAGTTCAAATATTCTTAAGGGTTTAAGTGGAGTAGCTGGTAGTGGAAGGTACCCGTAAGGTGTATTTAGAATTAGGGTCCAACCGTTTTCTTGGGAGACATTGTATGCTCCCCAAAGTATTGCCCTATAAAGTAGGGCTTCCCTAGTTTTATTGCTAAACCAGTTTGGTTCGCCAACTCCTCCACCAAAGTATTCAGTAGCGTTTAATCCCCCAACACTAATTATCGCAGCTGATTTTGAAATGTCTCCACCATGCCAAATAACTAAAACGTCTTCTCCAGTCCTTGTTTTCCCATGGTAGAAGACTTCAAAGAGAAGTAAGTATGTGAATTCATGAGGTTCCTTAAACTTGTTTAAAAATATGTTAGTAGCATATGTTTCATTTCCCATGAGAGCCCATGCCATAAGCTTTATTTGTGTACCATTTAATGTTGCGTTATCACAAATACTTGTTCTATTACCAATAACTGTAATCCAATATCCATAATCCCACCAAGCATTTACAATAGCGTCCTTGGGTAAGTTATTACGTACGTATTCTAAAGCCTTAATCCATGCAAAATTCTTCCCTCTAGATGATGCTTGCGGGCTAACAATTGTTGGCGATACATCAGCTCCCTTAATACCTAAAGGAGCTATAGTCGCCACAACCAACACTATAACTATTAAAACGCCTATTACAGGTACCGGGTTAACTTTAGCAAAATACCTTACTTTCTTACCTTTAGGAGGCTTCTTAACAAGCTCCTTCACTAATGCTTCTACCAAAACAGCTAATCCAAAGGATCCAGCAAGAGCTGCTAGTGGACCTGCTAAGTGAGCTAGATATGCTGCTGAAGTAACACCGTATATTGCTGAAAGAGATACTGTAAAAACTATTAATGTTTCAGGTTTAAGCTCTTTAGCTAAAAAGGCTAAACCTATCGGTATAAATATGAAAGCTATGGAGAGATGGTAAAATATGTAATCCCATGAAATTGAGGCATGTTCGGCTACAGAAGCAAATAATGCAAGCTCCTTTTCAAATCTAAGCCAAGGTAGTATTATTGAAAGCGCTCTTCCAGGTAGCGGACTTGTATGTCCTGTTATTACAAGTATTAGGTACGAGGATAAACCAATAGCTCCTAAACTAATCAAAGTTAAAGCTCTCTTAAATGGAGAATATCCTATATTCTTCATTGTTAAGTCCAAGTATAGGACGAAAAGCGAAAGTATCATTGAGAGTCCGCTTAGCGATGTTAAAAATGCTGGTGTTATCTTAGGTGTGAGAACAAGTATTACTGTTGCCGTAGTGGCTGTTAGCGTGTACATTATTGTAAATTCTTTACTATTTCTTCCTAAAATAGCTACTAATATCGCATACGTGGAGAAAACAAGTACTGCATAATAGTATCCACCCCATGTAAACCCAACTAGACCTAAGAAAATTCCTGAAAATAATGCATAAACTGCGCCCTTGCCTGAAAAGCCTTGCTTAACGCTTTTAATGAAGAATAATATTGAATAAAGGAAGAACATTACGCCAAAACCTAGTTTCGTATAGAAGCCCGCAATGGTTCTGTCAATAGCTGATGCCATAACGGCAGCCATAAAAGCTGCTATAAGCCCTGTTTTTTCATCCCTAATCTCCCTTCCTATAAGGAATACGGCTAAAACTTCGAAAACTCCTGCAAGAGGAGGCAATATTACGCCAATTAACATTATCAATTCATTCATAGGGGTATTTGGCATAAAAATTCTGCCTACATTATATGCTATGTAGCCTAAAATTGGTACGCCTGGATACTCTGTTCTCCAAACATCTCTTCCCCAAGGATACCAGAAGTTCTTTACGTTATCAGCTGTTAAGTCAAACCAGTAAAGGGGGCCGTGTTGAACAAGTTTTTCCGTAACCCAATACATAAAGTAGGGGTCATACTCGTAAAGATATATGCCATATTTTGTTGGCTGCATCCTTACAGTAAATGCTAAAATAAGAATAGCAATTAAGGCGGCAACATAAAGAACCTTACGTGTTTCCGGCATTATCTCGGGGAAACCCAAAGCTTCCGCACCCATGAAAGATTCTAGTTAGCTATAATGTGAGAGAGGTTATCACATACTAATATTTTTAACTCCGAGAGACTAATATATTCTAGCATATGCTAAATGCTCCTTGACGGCGGAGAACATTGAGGAAAAAAACCGTGGTTGAAAGAGCTATAGAGTTTCTTGAGAAACATAGCTCATACACTGGCACATTTCTTATTTTAATAGCTACATCAGCCATTTTAGCAGGAGCTATCTACGCTATAGTACATAAGGTACCTCCAATGCTAATGCTTGAAAACCAATTAATAGTTATAGTTCCGGTTACAAGCCGATATTACGGCATAATAAGGCAAACAGCTTCCGAGACTTTAGGTATGGTAATGCTGTTTCTCTTAGGGTCTTTAGGGGGAATCCTTATGATAGAATCTTCGAAAATAGTGAAGTCTCAAAGACTCTTAAACATAGTTTTCGGAATAGGGGCTTTATTATTCACAGTTTCAGCCACACTTACAGTCATAGTATATGCATATGCAAAAGGCTGGGGCTTATAAATTACATTACCATGGTACCGGCTTAAGTTTTAGTACATACGCTATCCTATTTGTAATCACATGTAATATTATAACTATTATTTGGAAAATTATGAACGATAATATGTTAAATTCGAAACCAAATATTGAAAGCACTAATGCAGCGCCGTAAACGAAATCTAGTTGGTCTAAAAGAGGAGCCTTTGCCCCTCTTTTAAGCCCTAATCTTCTTTTAACAAAAGAACCTGCAATATCGCCTAATAAAGCACCTAAGCTACTAATTACACCTATGAGAACAAATTTTTCATCATAAAAAACCAGTGCTTCAACAAAACCAGTGTATGTTCCGAAAAACAGCCCTAACGCGAATCCTTCAAATGTTTTACCATCTCCCAATATTCTTCTTCCATCGAAGAATTTTCTCTTAAAATCTATGGGGTATCCTTTTCTAATTAAAACAGGAGAGCCATTAGCAATTAAGGCTGGTAAAAATATTTTAAAAACATAGAAGAGCTCATGTAAGATCTCTGAGCTTAACAATACCCTCACCTACTATTTCGAAAAGAAACCTTTTTCCCTCATTTTCACTTTTCATGGATCTTTCTACAATTCCCTCTCTTAAACCCTTATTAACTATGTTTAGCCTAATAATGTTTCCACACCAGTATTCCAATATTGTTTTGGCTGCAGCTTCATAGCTTTCTCCTTCACTTTCCAGTATCGCTCTAACCTGGCTCGTTAAAATCACTGGTATTCTATGTTTCCTAGATACTTTAAGAAGCGAAGCTAACTCAAATTTTAACATTGAAGATGCTTTAGCGAAGTCCTCTTCAACCCTCATAAGCCCTGTTATGCTGTCTACAATCAATAGTTTTAACGAATAATGCTCAACTAAATTATCAATAAGCCTCGTTATGATGAAGTGTTGTTTAGCGAAGACTCTTACAGCAACGATCAGTATTTTCTTAAGATACCTTCCTTTAAGGGGCCTATCAAGAAAGAGCTCGTTTTCTGTACTAACATATGCTACAGTGTTTCCTCTTGCAGATTCTATGTAAGCTATTTTAAAAGCTAACGATGTCTTACCTGAAGCTGCTGGACCATATATGAGGGTTAAGTTACCTTCAGAGTATAGGTCGCTAAGCTTAATTTCCACTCTTACTCAAACCCTAAATGTATAGTGTTTAACAATAAAACATAAGCTTAATGTCAAATAATGGTTAAGGACCATGAAAATAGGAGTGTATATTGAAAACCCGGAGATTTTAAGGAAAATTTTAGAAGAAATAATTAAGCACAAGCTTCCAGTGAAGATTCTTGAAAAAATAGATAGAATAAATAGAGAAAAAGTGGACATAGTTATTACTGATGTTCCCGAAAAACTTCTAAGAAAACACGTTGTAATGGTTGTTAGAAGCGTAAGTACAGTTGAACAAGTTGTAGAAAAGGTAAAGCTTCTACTTAAACAAAAGCTAGCATACAATACTCTTCTAATAGGCGTAGATCCAGGTAAAAGAACGGGAATAGCCATTATTGGTGACGGAGAATTTCTTGAAGGCAAAACTATAGAGGATCTTGAGGAAATAAGAGATTACATAGACTACGTTTTAAGAAAATATCCTTACGTGAAATGCTTAATACGCGTAGGGTTTAAAGAGAATTTAACAAGCATCATAGTTGAAAAACTAATGGATAGCATTGAGCATATGTGGTCTGAAGTTATTTTAGAACTCGTAGATGAAAATAAAACTAGTAGAAATATTCGTGTTCCTCTTAAAGTTAATGGTAAAGTTCCGAAGGATGTTGCTTCAGCAATACAGATAGCACTAAAGAAGGGATTAAGGGTTGAGTTAGAACATGCTAAGGGAGAACATAGTATTAAATGAGGGAAAAGTTCTCCGAGTAAAAGGTCCTCTCTCCCTTACGCTTTCGAAAGGTTCCTTAAGAATTTTCGGATACGTAGCTAAACCTCCATTTAAATATGTTGTGCCAAGCTACAAGTCAGCAGCAATTATAGCTAATGAAAATTCCGAAGTAAGCATAGTAGCGGGTGAAAATGGAAAATACGACATCGTCAATAACGACATTGTTGTTGAATGGGAAAGCATTGCTAAAAAGGTTTTAGAGGAAAACTCTAAACCACTAACGCTAATGGTTATTGGAACAGTTGATTCTGGAAAATCAACCTTCACAACATTGCTATCAAATATTTCAGTTAACTTAGGGTATAAGACAGCAGTTGTCGATGCTGATATAGGCCAAGCAGACATAGGCCCACCAACGTTTGTAACCTTAGGGATACTAAATAATCAGCATCTTTCCCTAACAGAAATAGATCCATACATGTACTCGTTTATAGGTACAACAACACCTTACAACGTTATAGACAGGTTAATACTGTCCATAGTTAAACTAACACGTGAAGCATTAAGGAAGAACATTGAAGTCGTAGTAATAAACACTGACGGATGGTTTAAAGGAAATAGAGCAGTTGAAGCTAAATTTAAAACAATTCTCTATACAAAACCTAATGTTGTTTTTGTAATTAGGAAAGAGGGAAGCGTAAGCGAAATAGATAAGCTAAAAAGTATGCTAAAGAGTTTCAATACGAATCTAAGCATAATAGATTCTCCAGAATTTGTTAAGGAAAGATCTCTTGAGGAAAGAAGAAGTATTAGAGAAATGTCTTATACAAGATATTTTAAAGCTTCGGAAATAAGAGAACTTAGCTTAAATAAAATAACTCTTCTAGGACTAGAATTCCTACTTGGAAGGCGAATTGAAGAGCAAGAGTTGAAATTAGTTGCAGAAATTCTTTCATTACCTAGGCAATCAAAAATAGTTTTTGGATCATTAACTAATAGAACAATGTACTTAATCGTTAAGAGAAACACTATAACAATAGACATAGAGTCCATGAGGAAGCTTAGGGAAAACTATGGGCAAATAAGGTTAAAAATTTTAAGAGAGGGATGGGAGAAAGGGCTCATACTAAGCGTCCTAAATAAAGACATGGAGGAAGTGGCTATAGGATATATTGAAAGCATTGACTTTGAAAAGTCGAAAGTTAAAATTAGAACAGCATTTAAAGGTGAAATAGGGGGCCTCATAGTAGGTAATATTAAGCTATTTTACGATAAAGAAACAGGTGTTGTGAGGGAGCAAGGTAAGTGGAGTCTTTAACGTTGGGAAAATATTTAGAGAAAGACCATGTTCGTAAGAATCTTTTAGAGGTAAGGGATAGAAAAAGCAGTGTTCTTGAAGCTTCAAAAATAGCTTATAATAACCAGAGAAAACCAATACTGTTCCATAAAATTGATGATAAGAAGTTCCCATTAGTTATGAACGCTTTCTTCTCTAGAGACCTTATTTTCGAAGAATTAAAGGTAAGGAAGGATACTGAAGTTTATTTAAAATTCCTTAGGGCCTTAACTAATCCAACTAAAATGCGTGAAGACTCTCTTGAAAAATATTACGTAAAAACAAAGCTTACCTTAAACGACTTACCTATACTGAGGTTCTACCCTAGAGATGGAGGAAAATACCTTACATCCTCAATAGTGCTTGCAGGAGACGGTGAAGGAGTATTTAATGCTTCAATACATAGACTCATGGTTATTAACGAGAGAAAAGCAGCTATAAGGATTGTACCTAGGCATCTCTACAAAATGTTCTCAAAGTTTAAGAGCATGGGAAAAGACATTCCAATAGCTATTCTCGTAGGAACCCATCCGCTAATAGCTTTATGTGCAGCTTTTTCGCCACCTTATGGGATATATGAAATGGAGGTAGCTAATACACTATTTAACGGATTTATTAAAGCAGCATATGTTGGGGAAACTGAAATCCCGATTCCCTTGGTTTCGGAATTTATTCTCTTAGGGGTAATAAAGTGTGATGAGGAAGCAGAGGAAGGTCCTTTTGTCGATATTTTAGAAACATATGATAGTGTACGTAAACAGCCTGTTGTCGAAATTAAGGAGGTGTGGATTAGAGAAGATGGTGGAGTGTTTCAAGAAATTCTTCCGGGAGGGTATGAACATAAATTCTTAATGGGCTTTCCGAGAGAAGTTATGATATGGGATAGTGTTAGAAAAGTTGTTCCAGAAGTTAAAGCTGTAAGATTAACTTCTGGAAGTGGAGGATGGCTTCACGCAATTATTTCCATTAAGAAACAAAGTGAAGGTGACGGGAAAAACGCTATTTTAGCAGCATTTAGTGGACACCCTAGTCTCAAACACGTCATTGTAGTTGATGACGACATAAACATTGATGATTTTGAGGAAGTAGAGTGGGCTATAGCTACCAGGTTTAGGGCTGATAGGGACTTAGTTATAATAAGTAATGTGAAGGGTTCAACATTAGACCCCATGTCTGAAGAAGGATTAACAGCGAAAATGGGGATAGATGCAACTAAGCCTCTAAATAAGCCTTTAATTTTCTTCGAGAAAGCTAAGTTTTAGCGATGAAGAACCATGTACTTAACAAGGGAGGAGGAGAAAATACTTTCTGGAGAATACGGGCCTGAATATCAAAAGGCATTAAAGGCTCTTGTTAAATTAGGAGAAGCTATGGGGGCTAAAAAACTAGTAAACATAGTTCATGCTCACATTTCAGGAGTATCCTATAGGAACATTGGAGATGCTGGATCAGAGTTCATTGAGGAACTCGCGAAAGCAAAAGTTAAGGTTTTTTCAACATGTAACCCTGCAGGTTTCGACTTAAAGTATTGGAGGGAATTAAAGGTACCTAAGTCTTTCTTTGAAAAACAAGTGAGAATAATTAATGCTTTATCGAAAATGGGTGTTAAAACTGTTTGTACATGCACACCATACTATGTTAGAGAGCCTGTGTTAGGAGAGCATTTAGCATGGGGTGAGTCAAGCGCTGTACTCTACGCTAACACAGTTTACGGTGCGAGAACAAATAGGGAGGGGGGACCTAGTAGTCTCTTTGCAGCTCTCATAGGCAAAACACCTTACATGGGTGTTCACATAAGGGAAAATAGAAAGCCCAGAGTAGTAGTGAATGTGAATGTTGAAATCAAGGATCACGCAAATGCTAGCGCTTTAGGCTACTTAGTTGGTGAAGTTGTTAAAGACAAAATACCTTACATTAAAGGTTTAAAGAATCTAAGCTATGATTTAGTTAAATCAATGTGTGCTGGTATCGGTACCTCCTCTCCTCTTCCAATGTGTATTTTAGAAGGTATTTCACCTGAACAGGAAATTTTCGATTTAAACTATGTGGAAGAAAAATTAACAATTGAATCTAAGGATATAGAAGACTATTTTTCAAAGTACTGTTACGATGGAGAGTTCGATGCTATATTTCTGGGATGCCCGCATTTATCATTAGATGAACTATATTTAGTATGGAAAATTCTTTCTAAAAGCAAGGTGAAAGCAAGGTACCCTATAGTTCTTGCGGTTTCGCGGCACCTATACGATAAGATACCTCGGAAAATCATTGATGAGCTCGGAAAACTCGGAGCAACAATACTAAGAGATACATGCTTCGTTGTTGCACCCCTTAAACATATGAACATAAGGTATGTAGCTACAAACTCTATTAAGCATGCACATTACTTAGAGAATATTCATAAGGTGAAAGTTAGGTTATGTGAAACTACTGAGTGCTTAAGAATAGCTATAGGTGCTAAGAAGTGAAAGTTGTGAGAGGTAGAGTTCTTGTCGAAGGATATGCTGAAGGTAAAGCATTAGTTTCTAATGAGCCTATTTCATTCCTAGGCGACATAGATCCCAATACAGGAAAGATAATTAGAAATAACCATCCACTTAAAGGTTTAACAGTGAAGAACAAGGTGTTCATATTTCCCTACGGTAAAGGAAGCACTGTTGGCTCATATGTTATTTATCAGCTAGTTAAAAACAATGTTGCACCTAAAGCTATTTTGAACATGAAAAGCGAACCAATAATCATAATAGGCTGTGTTATTTCAAATATTCCACTCATGGATTCGTTTGAAGAAGACATTTTTGAAATAGTTAAAACAGGAGATTACATTATAGTGAATGCTAGGGAAGGATATATTGCTGTTAAGTGAGGATGTAACTTATGAGGAAAGGGGTTTTAATAGCTATAGAGGGAATTGACGGGTCGGGGAAAACATCTGTAGCTAAAAGAATTACCAAGTGGCTTATGGAAAACAATATTAAAGCATTATATACTTCTGAACCTTCAAAATCACCTATAGGCTTACTTATTAAGGAAAAAATAATTTCCGTCCCCGTAAGGAGGGATGCTAGAATAGAAGCATTACTTTTCGCAGCAGATAGACTATGGCATGTTATCTACGAAATACTACCACACCTTAAGGAAGGTACTGTAGTAATTGCTGATAGATACTATTTCTCATCAATAGCTTATCAAGGGGCATTAGGTGCCCCGATAGAGTGGATTAAGGAATTAAATAAGTTTGCTCCCGAACCAGAGCTTTCAATATACATAGACATTACGCCTCAGGAAGCTATTAGGAGGAAGCGTAAGCAAGGAGACATTAAGAAGTCATTTGAGAACATAGAGTATTTAAGTAAGGTTAGGGAAATTTATTTGGAACTTGTTAGGCAAAACAAGCTTGTATTAGTAAATGGTATGAGACCTCTGGATGAAGTAATTAATGAAGCAATAGGTAAGGTTAAGTCATTACTACTTTCTAGAAGCTTTTCTTAAAGCTTCAATTTTCTCAAGTATTTCAAGCCATAGCTTAAGGGATTCAAGCATTTCTTTGTTTATGGAGTCTGCGTTTAGTGTTGAAAGAACTGCGTTTATCTGATTTATTTTTGCAATAATGTTTCTTTCAAGATTCTCTAAAGCTATAGATGCGGTTACTGAAGCATGTTCTGCTTCGCTTTGAACAATGTAGAATCTTGTACCGCAAACTGGGCATATTATTTCACCTGTCTTAAGCTTAAATAAAGGTACTTTGTCTTTAGGGCATGTTGTTGAGAGCATCGTAGCTCCGGCTTTGAGGAGTTCAGCCATTTTCCTAATGTAGTCCTTACTTATTCTACTAGACATTTCTCTAGAACCTCCGAAAGGACTTTAAATAAAAACCCGTCTAAATATATTGTGCTAAACTCAGAGTACTGTATTAAAGGTGGTTCCTGTGATGAAGCAGCAAGCTGATGAAAGGGAGGCTAAAATAAGAATGGCTATAATGATGCTTACATCAATAATTAACGACACTAGTGTCCCAAGAAACATTAGAAGGGCATGTACTGAAGCTATAAGGCATCTTCAAAACCCAACTTTAAGTTACGGTGTAAGAGCAGCGAACGCAATAAGTGTCCTAGATGAAATTTCACAAGACCCAAACATGCCACCCTATGCTAGGACGAGAATATGGAATGTTGTTACCCTATTGGAAACTGTGAGAGACTAGTAAGCTTAAACTTAAACTTAACTTCTTTCCTTTTAACCATAGTATCGAAGAACAGTACTGCCACTTTTCCTTATGGTGAGAAATAAGTGAACGCCATAAACGTTAGAGTTAGGGGAATATACGCAACAGCGATTTCGAAGATACTTTACGATAAAGGATTCAACATTAGCCATGCTTCTAAAAAGATTAAGGAAAGACTTAAGCTAAAGGAAGCCAATATTCCACCTGACGTTACGGTTAAGGATTTAGAGCATAAGCAAGGGGTTTTAATTATTGGAAGTTTTGATGAAGGAAAAAAGGTTTATGAAACCCTAATTAATGAAATAAGTCCTCCAGTAACTTACGTAAGTAAGCTCCCTTTCCACGGAATTATTAAGGGCGAAGTAGTTGAGGTTAAAAATGGTGTTTCAATAGTTGACTTAGGTATTAAAGGTATTAATGGTGTGTTAAGGGAGCAGTTAAGTGTTGGAGAAGAAGTTATCGTAGATGTAAGTAGGCCCTTACTACCTCCGGAGAAAACAGCTGTTCTTTCAAGAAACTACATGATTCACGGTAAATACGTAGTGCTTATTCATGGGAGAAGGGGAAAAGTTTTCTTTAGTGAACACATTGTTGATTCTAAGCTTAAAAGAAGCTTGAAAACTATTTCTTCACTCATGAAGATCGAGGGAAAATGGGGTATTAAGTGGCGAAGTGCCGCGTCAATAGGTAAATTAGATGAAATAATGCTTGACCTGCAAAATACGGCAAAATACGCTAACGATGTTCTTTCGAAGTTTGAAAAAGCAAAGAAAGGGGAAGTAATTTATCGTGGACAATTTTTCGGAATACTACTGTTTATAAGTAATGTTAAGGATGCATTAGATGAAGTAAGGTCTAAAATATACCCCACGGTTAAGGGACACCATAGATATAAGTCTCTAAGCGATGAATTAACGGAGCTCGTAGATTACTCAGAATTCATCATATTGGAGAAGCCGGAATTTAGAAGTGAAATTTCTAAAACCCTAGAAAAATACGTTATTGAGAAAATTATGGAGAAAGGCAAAGTAGAAATTGAACACATAAGCATTCTCAGCAATGAAGTTAAGAAGCTTACCCCAGGACATGTAGTGAACATTAACTTAGGAAGTGATGAAACAGTTTTCACTGTTAAAAGAGTTTTTAAGGCAAAAGGAGTATTTGATGGTTTAAATGTTGAAAAGAGCCCCGGCGACTATGATTTAATGGAATTTTCAACTAAATACCCGCTAATTCTTCACAAATACTTTTCCAGAAACGGCAGTTTAAAGGGAATATATTTAAACATAAACTCGCCTCCAGAAGTTGTTCCTGGAATAATTAGATATGTCGATTATGAAGTAGATGTTGCAGCAACAAGTAATGAAGTAAAAATACTAGACAAGGATAAGCTTGAAAAAGCTGTTGCTGAAGGAATAATTGTTAAGGATGAAGCAAGTAAAATAATGAAAATAACTATGGAAGCCTACAAAATACTGGATTCCATGAAGAAGGAGTTAGAAAAACTAAAAATTGAGGATTTTAAACAAATATTCCTTAAGAAAAGCTAACCTTAAAAAACACCTAAAACTACATAGCTTACCGGGAAACCTGCGGGGGTGCCCGAGCTAGGTCAAAGGGGTCGGGCTGAGGCCCCGATGGCGTAGGCCTGCGTGGGTTCAAATCCCACCCCCCGCACCATGAATTTTCCTTGAACTTTATCATTAATTCCTCTATGAGTTTGCATGGCCCTATTGATTTCGTTATTTTCCTTTTAGACTCAGGATCATACCATTCTTTTACGAGATAATAGTTTCCCTTAACCTTCTTTATCTTGTAAAATACCATTTCAGTATTCCCCACAGTAGTTTCCCCTCATTTCAAACTAATATTGGTTTCCAAATAAAAACACTTTGAGGAAGCATGGCTGGGGAAACAAGAAATAATGAGCAACTATCTTTCTGAATAGCCCTATTTTTTCCACATGTCAATATTTAATGGGGGTTACCGTAATATTTTTAAACTCTATCATGCGAGTTTGTTGAGGATTTCCTACTTTACTGTATTCTCAGAAAAGAGCAGCTTCACTGGGGAAACCATAGCCTTCAGTTCTTTTGCCAGTACCGTGAAACACTCACACTCAATATCGGGTAATAGAAGTTTTTACCCATGTTTAACCCCCACGTAAAACTTATAAACTATACATAATTAGATTTGCTGTTTCCCAGAGAAGAGCATACAAACACGCCACCAAATCTCAATACTCTTTCTAGACGTGACGATATGTTTAGTTTAATTGACGAAAAAATAATAACTGCGTTTTGTTAAATAATAACGGTGATGAGAACCTTTTTAAACAAATGATATTAATATATGGTGATAAAATTGCCATCTCGAAGAGATTTATTCAATGGTGTAGCATGGATTATTGTCGAGTTTAGATTTACGCCTAAGGATATTCTATCTATTCGAAAATATGCTCGCTTTGCAATACAAAAAGTGGCTTATTTACTTCATTACTTAGGGGTAGATGGGTTTAGAAGCTTAATGTTTAATCTATATATAAACGGTCCATATTCGCCAGAGTTAGCAGATACATATTTTGAATTAGCTAGAAAACATCCAGATAGAATATGTGATTATGCTAGAAATTTCAGACTGGAACCAAGAATTCATTATATTGTTAAATGGTTTATGAAAAAACGTTATTGGTGGATGGAAATAGCAACCACCATTTTAATGATACGTAAGAGATATCCACGTATTAGCATAGATGCTTTATATAGACTTGTAAAGTCAGCTAAACCTTGGATTGATGAAGAAACTTTCAATAGAGTCTATAGATCACTAGAGAGAGAAGAATTGCTTTGAATGTAAAGGGACCATCACTTGTGGAAAGTCTATCATATAGATGCATGCATTCTAGTTTCGTTACTAGATGGAAGCGACGATTATCACAAAATATATAGTCAGTTATTTAATAGATACAATATGCATTATCTATTTCGAATAACCCACGTGGCCTTTGGCGAAACCCTTCATAGACTAATGGTGAAAAAGATAGATATGGATTTAGGTAGGATATCTAACAGAATACAACATTACAACATTGAAATAAGAAATATGCCTGATTATAATTCGTTAAAGAAAATTATGAACTTTATTAGAGAACATGACGATAGGCTAGATTATAATGATATTCTCATTGTTGCTGCAGCTATAGCAGATAAGGAATGTTCAGGACTAATTACTATGGATAGCAATATGATAGGTAACCAAGCAATAGATTTAGCTGCCCAGAATTATGGAAAGAAAAGATTCATAGTAAGCGATAATCCATTTAAGAAACATAGAAGGTAACAACTTCATAATAATTTCGTTTATAGTCTAAGCAACATGATACTAATATGTTAACATGTTCCAGCACGTAGCTAACATAGCCTTGCAGTTGTTGGTTGGTATAGTGAAACGCGCGTGCACAAATTTTTTAAACCCTACTATGATTTTCCGATCCGACTCTGCCAATTCCCTACTACTGCTACATAGCCTTGCATTTTGGTGCTGTCACCATGAAACTCTCTTACTCTTCTCTATTTCTTCGCAATTTCCTAGAGATTTCGACTTTCTCTTGCCAGTTGATGGATCATACCATTCCTTAATTAAATAGTACTTACCCTTTATTTTCCTGACACGGTAGAAAACCAAGGATTCCACCATATTAGTTTTCACCTTCAAACTATTTAGAGTTTGCTTCACGGATAAAAACACTCCGAGGCCCTGTGGAAACATGAGCCACAATATATAGGTTCGAAACAATATCTATATATTATATAGTTTTTTCAACGTGGCTGAGTGAAGAGTTTTTAGCTTTGTTTCACGCATGGATAAAATAGGTGCTTAATGTGGTGGAAAATGAAAGGAAGCTTCCGAAGAAAGATGATCTCAGGGTTTTCTGTGAGTATACCATTCAGTTTATTAAGAGTATTCCGAGGTCTAAGAAGGAGTTTTTAAGAACCGAGGAAAAAGCCGAGGCTCTTGGTAAGTTACTTGCTGAATTAGTGAATGCTGTTAGGAGCGGGGAAAATGAGGAAGCAGAGAAAGCATGGGTTAAGCTGTTCAAGGAAATAAAAGCTCAGGTAATAGAGGAAACGCTAGCTTACGCCTTAGTATATGCTTACTACAGGATTCTGAAGCTTAACAGGAAGCTTTTAATGGAGAAATGCGGGCTCCCCAAAGCCACATGCTACAGGTGGATCAAGGAGCTCTCATGGGTTATGGATCCAGAATTTAAGAATCTAAGGAAGGCAATTGACCACATAGCTTACTTCTGGAGCTTCCCAGCCCTAACGGTTACCGCAAAAGAGCGCTACAGCATGGAAGAGCTTGAGAAAGCAGTCTTCATGGAGCAGTCTCAGAGGTAAAAAGGAAGTCTAAAGCAGAGTCTCAGATGAAAAGCGTAGCCGACATTAGCTGTCTCATTCGATGCGGTGCTGAAAAACAGCTAATACATTGTTATAGTATATATAGTGGGTCTCACAGTCTCAGAGTCTCACATCTACGGTTTAAGAAAATAGTATGTGAAGCCCTCTGACTCTAAACGTTGCAGCTCAGCTTCTGCTTCACGAAGGCTCCTGGAGAAGCCGCTTAAGCTGTAGAAGATAATGTTCCTTATCCTGTGGGCTAGGGCGAAGTCGACAGCGGCCAAGTAGTTCCTGCGCCTCCAGAGAGGCACGGATTTCGCATGCGGGGGATCAACAAAGTAGGCAACAATCCTAAGCCCCCTTTCAGCAGCAACCCTGCGAATCTCCTCCTTAACATCCTCGGAAAGCCGACCAACAAAATACACAACAGCCTCCTCCATCAAGCCTCACCCTTCCAAGAAAGAAAGCCAGCAAACAAAAGATAAAAACCCTAAGACCATTCGGAATCTGTCGGAACTTATGCGGAATTCGTCGGAATTCATTCGGAAACGATGCGGAATTCATGCGGAATTGATGAATATCAGAGCGGGGTGGGGGTCTGGAGTGCTACGCGGGACAGGCGGAGGGGGCAGGGGTCTCTCCGATATATATGAATTCCGCAATATTTCCGCATCAGTTCCGAGGTTTTCCGAATGAATTCCGAGAGGTTCCGAATGTTAGCTCTTCTCTCTAGGTTTTAACTCTAGGAGCTCCTCTAGTTCGCTTGGGGAGAGAGCGGTTAGCTTGGAGTCTTTAGGTATCTTGGCTACTATGTCGTTGCCTTTGAGTGTGAAGGCTAGGAGCTCGTTCAAGAGCTTGTTCTCGGAGATTATGAGGATCTTCTTTCTAAGCATGCTCAGTATCTTAGGTGTGGACCACTTTCTCGTGTCTATAGCTTCAGCTATGTAGCGCCTCACATCTTCATTGCTTAAGGGAACCTCCACGGGTCCTTGGATTGCTTCTAAATGCTCATTGTACCATCTTGCGATTGCATAAATGGTTACTCTAGCATAGTATGGGAGCGTGGCCAGAAGCTCCGCTTTCGTAGCGAACCTTAAATCGCCAACCAAGTAGCCTAGGGAAGCAACCATCTTTTCCTTAAACATTTCATGCTTAGACTCAGCTGCTTCATCCAGAAGCTCGCTTATGCTCAGCGTTCCGCTCCAGACTTCAGGGAGCTTCGCTAGGAGAACATTGTTTAGCGCTAAGGCCTTGATTCTTCTCGAAGAATGCATGAAAACATTTCTGAGGTAGGTGCTGAGGAATCCGAGGCCCTTGTCTTCAACCTCCTCTATTTTATCGTTAACTTTGCTTGGAAACTCTACTTTCTCCTTCAGCCAATTTTCAACTGAAGGTTGTTCCCAGATTTTCCTGAGAAGCTTTTTGAGCCTAGCATTGGATCTAACTCCTCTAATGATTTTCCATGCTTTGAAGAATTCATTGTTGAAAGCAACTGGGTTTGCTTCTCTAAGATATGGGAGGTAGAAGAATATTGTTCTCGAACCTAATGCCTCAGGGTTCGAGAGAAGCAGCCTAACCGAATTGCTGAATTGCTCTACTTTTCCGCTTAAAGTGTTTCCTGTGAAAACAAGAGGGGCCGTGCCGTAGCATACTATTCGGTGTAGGCCTACTTCCCTTCTTGAAAACCCTAGGGCCATATAATCCAATGTGTATCTTAAGGTTTCATCAGCCACGTTCACTTCTAAACTTTCCACCTGAAGCACAATATCTCTACCATGAAGAGCGCCTATTGTTGGCCTCTTCGTTGAAGGATCAATGCCTCCGATAAGGGAGGTTGCGGTGGCGTGGGCTACTGGTTCATCGCCTTGAACAGCTCTGGCTAGGGTTGTCTTTCCTCTTCTTGTCGGTGTGAAGAGCAAGGCATGGGGGCTATCGAATGGTCTAAAGTAAGGTAAGGCATAGCTGCTGTAGAACTCGTAAATGAAGGGGTCTGCTCCATCTTTCGGCTTTGCTTTTTCAAGAATGTTATGCCATCTATCCTGGGCCATGTAGTAATCGACTATTTCGTTGGAGAGGCTTTTCCTTAGGAAAAACGTTATTTCGGAGAGTGTGTCGTAGTTTTCGCCTTCCTTTAAACCGAATGTTTTTCCGAGAATGCTCAATATTCTCTCCCTATCTGTTTGGCTCAGTTTCTCAATGATTTCCCTTATTTCATCCGCCGAAGCCTTGTAGAGGTATCCTTCAACCTCTCCGAGTTTGAAGAAGGAATCGGTAATTATCAGTCTTTTATCGTCAGTTACGTAGAGCCATAGTGTAGGAACCCTTTCAAGAGCTAAAGCGAATGCTTCATCAGGGTTTAGCCCGTAGCTTTCAAGAAAGTCTCTGTAGCTTGTGCTTCTTGCTTCGCCCCCTGCTGAAACGGCCAGTCCAACCTGCTTTCTCGCAAGCATATCGAATGTTTCGGTTCCCCCGTTGACTTTGAGGAGTCTTCCGCCCTGCCAAATCTGAGTTATGTAGTCGTAGGCTACATAGAGCGTTTTTGCCAGGAATACCCTGGCCTCAGAGGGTATCGTGAACTCCTCTGTAAGCAGAGTTTTAGATCTAAGATATGCTTTCTCAGCTTCAGCGTATGCTTCCGTAATTTCATCTTTAAGCGTTATTAACCGTAAGTATTCATCTACTTCTTTAGGCCGTTTCTCATGAAAGTATTTCTTCGCAGCTTCAGCCGCAAACTTCTTTGACAACACTTTTTCACGTAGCTTCCTTAGACTTTCGGCCTCAACCCTCACCACTACATTGTCAACGCTTACCTCTGCAACAACCCCTCTCTCAGAATCCGCTATTTTGATGCGTACTTGAGCCTCAGCCACGGTTACCTACCCCCTGACCACCCTTTTTAAATGAGAAACATCGCCAACGATGCTCACAAAAGCTACATAATAGTGAGAACTCAGGTTTAGGCGGCCTATTTTCCCTAAGAGAATACCATAGGTGAAAAGCGCGCTTAACGGTTTCCTTCCATAGTCGTTTACCAGGTTTTAAGTCGAAGACTCTTACTTTTCCGTCTTTACCTATGTAGATAAGGTATCCTTTCCTAGCTTTACTCATTATGAGGTAAGCGTTAAGCTGCCTTAAATGAGGTAAGTAGGGTTTCTCAGGAACCTTTCCTGTGGTTTTAATTTCTAAGACAATGTTTTCCCTCGGATTGTAAAGATCAACATGCCCTACGAGCTTAAATTTCCCCAGGTTCCATTCGACCTCTAACTCATCAATCCATCCCTCCTCTCTCAAAAGATCCTGCAATGCTACATGAACGCCATTTCCAATAGCCATAATGACATTTTTAATGTCAAGTGTTGCCTTCAGTGATTTACGATCATAATAGGCTTTCCTCAGGCATCCTGAAACTTCGCCAACATGGATTATGTCGCTACCGTAATGTACCCTAGAGGATTTCTCTATGATTCTTCGAAACCATGAGTAAACGGTTTGAGCATTAATTACCGTTACCATTCCATGATCCCTCATAGAGTTTTAAAGTAAGGTAAAAGATCTCAAGCCAGGTAAGCGTGAAAGCAGGCTTGTTCTGAAGAGAATCATAATTAAGCCCAAAGAGCTCCTCAAGAAGCTCGGATCTTACAAGGTATCGCCTTGGCTTGGAGGCTCTAATGAGCTCAACTTTTCCTTCACGTGCGTAGCTAGCGAGTAGCTTTCCGAGCTCTGTTTCAAGACTGTGATTATTGATTCTTAAAATGGTTTTTACATCTCTCGGTGAAATCGTAACGACAGTTCCTCTCGCATGCCTGATTTTCCACAAAAGAAGCCTGATAAGCGCCTCCCTTGCTAATTCTCTTCTATCCTTGAAAAATGAAAAAAGAGGTTTGGTTTTAAGAGCCATCGCTTAATCACCTTCTTTGATTATTACTTTTTCTGCGTCAAGATCTACTGTTATTGATGCTTCCTCCCCTATTGCAGAAGCGACTATGTCGGCTATGAGGTCCTGCGCAGCCCTCTTAACGTCTTCAGCCTCTTTTTCATCAAGCTCAGACGCAATACTCTTAACCGTCCTCATTAGCTCCTTGACTTTCTTCTTCATTGATTCGCTAAGGCCCTGCGGCTTCTTTTCCTCCTCAACACTTTGCTTAGGAACTTCGTATGTTATGCTGAAAAACGGATTCTCAAGCCACAATGTCTCAAGCTCTTCTTGCAGGTCTCTTTTCAAGTCTATGAGTAGTTCTTTGGTAACCGCTTTTCCGTGCTCTAATCTCTCAAGAAGAGAAGCTACTAATTGCAGCTTGGCTATTATTTCAGCTTCGCCGATTATCCTTAGGAGGTCTTCGGCTTCTTCATCGCTAATGTCATTCGCACGTATGATTTCTTTTAAGCGAAACACGAACATGATTGCCACCTCAATATGTTGGATTTGGTATAAGTTCGACTACTTCGCTATAGATTTCTCCATTGTCCTTGCTTATGCTGGCATAGACTGCTACAGCGTTGCCTTTCAGGTAGATGCGGACTTTGTAGCTGTCCTGCATTTCCAAGACATCGACAGCTAGAATGTCCTTGGGATTTACCATGTGCTCCTTTACCGCATTAGCTAATGCTAAACTAATTGCCTCACTCCTCCCAAGCTTTTGCTTAAGAGTTTGGGTTTGCACAGACTTCACCTCTCTATATTTCTAGTAGTTTCTAGAAACTTATAAATTTTTCTAGAAATTTCATGTAACAGGGTTTTTATTCTAGAAATTTCTAACATGTAATTGGTGGTTTCATGGGAAGCATACGTGTTGTTAAGCTTCAAGCTAGGGAGGTTAAGTACTTCAGAAGGAAGGAGGGCCAACCTGAAAAGACCGAGAAGACAATACATTATCTCTTGACTGTTCCAGTTGAGCTTATTAAGGAGCTTGGATGGGCTAAAGGAGACCCTCTCGTAGTCAGGATAATGGAAATAACTGTTAACGGATCCAAAAAGAAAGCCCTTATCTACTATAAACCTTAACGTAGGGTTTTTTACTTCAGAACTTCTAACTTCTTTTTTGGGGGCTATCTGGGAGGTTTGGTTCATTTATCTTCGCCTCTTCCTCCTTTTTTTCTTAATCTTCAAGCCTAGGAGTTTCTGTGGTGTTAGGAATCTCCATAAGCGCTCGAAGTAGCCTTCCATGCGCTTTCTGAAAATGGTGTACCCTCTGCGGTGTACTGGCCAGGGCCAGGGGAGTTCAAGTGTTCCTGAAGGTGTTCTTCCCGACCTAGGGCGTCTTGGCTTCTCAGGTTCCTGCTTAAGCAATAGCTGTGTCAATTGCGTTAACGAGGTTCCCATGTCGATACGTGGTGTTGGCATTAATTCTTGCGGAATATCAAGCTCAATTCTTGGCTCTTTCCCGAGGCCTTTCTTCGGAACGTTCTTCGGCGTTAGGCTAGAAAGTAGTGCCATGCCTTCATCTAGCTTTCTAAGTTTCTCCTCTTTGATGTTGATGATGTTTCTTAGAAGCCTCCTGTAGTGTTGTCTGAGTTTTCTAGCGTGGGCTGAAGCCTTCCTGACCGAGAAAAGCTGCTTCAGAAGTTGCTTGCTACGGTAGCTCTTAAGGGGTTTGATGTCTGCTTCTAATATATTAGATAATGTATTTACTGTGGTTGATTTGCTGCTTATACTCGGTGCTGGTGTTTTAGATTTTGCCCGCGGTTTCCCCTGCGGGAGCTGGCCTCTAAGAGGCTGGGTTAATGGTGTAGCCGATGGCTCTAGCTTCGTTTCCTCAACCTTCTTCGCTCTCATCTTCTCGGTGGCTTTCACCACATCCTCTATTGGCTGCAAGAGGCTTAGCGCAGCTCCAGGTGATAGGTTAATGTCTAATCTTGGCTCAAGAATGGTTACTGTCCTAGACATTCTGCTTGTAAACAGTGTTTTGCCGAGCAGCTCCTGAATCAGCGAAGCCGATGGTGTGGCTGAAATTGCTGTTCCCGCTGAGGGAGCACCCTTCAGCGAGCGAGCTCGGAGAAGCAAATCCAAGGCTATGCTTTTAGTTGCACTCTCATCAACCAGTAGATAAAACTCTTCGCTTGTCCACTTAGCGGGTTTTTTAGGCAACCTTGAGGGCTTGACAATATCCCTTGCCATGTAGAGGATGCCTTTAGGCCCTATTCTTCCGCCTGAAATCTGGATGCGCCCGTGTAAGCCCGATGCCTCAACATTCACGTACTGGAATTTCGGTGTTGAAGCAATATCTGCTGCTCCAGTGCTGGAGCCTCCAGGAACCTTCACAGCCTTGCCAGAATGCTTAAGCTTCAGTATGGCCATTTTATCATTAAAGACAACTTTTCCCTCGGTTTTCTCAGGTATGAGCTCGTACGTTACCTTCTTTTTCCCAGCAATCTTGGAGATGCCTTTTCCTAAGGCTTTGAACCCTAGGTAGGTTCCTACTGCTCGGCCTGTTGTGAACGGTATTGCCAGCGGATCAGTCATTAGCACTTTTGCTGTGTTCTTAATGGAGCCTGCGGGATCCTTGAGAAACTCCCTTGCCTCTCTAAGGATGCGCCAGGGCATTGCTACATCGACGAACCCTGTTAATACGCCAGCCGTGAACGCTGATGTCGAAGAAGCTAATGCGTAGCCCCAACCATAAAGCTCATGGATGTTTGGCTTGTAGCTTGGAACGGTTTCTGTTCCCAACTCTTCCTGCAAATGAGGCGATAACTTAGCTTGTTCAACCTCTACCTTTGCTTTAGCTTTTTCCTGGTAAGCCATGGTCTCAAATTCCCTGGCCTTTCGAAGCCACCCCCTAGCCGACGTTAAGGCTATGGATTCAGCGGTTAGAGCTGCTTCTTCAACCGCTCTTCCCGTTTGGCCACCAACATTGCCCTTACTAATAGGCTCAGCAATGTTCTCCTGGCGCCAATGCGGCTGTTTTTGTTCTTCAACCATACGTTTTTCAGCTATTTTCCTCTCCATAGCCTTGGCTCGTTTCAGCTGCTTTTCGGCTGGCGAGCTAGAGGGAGGCCATGGCTTTTCTTTTCGCAACTTCTCCTCGATTATTTGGCTCCTAGGAGCTTGTCTCCGAATAGGCTTCCTGGTTTCGCTAAGCTGCTTTTCGATTGGTAATTGCTTTAGCTTCTGAAGCTTCCTCCTAGCTCCAATTAGAGCCTCAGGCGGAGCTGGTTGAACAGGGCTAGCTTCACGCTGCGGAGATGGCGGAGGCGGTGGAGGAGGCTGCTGTAATCTCTTTTTCTGCTGCTCCTGCTGTTCTTGGTAGTTCTCGTTAGGAGCCGCTTTTAGAAGCATGTTTTCTCCGCCTCTTCCTAAGAGCCTTGTATATTTTGCTGAGTCGCCTTCGCCTCCTCATATTGAGCCACCATTTTGAGGAAGTTTAGGGCTAGGTCATGTGCGTACCAAGCGTAGGTTCTCGCCTTCTCCTGGCTGTAGCCGAAATAGTGTCGTAGGACCGTGTACGTTAGCGACGGGTTCAAGAGGGCCTCAAGAATTATTAGCGATGCTAGATCCTTGATGTAGGGTTGCGGATTCAAAGCCTCATGAAGCTGCTTAAGAATGCTTAAGACCTCGGGGTAGAGTCTTACTTGCTCCTGTCGCCCCACTTCATAGCACCCTAAGACACTTAATCGACAAGCTTATTTGCGAGCACACAATATTTAAAATATGTGCTCAGAAGCACATATCGAGGTGTGCGGTTGAATGAGAAAGCACAGCAGCAGGTTAAAAAGAAGTGTGCGGAGTGAAGACCGTAACGCACAGGCTCTTATTTTCATGTTAAAATATATTGCTCTAAACGGTCCCCTACCTCTTTACAAGGCGATTAAGGCTGCTTCCGAGGAGCTTAAACTAAACTTTGAAGCTTTCAGAGCCTATGTTCAGAGAAGATTTGAGAGGCTTGTTGAGAGAAAAATAATTGATGTTCTCGAAACACCTAAAGAGGGAGGGAGAAAATACATTGTAGATATTGGGCCCAATGGCTTAGGCCTCTTAGACGCCTATTTTCCCTTAAAGTACATTGTTCTGGCAAGGAAAGGATATTTCCCTAAAGACTTCGCTGATTTCATCATGGAGAATCTTAGAGAAGACCATAGGGCTCTCCTCAATGGCATACCGTTGTCTCTTCCGTTAAAGTATTTTTATAATAAAGTATTCTACCGAACCTTCGATGAATACTACAAAAACCATTTTGAAGATCCGCTTACTCGGGAAAGACATGAGCTACTTCACATGCTAGACTTCAGCAATAAGGAGAAGCTAAAGAAGTCTCTGGCTAAACTACAGCCTCAAACTAGGAAGTATTTCCTACCGAAATTTTTTGAAGAAATTATTGAGGATTTGGAAAACGCCATTAAATTCTTTGAAGCACAAAAGAAGAAAGCACAAGAGTTCCTGAAAATCCTGCAAGAAGTAGAAAAGAAAAAATAATTTAAATTATTTTTATTCTATTTCTAGCTCTAGGATTTCGAATCCTCCTTTCCTGGCTGCTTCCCAGTATTCTTCCGTTCGCTTCCTCGATGTTTCCAGTAGCTTGTTGAATAGCTCAATTCCTATACCCGCCATTTCGCACGCTCTGGTTTTAGAATAGCCTTTCGCAACATAGAAGAGGGCTAGGTAGAACCTTGACAGCTCCATGTACATCCTGTGTTTCCTGAGGAAACGCTCCTCCAAAGCAACCCGCCTACCCATAATCAACCACCAGAAACAACTTCCTCCAGCTTCTCCAGTTTGCTTAGCCATCGCTTATGGCTAGTAAGAATGTTCCTGTATTTCCTGGTCCTGCCTCCCTTCTTCAGCCGCTGCTCACCAAGCCTTCTGGCTTCAAGAACATGTTCTTTCAGCTCGAACTCGTCCATGATTTCATGGAAGCCTCTCGGGTCCATACCTACCCTAGCCATTGCGTCATGATCAGAGTAGCCCTCAGCAATTAAATATAATACCAAATAAACCTCAGCCAGCCTCCTGAAAACACGATATTTTCCGAGAAAGAACTTCCGATCCTCAATCATAGCTAGCCACCTTTGTGAGGCTTTTCCTTAGCCATTCAGCATATTTTGGATAGTATCTTAGTGCTAAAGCGTAGAGGTTTAGATAGTGTCTTTCCAAGATTGTTCTCGGTACTCTTCCCTGAATGAAGTTCACTATTTCCATAGGGATTTCCAGAGAAGCCATTTTTGTGGCCACAAATTTCCTAATGTACTTGGGACATACTAGGTTGTTTTTACTTGCCCAGTTGCTTACCCAGTTTCCGCTTACAGCAAGCTTCTCGGGCTTAGTTACTGTGAAAATGTAGAAGGACCTCTTAGATCCCCTAAAATAGCTTAAAGTGTAGGTGTAGAATCCGCTATGTTCCTTAAGCTTTGAGGGATTGAATTCTTTAAGCATTTTAACTATTTCTGAGAGTCTAGCACCTGATTCTATAAGCAACTTGTAAACTAGGCATAGCTCTTTAGATGTGCTGCATGCTGCTTTAAGAGTAGCTAGGACCTCTTCCAGGGTTGGAATGTTTAGATCAGGCCTGCTCTGCTTAGTCTTAATCTTCTTCCAGAGTTCCTCGTTTCCTG